>SDBT01012555.1_pt1 | contig 13609 bp, 11 predicted proteins | sample 2277101 | NCBI WGS metagenome assembly SDBT01 (sample SAMN10404973, study PRJNA504765) | marine sediment metagenome | isolation source: marine sediment core GS10_PC15, 103 cmbsf | place: Arctic Ocean: Southern Knipovich Ridge | collected 2010
GACGCCCCACGCCGCTCAACTGGCATTGCCGAACTCGATCGCGTGCTCGGTGGCGGGCTGGTGCCCGGCTCAGCCGTGCTGGTCGGTGGCGAACCCGGCATCGGCAAGTCGACCCTTCTGCTCCAGGCGGCGGCCGAGCTTGCCCAAGACGGCGCTCGCGTCATCTATCTGTCAGGCGAGGAGGCCCCAGCCCAGGTCCGCATGCGGGCCAAGCGCCTCGGCCTCGGGGAAGCCCCGGTCGCGCTCGGCACCGAAACCAACATCGCCAATATCATCGCCACGCTCGGCAGCGCCCCGCCTCCCGCCCTGGTCATCATCGATTCGGTGCAAACCCTGTGGTCGGAGGGGCTCGATTCCGCGCCCGGCACCATTTCGCAGCTCCGGGGCTGCGCCTCCGCGCTCATCAGCTACGCCAAGGCCAGTGGCGCCACGCTCGTGCTCGTGGGCCATGTCACCAAAGACGGCCAGATCGCGGGGCCCAAGGTGATCGAGCATATGGTCGACACCGTCCTCTATTTCGAGAGCCTGAGCGGCCACCAGTTCCGAATCTTGCGGGCGGTGAAGAATCGGTTCGGCCCGACCGACGAAATCGGCGTGTTCGAGATGCGCTACGAAGGGCTGAAAGAAGTGGAGAACCCCTCCGCCCTGTTCCTCAACGATGCGGACCGGGGCACGCCCGGAACCGCGGTATTCGCGGGCATGGAGGGCACACGGCCGATTCTCGTGGAAATGCAGGCCCTGGTGGCGCCCTCTTCGCTCGGCACGCCACGGCGCGCCGTGGTCGGGTGGGACCCCAATCGCCTCTCCATGCTGCTCGCCGTGCTCGAGGCGCGCTGTGGGGTGCGGCTCGGCAGCCATGACGTCTATCTGAACGTCGCCGGGGGCTTGCGGCTTTCGGAGCCCGCCGCCGACCTGGCCGCCGCCGCCGCGCTGCTATCGTCCTTTACCGGGCGCCCAGCGCCGGCGGATGCCACCTATTTCGGCGAGGTGAGCCTGTCGGGGGCCGTACGCGGCGTGGGCCATACCGACCAAAGACTGAAAGAGGCGGCCAAGCTCGGCTTCGACCGGGCCATTCTGCCCGCGGCCTCCCGCTCGGAGAATCGCACGGCCAAAGGCCTTGCGCTCAACCCCATCTCGCAGCTCGACGAGCTCGTCGCCTGGTTCGCTCTGCCCACGAATTAGCCCCTTCCCTCTGCGACATTGCGCGGACAATACGCATCGGTCATTGCCCGGCGGGGCCATTTGTGCTTCATCGCGAGGAATCGTGATAATGTGCCGTCAATTGCCCGGGGAAGCCTCTCGACATGCCAATCTCATGGCTCGACATCATCCTAATCGTCATCATGCTCATCTCGGGCTTCTTGGCGATGGTCCGCGGTTTCACCCGCGAAGTTCTGTCAATCTTCTCTTGGGCCATGGCCGCCGTGGCCGCTCTGTATTTCACGCCGAGATATTCCGACCTTCTGACGCCCTATATCGAAAACCCAAGCATCGCTCAGATCGTCTTCGCCGCCGGCGTCTTCATCATCACCTTGATCATCGTGAGCGTGATCACCTTCCGCATCTCCGACAAGGTGCTGGATAGCCGGGTCGGCGCGCTCGATCGGTCGTTAGGCTTCATCTTCGGCTTGGCGCGCGGCTTTCTCCTCGTCGCCATCGTCTTCATCCTGTTCACCGCGCTGGCCCGCGACCAGCCAGAATGGGTCCGCGATGCGCGCTCCTATCCCATGCTCCAACGCACTCAGTTGGCCATCGAATCTCTGTTGCCCATGAATCCTGAGCAGTTCCTTCCCGGGAAAGACGACAAGCAGCCCGAGGGAGAGGCCGGATCCGATGGCGCGGCGGCGCAGCCGGATCCGTCCTAGGCGCGCGCGTAGCGTAAAAGACTGCGGTAACAGTTGCGTGGCATTGAAGCCCTCGCCAGGGCACCTATTTAAGGAGAGGAGGCCCGTGCCCGTGACCGAACAGGCTGAGGTTAATGATCCCGTCTTGAACTGGCTTGAGGAAGACCGGCTGCACGAAGAGTGCGGGGTTTTTGGGATTTTCAACCATCCCGACGCCGCCGCGCTGACCGCGCTCGGTCTCCACGCCCTGCAGCATCGCGGCCAAGAGGCCGCCGGCATTGTCACCTTCGACGGCGAGCATTTCCACACCGAGCGCCGGCTTGGCCTCGTTGGCGACCACTTCACCTCACGTCCCGTGATCGACCGCCTGAAGGGCGACATGGCCATTGGTCATGTGCGCTACTCCACCTGCGGCGACGCGGTGATGCGCAATGTCCAACCGCTCTTCGTCGACCTAGCATCCGGCGGGTTCGCTCTTGGCCACAATGGCAATCTCACCAACGCACTGACTTTGCGCGAGGAGCTCATCAAGAAGGGCGCCATCTGTCAGTCCACTACTGACACGGAAGTCATGCTTCATCTGGTTGCCCGCAGCGAGAAGCACCATTTCGTAGAGAAATTTATCGAGGCGGTGCTCCAAGTCGAAGGCGCCTACGCCTTTGTGGGCATGACCAACAAGAAGCTCGTCGGCGCGCGCGATCCTTTCGGCATCCGCCCCCTCGTCCTTGGCCGGCTGGGTAACGCCTGGGTGCTCTCCTCAGAGACCTGCGCGCTCGACATCATCGGTGCCGATTTCGTCCGCGAGGTCGAGAACGGCGAAGTCGTGGTCGCCACCCGCGAGGGGCTGGAAAGCCACCGCTTCGTTCCCAAGCACCCCGCGCGGCTCTGCATCTTCGAATATATCTATTTCGCCCGCCCCGATTCCATCGTCGGCGGTCGCTCGGTCTACGCGGTCCGCAAGGAGATGGGACGGCAATTGGCCCGTGAAGCGCCGGCCGAGGCCGACATGGTCGTTCCTATTCCGGACTCCGGCGTGCCCGCGGCCATCGGCTATGCCCAAGAAACCGGCCTACCTTTTGAGTTCGGCATTATTCGAAACCACTATGTGGGACGCACCTTCATCGAACCCGAACAGCGCATCCGCCAGCTTGGCGTCAAGCTGAAGCACAGCGCCAACGAGCTGCAGGTCAAGGGCAAGCGCATCGTGCTTCTCGACGACAGCGTCGTGCGCGGCACGACCTCCATCAAGATCGTGCAGATGATGCGCGAGGCCGGGGCCAAAGAAGTGCATATGCGCATCTCCAGCCCGCCGATTACCCATCCAGATTTCTACGGCATCGACACACCGGACCAGGACAAGCTGCTCGCCGCCAATCGCACGCTTGAGGAAATGCGCGTCTATATCGGCGCCGATTCTCTCGCCTTCCTGTCCGTCGATGGTATCTACAAATCCATGGGCCTTGAAGGCCGCGACGACGACAATCCTCAATTCACCGACCATTGCTTCACCGGCGAGTATCCGACCAGGCTCCGCGACCGAGAGGGCCCGCCCGTCCAGAAGCAGCTTTCCTTCCTCGCCGAAGTCGGTTGAACAGCCCACGCCTCCAAGACCGTATCGCGCTTGTCACCGGTGCCTCGCGCGGCATCGGACGGGCGGCCGCGCTCCGTCTCGCACGCGAAGGCGCTCATGTGCTGCTGCTTGCCCGGACGGAAAAATCGCTCGAAGCCGTGGACGATGAGATCAAGGCGCTCGGCGGCAAAACCTCCATCATCCCGCTCGATCTCACCGACGGCGAGAAAATCGACGCGCTCGGCCCCACACTCTATGAGCGGTTCGGCAAGCTCGACATTCTGGTGGGCAATGCCGCGATCCTCGGGGGCTTGCGGCCGCTGACCCATATCTCGTCGGAAACATGGGATCGCGTGCTCGAGGTGAATGTCACCGCCAATTGGCGTCTCATCCGCACCCTCGATCCCCTGCTGCGCCGCGCCGATGCAGGCCGCGTTATCTTCGTGACATCGTCTGGCGTGGCGGACTCGGGCCGGGCCTATTGGGCGCCCTACTCCGTCTCCAAGGCGGCGCTTCAGACCCTGGCCAAGACCTATGCCAATGAGACCGCCGACAGTGCCATCAAGGTCAACATCGTCGATCCGGGCGCCACGGCCACGGCCATGCGTGCCGAGGCTTATCCTGGCGAAGACCAGGCCACCATGCAGACACCCGAACAAGTGGCGGAAGTTATCGTCAGGCTCGCCATGCCGGATTATGCGGAAACGAGTCAGATCGTCGGCATGTGAAGCGCGCCTCAGCGCGTAGTCAGCACCATGCCGTCATAAGCGGGCTCCACCCCATCGGGCAGTTGGCCGGCAAGTGTCTCGTAATCGAGATCCACGTGCATATGGGTGAGCGCGGCGCGCTTTGGTGCCAGCCGTTCGATCCAGGCCAGCGCCTGATCCACCGAGAGATGGCTCGGATGCCCGGTATAGCGGAGCGCATCCAGGATCCACACATCGAGGCCGGCAAGATGGACCACGGACTCCTCCGGCAGATCGCTCACGTCGGGTGAATAGGCGATTGCGCCGAAGCGAAAGCCAAGCGTTTCGCCCGTGCCGTGGCTCTGGCGGAATGGCAGCGCCTCGATCACGCCGCCGGCGCCGTTGATGCGAACCATCTCGCCCGGGGCAATCTCATGATCGTTGAGCACGGCGGGATATTCGCTGCCCTCGGGCGTTTCAAAGCAATAACCAAAACGCCGGCGCAAGGCCTCTCCCGTCGCCGCATCGTAATAGACGTCGACCCGGTGGCGCCCGTTATAGGCGACCATGCGCAGATCATCGATGCCGTGGCAGTGGTCCGCGTGGTCGTGGGTATAGAGCACGCCGTCGAGGCGCCCGACGCCCGCGTCGATCAGCTGCTCGCGGATGTCAGGCGGTGTGTCCACCAGCACCCGTGTGGTGCCGTCCGGTCCGTCCTGCTCCACGAGAAGCGCGCAGCGCCGGCGCCGATTCTTCGGGTTCTTTGGATCGCAAGCACCCCACTCGTTGCCGATGCGGGGCACGCCACCCGAAGTGCCGCAGCCGAGAATGGTGACTTTCAGGCTCATGCGGCGCTTGAAGGTGCTTTCGGAGCGGCCCGTGGCACCTTGTTGAAAAGCTGTAAGAAATTGTCTGTGGTGAGCCGCGCGATCTCCGCTTCGCTGATCCCACGCAAGCCCGCTAAGCGCGCCGCTGTGTGCACCACGAAGGACGGTTCATTGGTTCGGCCACGATGAGGCTCCGGCGCCAGATACGGCGCATCGGTCTCCACCAGAACCCGGTCGTAGGGCACAGCAAGCGCGATGTCGCGGAGCGCTTGCGCGTTCTTGAACGTGAGCACGCCAGAGAAGGAGATAAAGCCGCCAAGCGCCAGCCCGCGATGGGCAAGCTCCGGCCCGGAAGTGAAGCAATGCAGCACGAAGGGGAACGCCCCCTTCTCGGTTTCCTCTTCAAGGATGCGCGCCACGTCGTCGTCAGCCTCGCGCGCATGGATGACGAGCGGCAGCCCGGTCTCCCGCGCCGCGGCGATATGCGTGCGAAAAACCTTCTTCTGAATGTCGTGCGGACTGTGGTCGTAATGGTAATCGAGCCCCGCCTCGCCGATCGCCACCACTTTGGGATGGCGGGCAATCTCGACGAGTTCCTCGAGCGTGATGTCAGGCTCCTCGGCGGCATTGTGCGGGTGCGTGCCAATCGAGCAGAACACGTTGTCGTTGGCTTCGACGATCGCCTTCAGGGCGCCGAACTGGGCAACCCGGGTGGAGATGGTCACCATCAGCTCCACACCAGCGTCGCGCGCGCGCGCAAGCACCGCGTCGAGCTCGTCTCCAAGCTCGGGGAAATCGAGATGGCAATGACTGTCTACAAGCATTACGCGCCTTGCGTCTCTTCGGCCTCGACGTGACGGGGGAATATACCGCTTGGCGCCGGCAATTCGGTTCCGGGCGCAAGCCGGCCTTTCGGCCCCAATGCAGCAAAGTCGCGTGCGTCCTCCGGCACCCCAAGCTGATCGAGCAGCTTGCCGCCGCTTTCGGGCATCACCGCCTGCACCAGAATCGCGATTTGCCGGGCGACCTCGGCGGTCACGTAAAGAATGGTCCCCATGCGCTCCACATCGGTCTTCTTGTGCGCCCAGGGCTCTTCGCCGGCGAAATAGCGGTTGGCGTCAGCGATCAGCGCCCAGACGATTTCCAGCGCCCGGTGGATGGCGAAGGCATCGATGGCCTCCTCGACGCGCGGCAAAATCTGGTCGGCTGCGGCCAGGATCGTCTGGTCGGCTTCCGTAAGCGCGCCCGGCTTCGGCACCACGCCTCCGCAATTCTTGGCAATCATCGACAGCGAGCGCTGAGCGAGATTGCCGAGATCGTTGGCAAGATCGGCATTGATGCGCTGGACGATGGCCCCGCGGCTGTAATTGCCGTCCTGACCGAAAGGCACTTCGCGCAACAGAAAATAGCGGATCTGGTCCACGCCATAGTCGTCCACGAGCACGAAGGGGTCGACCACATTGCCCACCGACTTCGACATCTTCTCCCCCCGATTATAGAGGAAGCCGTGACCGAACACGCGTTTCGGCAGAGCCACGCCCGCCGACATCAAGAATGCCGGCCAATAGACGGCGTGAAAGCGGATGATGTCCTTGCCGATGATATGGACGTCGGCCGGCCAGTAGCGTTTGAACGCCTCTGACTCCTCGTCAGGGAAACCAACGCCGGTGAGGTAATTGGTCAGCGCGTCCACCCACACATACATGATGTGCTTGGGATCGCCGGGCACCGGCACACCCCAGTCGAACGTGGCGCGCGACACGGAGAGATCCCGCAGGCCTCCGCGCACGAAGTTCTTCACCTCGTTGGCGCGGGTGTCGGGGCCAATAAATTCCGGGTGCGCCTCGTAATGGGCCAGCAGCCGATCCTGGAACGCCGACAGCTTGAAGAAGTAACTCTCCTCCTCGACCCACTCCACAGGCGTGCCTTGGGGAGAAAGCTTGGTGCCCTTGGCACCGTCCTTCAGCTCGCTCTCGTCGTAAAAGGCCTCATCCCGCACGGAGTACCAGCCGGCATATTTGCCGAGATAGATATCGCCGGCCTCTTGCATGCGCCGCCATAGCTCTTGCGTTGAGCGCTCATGGCGCGGCTCGCGCGTCGAGACAAAATCGTCGTTGGAGCAGTTGAGCACCGCCACCATGTCGCGGAATTTTGGCGTATTGCGATCGGCCAGCTCGGCCGCAGTGATGCCCTGCGCCCGGGCCGTCTGGAGCATCTTGATGCCGTGCTCGTCCGTGCCGGTCAGGAAAAAGACATCCATGCCCTGCAAACGCCGAAACCGCGCGAGCGCATCCGTGGCCACCGCCTCATAGGCGTGGCCAATATGGGGCGCATCGTTCGGATAGGAGATGGCAGTGGTGATGTAATAGGGCCGCTTCTCAGCCATGGCGCAGACATATCCTTGGCTGCCGCTTCGGGCAAGCGTGCTCGCTCAATGCTCTAAACAGAATGCTCTCCCACGAGGTGCTGAAGCCGGAACCAGGTGTCCAGCACGAGAAGGCCGCGATCCAAATTATACGCGTAGGCCTCGGCGCGGGCCTCCGAAAGAACCTCCCAGGCTTTCGCCCACTCCGTCAAATTTTCCCTTGAAACGAGACGCTTGGCTAGCTTCCCCTCCGCCTCGCCAATATCCTCGCCCGTGGCCCCATGGCGGACCAGCCGTTCGATCACACCGAGAAGCAGGGCCAGATAGAGCTCAAGCCGTTCCGCGTCGCCGACGCCTGCCAGCCGGTCCACCTGCTTGTGGAGCCGCGCACCGTCAAGCTCCGGCAGGCTGGCGAAGGCGGCAAGAATATTCTCGTAAAGGCCAATGCCCTCACCCGAAACCAGTTCGAGCGCGCGGCGCACACTGCCTTGGCTCAAGGCCAGCGCCAGCTTTATGGTCTTGGCATCGGCGGCTTGTTCGTCGCGGTCGAGCGCCGCACGCACGGCACGCTCCAAATCCTCAGCCCCAAGGCCCGCGACCCTGAGTATCCGGGCCCGCGACCGGATAGTGATCGGGAGACGACCCTCTGCGCTTGAGATGAGAAGGAACAGCGTTTGGGGCGGCGGTTCCTCCAGCGCTTTCAGCAGAGCGTTGGCCGCGTTCTGATTGAGCTCGTCGGCACGGTCGACAATCACGACCCGCCAACCAGCCCCGCCGGCGGTGTTGCCGAGAAATGCGCGCAAGCGCCTCACTTCATCAACGCCGATCCATTGTGAGTAGCGCTTAGTCTTCTCAACCCAGGATCGCCGGATGAGAAGAAAATTGGGATGGGCAAGCCCCGCCACTTTGCGAAACACAAGATTGTCCGCACCGACCTCACGGGCGTCGTGTCCTTCAGCTTGGGCCAGCACGGTTCGGGCAAAGCGGTAAGCCAGCGTTGCCTTGCCAACCCCCTCGGGGCCGACCAGAAGCCAAGCATGATGCATACGCCCGCTTCGCAGCGCGTTCTCGAACTCCGCGACGGCCTCGTCATGGCCGAACACATGCTCCACTTCGCGAGGGCTTGAGAACGAGTCGAGACGGTCGGGCTCGAGGAGAGCCGCGCGGGCGCGTTCGGCCGCAGCGCTCATGGGGTAACGCCGCTTGGGGCCACGCCCCTCATGGGTTCAATCGCTGAAGAATCGCTTCCCACACATCTTCGGCCACCATGGCTTCCGGCTGACTGGCATCGACGACGATGCAGCGCCCCGGCTCCTCCTCGGCGATCTCAAGAAACGCCCGGCGCACACGCTCATGCAGCACAAGCTCCTGCCCCTCGAAACGGTCGAGCTCGGCGCCATCGGCCCGCACTTTCGCGCGCCCGAGCCCCTCCTCGGCGGGAATATCCAAAATGAAGGTGACATCCGGCGACAGCGCACCGACCGTCAAACGCTCAAGCGCATTGATGATCCCACGTGGCACGCCGGCCGTAGCGCCCTGATAAGCGCGGGTGGAATCGATGAAGCGGTCACACACCACCCACCGGCCCTGCTGCAGCGCGTCCCTGATCGCGTTATCCACATGGTCGGCCCGCGCCACGGAGAACATCACGGCTTCGGCGAGCGGCCCATATTTGAAGACCTGACCCGAGAGCAACGCTTCGCGAATTTCTTCCGCCGCCGGAGACCCGCCGGGCTCCCTCGTGGAAAACACGCCGCGCCCAGCCCGAGCGAGCCGGTTGGCGAGAATGCCAGCTTGCGTGGACTTGCCCGAGCCCTCGCCGCCCTCGAATGTAATGAACCTGCCGATTTCGATGCCGCTCTGCATCTCAGTGGCTACAGCAGCCAACCGAACGCCAGGACGAGCAATGAGTCGAGCCCGCGCATGGCGAAGTTGCTGCTGCCGATATCTTCACCGGCATAGAGGGGAATTTCGTTGGTGGCCGTCGATTCAGCCGCGCTGATGCGCAACGTCGCCAACTGGTCCCCCTTACGGATGGGTGCCTTGATCGGCCCTTCATAGATAATGGTCGCCGACACGGCCCCCGTCGCCGTGGTGGGCAGCAGGAGATTGATCTCGCCAGCGCCAACCAACGGAACGTAATGCTTCGTGCCGCCCCAAACGAGCGCGTCACTCACCGTCTGGCCCTCATCGAACAGCCTGAAAGGCTTGAAGCTCTTGAAGCCCCAATCCAGCAGCTTGCGGGGTTCCGACTGCCGGTCTTTCTTCGATTGCAAACCGTTGACCACGAGGATCAAACGCTGATCGCCGCGCTTCGCGCTCGCCACCAGCCCATAGCCGGAGGCTTTGAGGTAGCCGGTCTTCAGGCCGTCCACGCCGATGTCGGCCCAGACCAAAGGGTTGCGATTGCGGAACGTGAACTTGTCCCGGTAGCGGAACTCCTTCTGACCGAAATAGTGATAATATTCCGGGTACGTATCGATGAGATGCTTCGCCAGGATGGCAAGATCGCGCGCCGACATCAGATGGTCGTCCGCCGTGAGACCGGTGGAATTCGCGAATATCGATTGCGTCAGGCCAAGCTCTTTAGCGTGATCGTTCATCATCGTGACGAAGGCCGGCTCGGAGCCGGCAATGCCCTCGGCCAGGATGATGCAGGAGTCGTTCCCCGACTGAACGGTGATGCCTTGGATCAGATCGCTGACGGTGATTGGGTCGCCAAGCGGCGCGAACATAGCCGCGCTACCCGAAGGCGCACCGCCAGTCCGCCACGCATGCTCGGTGACAATGAACTCATCGTCGAGCTTGATCCGCCCTGCTTTCAACTCACGGAACGCAATCGCGAGCGTCATGAGCTTGCTCATGCTCGCCGGGATCATCTGCGCGTCGGCGTTCTTCTCGAACAATACGAGATCGGCGCCGGAATCCATGAGGATAGCGTGGGAGGCTTTCGTCTGGAAGCCTTCCGACTTCTTCGACGCTGAATGGGCAATATCGCCAATGCAAGCGGCGCCCAGGGTGAGGACGGCGCCGATCACGGCAAGCTTCATCAATCTACGCGGAGCATACACGGGCAACCAATTTCGAAAAGAGCTGAGCTTCAAATGCCGCGGAACCGCCCGCGACAGGCCTCAATCAATATCGAACGGCAGCCGCCGAAAATCAACCGGCACGGGGGCAAGGCTCAGTTTCGCATGACGATTTTGGCGTCGCGATAGCCGGCCGCCGTCACCCGGGGAAGCGCCGCCTCGGCATCGGTTTCGTCGGCGAAAGGCCCGACACGAACGCGGAAATAGACCTTGCCGCGACTTTCGATTCTAGCCACCTCGACCGGCGCAATGGCCGAAAGCGTCACGCGCGCGCGTTCCGCATTGTCTTTGATCCTGAACGAGCCCGCCTGGATCGCCGGACCCTTTTGGGAACTCAGCCGTTGCGACTTGGACTGAACCGGGAGGCTGGTCGAACCTGTCAACTCAGGCGACGCTTTGATCTCCGATTTCCCGATGAGCATCGCGCGGTCATCCCACCGTTTCGTTCCGGAGGATGCCGGTGCGGGCAGAGCCGCCACGGCGCGGGGCCTCACCACTCTATCGGAAAGCGGCGGCGTGTCCTGAGCGAGAAGGCTCGCCACGGCGATGGGATCACGGGCACCACCAGTCTGTGCGCCCGCTTCCAGGCTGTCGGAAAATTGGTAGGTGCCCTGGCTCGCATAGCGCCGCTCATAGCTGTCGTCGCCATTCAGTGGCGCACGGCGCAAATACCTCACCCGCACTGGCGCGGTGCCACGATGGCGGAAGCCCAGCTTCTCCGCCGAGCGCCGCGAGAGGTCGATGATCCGATCATGGGCAAACGGCCCCCGGTCGTTGATGCGGACGACGATAGTTTTTCCGTTATCGAGATTGGTCACCTGGGCATAGACGGGCAGCGGCAGCGTGGGATGAGCCGCGGTCAGCCGGTTCATGTCGTAGATCTCGCCATTGGCGGTGCGCCGGCCATGGAACAGCTCGCCATACCAGGATGCGCGGCCCGTGCGGTCATAGCTCGGATCTTCGTGGGGACGGTACCAAAGTCCGGAAACTTGATAGGGCTTGCCGACGTGGTAGCGGCCGCCGCCTTTCGGCACGGGCTGGCCGAGGGCAATGACCCGATCGCCGAGGCCGGCGCTCTTGTCGCCGCCGCAGCCTGAGATTGCCAATGTAAGGCTTGCGAGAAGAGCAGCAGCCAAAGCAAAGCGCGCCGCGGCACGAATGCCAGCGAAACTCTGAAACCCGCCTGCACCCTGTGCAGAAGGAAACTGACCCACCCAACGCAACGCCCGACCCACCGTAGGCTAACAAAAGGTGCGCCGGAGGAACCTCGAACGCAAAACTAAGCGGGTCCCTCCTTAAGCGCAGGTGCAGTGTCGGCCAAAGCTCGTTAGCAAACGATGAATGAGCCGAAACTTTAGGATTTTCCGTTGATGCGGTTGAGGCAGTCCGCGGCCACGTCATCGACGGTGCGGCTGGCATCGATGCAGTCGAAGGAAATCTCACCGAGATCGTATGTGCTTTGCGCCGCTACCACCGACGGGGTTGCGTCGGACACGTCCCCTTGGCGCGCCGCGACGCGGGTCTGCATCACACCGAGGGGCGCCTCGAGCCAAAACCCGGTGAAGTCGGCGCCGTAGTCTTCCGCAAGCCTGACCAACGCATCGCGCTCGTGCGGCTTGGCGTGAACCGCATCGACGATCACCGACCGCCCGGCCTTGAGCGCCAGGGCCGCGCGCTTGGCGCACATCGTGTAGACCTCCGTGGAGACATCAGGCTCATAGGCGCATTCCGGCAGCCTCTCATCTTGGCCCGCGCCAAACAGGCGTTTGCGCTCGACATCGCTGCGGTTATGCACCGCGCCGGGAAACAGCCCGATCTCAGGCGCGATCGCCCGGGCCACGGCCGACTTGCCGCTGCCCGACAATCCACCAATCGCGACCAGGCGCGGACGCGACGGCGCCAAAAAGTCATTTGCGAGATCGAAATAGGCACGGACATCTTCGACCGAGGCCGTAGCGTCCCCACCTATCGCCTTGCGTATACGTAGGAATTCGACTTTCGCCCGGATCGCTGCCCTGAGCGACAAGAAGAACGGCAGCGCCGCCAGCCCAAGAAGATTGCCAGAGCTGCCCTCGCCATCGAGATAGGCGTTGAGGATGGCGTTGGCGTGGCGCCTTAGCCCGCGCTTGCCGAGATCCATCAACAGGAACGCCAGGTCGTAGAGCACGTCGATGGTGGCCAGGCTGTCATCAAACTCGATGGCGTCGAACAGCACGGGCGCACCGGCGATCTCTACGATATTGCGCAGATGGAGGTCGCCATGACAGTGGCGCACATAGCCGTCCCGCGCCCGTGTCCGCAGCAAAGGCGCCACCGTCTCGAAGGCCTCGCGGGTTCGGCGGGCCAAATCCTGCGCTACCTCGGGCGGAAACAAGTCCGTTGCGTCCGCAAAGACCGCCTCATGCTCCAACATCACGCTTTCGAGCGGCAGAACCGCTTGATCTTGGGTCAGGGTCCGGCCGGCTGCAGCGTGAAATGCGGCGATGACGCCAGCGAGCGGTGCCATGGCGTCCAGCCCGAGGCGCCCGTCGGCGGCCATGCGGTCATAGAGTCCGTCTTGATCGAAGCGCCGCATGACAAGCGCCCACTCGACCACTTCCCCCTTCCCGCGAAGGCTGAAAGTATCGCCCTGCTCACGGGTTACAGCAATAACCTCACGATAAATCTGAGGGGCTGTTCTGGTGTTGATGCGGAGCTCGTTGAGGCAGGCCGCGTGGCGTTTCGCAAGCGTCGAGAAATCGAGAAACGGATATTTCACCGCCCGTTTCAACTTATAGGCGTAGTCCCCGGCCAGAAATACGAAGGAAGCATGGGTCTCGATGCGCTCGACGCTCGCAGCGGACGCGCCATAGGCTTCCGAGCGCCCCATAAAATCCAACACCTTAGCCTGATCCAAACCCGCCTCCACCGAGACGTTAACCATAGCACGACAATCCCGTGCCCCTGGGGCCACAGCAAAGTGCTGGCCCCCGTCCGCGCCGGCATCACCACGGTGATGCTGCCCGAGCGCAACCGGAAGGACTTCGAGGACATCCCCCTATCCGCCCGCGACGCCGTGCACTTCGTGTGGCTGTCGACGGTTGATGACGCCATCGCGGCGGCGCTGGAGCCAGTGCCGACGAAAGAGGCGCTCGACCCCTCCGACAATCAGCGTCGCACTGCCAGCGGCCAAAATGATGCCGATGAGAACGAGAAGTCCCGCCGCCCCAAGTGCCAAAAAATCCGAAA
>SDBT01012556.1_pt1 | contig 13609 bp, 25 predicted proteins | sample 2277101 | NCBI WGS metagenome assembly SDBT01 (sample SAMN10404973, study PRJNA504765) | marine sediment metagenome | isolation source: marine sediment core GS10_PC15, 103 cmbsf | place: Arctic Ocean: Southern Knipovich Ridge | collected 2010
CGTTTATGGTTGCGGCAAGCCCACTTGTGACTCCTCCGCTGATGAGATTTGTTCCCGATCCCCAGGTGACTTTCAATTCAAGAGTGTTGGCCCGACCACTCGGAAGAAGCGTTCTCCAAGGTTCGCCGGTTCGCTGGCTCTCAAAAGGCAGATTAAGAAAGGCCCGGAAAGTACCAGTCGCAACCACGGTTCCGGGAAGCGCGGTAATAGCCGGAACCACGCCGGTCATGAAATAGTTGTAGGCCGCCAAAGACCCGCCATCCCAAGAGATCGGAGCGAGTCCGTCCCGAACGATATCGATACGGCGAAGCAAAGCCTGGGGTGATTCGTTGTGGTCAGTTGCCGCCGAAGTAATGACCATTGAGCCGGTCAACTCCAGCATCAACTTAGACATGACGTATTCACGCGGCAAATTAAGCGTCACGGTTTGATTTGCGGCATAGGTCAAAGTGCCGAGAGTGCGGATTCTTTTCTTAGCCAATTTCCTGTACTCCTTGCCCCTTGTGGATTTCTAAGGCTCCAGCAAGAGTTTTTTTTTCAGGGAATAGAGTCCAGGAAAGAACGAAAAAGAAATAGAGTCCAATCTACTTAACGCCTTTCGCTGGACTCTATTTCTTCGGTTGAAGTTAAATGTTAACTGAAACTAACACCATATCTTGCTCCAAAGGCCGGACAAAGGCAACTATCAAATGACTGTTTTCCAGTTCGGGCAATGGAACAAAGGGTAAAATTTCTTGCGGTTTGGGAAGGTTCCGGGACAAATAAAGCAGATCGTTGTTTTCGAACATCCGGCCAATATGGGGTTTACAGGCGGCGAACAGGGTTTTATCAACCTCGGCTGGACGTTGGGTGGTGACGACTACGGAAATTTCTCGTTTCCTGGCAACCCGGATCAAGGTCCGAAGAGTCATCACCGCTTTATCACGGCCCCACATACACCAGTCGGCGATCTCGTCAATCATGATCGTCATATTGCCGCGTTCTTTAACGAATTCGAAAAGGTTGTTTAATTTCTCCTGGTCAGGCTCCTGTCGGAAGACCAATCGGAAATGATCGGATTTCATTTCCCTCATACAGTCTGGATAAGATTCAACCAGGATTCCAAGCTCTAACAGATTATCGTCTGAATGGGCATCCAGACACAAAAGGCGGATATCGCCTTTGACTATTTCCCTAGCCGCTAAGGTCTTCCCGGTTCCCGGAATCCCCACGAAAACCAGAGGCCGATGGTCCCATCTCAACATCCCTGGGAGCGTCTTCACCGTCGGGAAATTCCTCGTTTTTAAACTTTCTTCGAATTCCATCCCTATTTAAAATAGCAAACTCAAAAACCGATACCAAGAGGACCATGTAGGGTGATTTGACTATATCTCCTACTCTTTCCTCGGCAATCGTTTGAATGGCTGCAGCATTTTTATCTTGCCACTCCTGAGATACCTGCCTGTAATAAGGCGTCAAATAGTCTTCCGCCACATCCAGCATAGCACCAAGAACCATAGCCCCGAATAAAGGCTCCAGAACCATTTCGACAGGCGTTAAATCCGCCTCGTCATCACCATAGCCAAGTTTTTTAACTACTCTGCTGCAGCCACTTTTCCCCCTGGTCAAATGCTCCTCTAGGTCCACATAATAGCGTTCGCAGATATTGCACTGGACCTTGTTCCCTTTCTTTAGACCCTTGAAAGAATCCAAGGTAACGCGGGGCTTCGGAGGTGGTGAGGGTGGAGGAGCCGGGGCAGCGGCCCCTCCCGTGGGTTCAGCGTCTAGGGTGTCTGTCTGCTGAATGAGATTATCGAGTTTCTCTTCTGATTTTTCCTCTATTGATCCCATTTATGTTTATTTTCTTTCTCTGATACCGGACCCGCCACTTTCCTATCAGGCCCGGTATCATCATGCGGCGGCTTTTGCTCCACCGGTTTCGCTCTTTCTTTTAAGGTTTTTTCAATCAAAGGCGTTATTTGACCTGCGACCTGGGCCGCAATCGCGTTGACAAGATCCGGCGAAAAAGTTACCTCGTCTGTCGCCTCATCGACTGAAAAAGATTTCTGGCATTTCGAGCAATAATACTTATCCCGCTTATCGGTCCACATCAATAATTCGTAGCCGCAATTCCGACACTTATCCATGATCGCCATGCTCGCCATTAACGATTTTGTCTATCTGTTCGTTTTCCACTAGGACTTTTGCCCGGTCCCAGGCTTCATCAATCTTTTCCATAGTCTCGGAGTCCAGCTGGCTCCTCAGATCACACAGAATATTCGTCAGTTTCGGAATATCGCAAGTCTTAGCAAAATTAGAAACCACGGCAACGGGATTTAAAAGTCTGGTCAAACTCTCCAAGCTACTCGTTTTGTTCTGACTGAATCCCGGCATCATATTCCTTTGTTGTTTTGTTAATATTTCTGGTGATATCTTCGAACCTTCTTATCTGATCAATAATCACGTCGTTGATTATAACAGACAAAGCTAGGAAGGTTTCCGGGATGAGCATTTCTCTCATGTTTGTTAAAACAAGCACAAAGGCTTCCACGTGCTTTAAATTATTTTCCAGTTCAGGTAAAGACGATACAAGCTCATGATGCGCTCTTTTAAGGCTCTTCATACCTTCCGTCAGCACAACGGTTTTGACTCCTTCTCTTAAAGAATCACTCATTTTTTCATTTTCGATTTCTCTATAACTTTTTGGGTTTTCCATCATCTTCTTCCATCCATTTCCGCGAAAAAACTGTCGAGCAGATTAGAGTGAAACACGGTCGTTATTTTTTCATCGGAAAAGACCCAATCACCAAGATCGGTGAAGAATTGTCTCCGTTCCGCGTCTGATGATTCTTTTAAGGTTTCGATTAAAAAATCGGCTCGTCTTTGAATTGAATTATCCGCAATCCGGGCCGGATTCTCTAAAATCCCCTGGCCTTTGCGATGCGGGCTAACCTGGTTCCATGCTCCACTAATGTTTGTTTCGCTTTTTCTACACATAAATAAAAATCTCCTGTTTCTGGACATTGAAAAACGTCGTCGGTCCCAACCTGGCCGGTAAAAGTAAGCTCTGAACCACAATCAGGACATAACTGACGATTACGTTCTTCTTTTATTTCTTTTTCTATCTCTTTCTGAAACCCTACCCAGGCTCCGAAAGCGGCGAACAGCCGTTTTCCCCGTACCGCTTCGAACAAAGCAGCTGTCACCCGCCACTGGTCGGAATAGTCGGATGTCTTGGCAATGTATTTACAAAACTCATCAACGCTATTTCCTCGAATTTCTTTGATTTTGGTAATTTTCCCATCCCCGCAGCTGACTTTTTCCCAGGTGGAGGAAATATCGAAAGCGTTCCAGTAATGAGCATCAATCGCAAAATGAACATGGGGGTGGTATCCGGTTGTTTCGTGATAGGTGATTTCTAAAGACTGGACACCGGCTAAAACATGATCTTTCCAATTCCTGCGCTGCCTGAACCGGCGGACACTCTTCCAGATATCTGATATCCATTCAGAGGTTATTTCTGGCCGGTTCTTCACTGTCAGCGTTAAAAACTTCGCTCCGATCTCGATTTTTTCCATTAACCGGCGAGTGATTTTTCGCTTTCCTAAGCTACGGAGTTCCTCGCAGAATGGACACAACCGAACATGGCAATGGCTGGACACCGCTCGAACTCGCGGCGAGCCGCAATGTTCGCAGATCATGGCGGCGAACAGCTGGCAGCAATTCTCGATTTTCTCTGCCGGTACCAGAAACCCCGCATGGCGTAAATTAGCTGCTATTTGACCAGCCAGAACCCTCCTGTATTGATATTTATCCTCCGCGACAACAGAAACCCCTGAAAACCCCACAGATTGCCCCCAATTCGACGATTATTGACCCACATGTAAAGCCCTTTTTCCTATGAATTCTTCGACGTTTAATGCCTCTTAAGATTAATACTGATTATTTTTCAATCAAGTTAAGGGAGAGAAGAAATCCAGAACAGACCGTGAGCCACTCACCCTCTGTTTACATCCTCAGCAGCATCAAAGATCCGTTCAAGCACCCATCCGACCACGAAAACTAAAATAGTAGCCCCTAGTATTGCTAGAACCCAATCCATCGTTCAGCCCCTTTCTTTTTCAATTTTCCAACCCATCCAACACACCACCGCCAGGATCAGAATAACTCCAGCCAAGGCAATAATCCATGTTTCACATTCCATCATCTACCCCTTTTCCTTTCCTACAAATTTAATTTCAACGAATCCAGACAGTAACGATATAGTGCCCGTCATGCCCGTCTTTAACGCCCCTTTTTCGAATCTACACACAACCTTTTCAGGTTGATCGTGCATGTGTTCTAACCACTTCAGGAGCCGTGATCGAGGAATTTTTTGAGGAGCAATGCCCTCAGCAAAATAGTAATATTGGAATTCCGCATAAGGTTTCAATCGCTTTTCCATGCATTAATCTCCTCTTCTGAGTATTCCTCAGTTCCGTCCAGGCCGTGGATCAACTCCAGGCCACAACCGGGGCATTCCGGGTCAGATATCAACCGGTCCTGATTGACCGCAACCTTACACTCGCTACAGATCACCCACCGGTAAAACACTCCCTGGCCCTTGCGGATCGACATGACCCGGCTTAATCCTCGATTGCCACGGAACCAGACTTGAACGCCGCAATCTTTACAACAGAAATTCATATCCCGGCGCAGTTCGCTCCTGTGAGCTTTTAATTTCTGGCCACAACCGGGACACCAAATGGCTACTTCCATAAACGCCTCCGTTTCCCTCCGGCTATTCGACAAGGCCGGGTTGTAAAATATAACAAAATAATCTACCATCGCAATGTGTTTACTGTCACAAACCAGAAATTGGCCCACGGCGCGGTGAGATAGGGAAAGAGAATTATGGGCAAGCTCGAACTGGTTGAAAAACCTGATGAACCGATGATCAAGTGCAGCTGGTGCGGCACTCCGCTGCTGCAAAGGGAATACGGCGATAGAGGAGAGCCGATACCTGTGATGCTGGAAGGCGTCAAACACTGGGCCTATGACTCAGAATGCAGATGCGATGAATGTGTGGAAGGGAATCTTCATTATAGTTTTGCTCTGTGTAGTGACGACTGCAAAACAGCAATTGGAGCCGAAATAGATAAGATCATCGAAAAGCTAAACGAAGCCTAAATTAGCGGCTGGCCCTTGTTATCGATCCTAGCCAGGTAGTACTGATATTTAGCAAACTCCGCGCGTTCAGACAGGCTTGAGCGCATCAAAACGCCCAACGTAGTGACGCGCCCATTCTCATCTTTGACTTCGATCCGGTCCAGGTGAATCGAATTCCCGCAGATCTCACAGAGAAGCCAACCGCTTTTCAATCGCCTCCGAGTCAGCAAACCCCATTCCTCACGGCAATCAGGGCAAGTCAAAGCCTGGGATAGCATCTCTTCCTCGGCCATCCTCCGAAGCCCAATATGACGAGTGTAAAGGAAATCCGGCTCATTCTCGATTTGCGCGGCGTAATCGGCCCAGGTCGGCCCCTGGTTCAATTTTCTTTTAGCCTGGGCCTTGGCCTTCTTTCGAGCTTTCCGCTTCATCAGCCCCCTGAGATTCCGGCTTAACGCCTTCTAGTCGGTCTAATCGCTTTTCCAGAGACTTCAGATCCTTCGCCACGTATTTATAGAGCCCCAATAAAGCATGAGCCACATCCTCCAGTTTCTCCACACGATAAGACACAAGGACACGCGGTTTTCTTGGTTTTTGCAATATCGTACCTCCTATATAGAGAGTGGCATAAAATCCTTCTGGATTATCCAGAAAACTTTTTCCTCGATTCCGTGAGCGCACGATTTCCCTGGAAACCTCGAAACGGCGAAAAAACGGCCAGGGTTAACATAAAGCGGCCAGGATTAACATAAAACGGTCTGAATTAACCTAAAAGGTGAAGACAAGGTGAACGGATATCTCGAGCAAAAGGTGAAGGCCGGGTGAACAGAATCGGGATCCCGAAGTACTCGAGAACTTTTCGACCTGGAGGAAAGGTGAAGGAAAGGTGATGAGCGATCGCAGATCGTGAGATCCGAAAAAAAACCGGCCGCCAGGTTACAATATTCCTCGAAAGGAGAAAATCAGATGGAATTTACAATCAAATGCACCGATGGAGAGCTAGTTTTCACCGGCCACGAATCAACTCTTGCAGGAGGAGATCTAGGGGAGCTATTCGTGAGGAAAACAGGAACGCCGGTCAGTCCATCAGGAGCCTACAACACCTGGTGGGAATTCAACGGTACAATCGCCCAAGCCAGGAAAGCAATCGGAATGCCACCGGCCCCAGAGGTTGAGGAGCCTGGACCGATGCCCGGACCCGTTCCCGTTCCTCCCAAACCAAACATAATTGAAGATCTGACAGACAGGGAGCTGCTAGTGCAGACTCGGAGAACGCTCCGGAGAATGGAGCGAAAAATCAATTACATGTTTGAGGTGATAAAGGACGTTGACGGACAGAAGGATTAAAAAAAGCCCCGCCAGGTCCAGAGGAGGGGGAGTAAAGCCCCAAAAAAGGACCAGGCAGGGCAGAATCCCCGGAAACTTTGACGGGTACGGGGAAACATCAACCACAAGAAGGACAAGTGCCGCGAGCGCGAGTTCCACTCATAAAATCAGAACTCGTGCTCAACTGAGGAATCCAGCCAGCCTGTCTATTGAGATACCAGAGAGCAAAACCACCAAAAAACAAAAGCACTATCGTTCTTTGTTTCATATTAAAAAGGAACCTCATCCGGCCAGCCAGTCTCGTTGTCTCGCGGATTCAACCGATACAAGCATGCCTGTTCAATTTTCAAAATCATAGGAACCCGTTTAGGTGCCAGGATTATCCTGACTTCATGCCGCCCCCTAGGATAGGTCGGACCCGCGTTACTGCCTTTCCAATGCTGGAAATGACGAATCATGGTCTTTTTCAACCGGTCCGTGTGGGACTGGCCCACATAGACAACAATCCGAGATTTCTTCTCCCGGATGACATAGACACCCGACTTCCCATCGAGATCGCGCACCCATGTTGCCCATCGTGGCCGACCCCGCCCCCCGTACTTAGCCCAGGGAGATCGCCAAGCCGAGCTTTTACGCTTCGCGCCCAAGGTTTAACGCCTTTTCCGAAACCGGCCCTTACTGTCTCTCGGCGGAGTCCGACGCTTGCTCTTTTTCCGGCCCTTTTTCTTCGCTTTCTTTCGTTTTGCCATTTTCTAAGTAATTCCACTCCCTCGGCTTGATGACTTTCAGCCGAATTATTAACGGGATTCTTCGAGCCTTATAGCTCCCAGAGGGTTTCCGATCAGCAGGGAAATGATTCAGAACGATATCGAAATTACCCTCCAAATCCATCGTGATCGAATCCTCGTTGAACAGGTCAACCAGGACTCCGCTAGGCTCATACTTGCGGCCAGCGTAACCGATCAAACCAACACCCACCAAAAGACCCAACAACATTCCAAGTGCGAACTTTTTCATTTTTTCCAGAAAAACAGTAACGCGATTCCGACCAATGCGGCAATACCGATGAGGCCAGCAGTCGAAGGACCACCACCACCCGGCGGAATCGGCAGACCAGGTGGAGGACTTTCCGTTTTCGGCCCGTAAGGAACCATATTGCAGCCCTGCTGAATAGATCCAGAGTCCTCCCAGTTCGTACTTTTACTACACCGGATGACATAGAAAGAATAACCTCCCAGGCGGAGTTGCTCCACATAGGTTTCGAAACCTGAGATCACCAAAGGCTTACCGACGATCATGAATTGACCGTTAGGCTGGACCCGAACAGTTTCGCCAAACCAAAAGGCGTAGACATCCAACTGTGTCGTCATGGCTTGCGCGGCACACAGACGATAAACAGTCCGACCGAATCTCTCACGATCAGTTTCCAAAGGGTTTCCCCATAATTTCCCGACCCATTCAGTAACCGGGATATTTTCGAAGATCTCTTTTACTTTTGCTCCGACTGGCATTTTTTTTATTACCTCCGCGACAAATAAAAGATTCCGGCAAAGACAGCGACAAAGATCCAAAGTTTTCTATCAATTTTCGTCGGAATACACTGGCCCCCCGGATCAAGAATCATCCCCGGAGCGCATACTGGAGTGCCTTGCATAAGATTGAACCCCCCACAATTTAGATTAACGCCTGACCCCGAAACCTTGACCTTATAAGACCCTACCGGCCAGCCAAAAGGGATGATCGATTCATGGTCCTCAAAAAGCAGGATTCCTTCCGAATCAGCCGCAGCTGTCATCTCACTTATTACGCCGTCGGCGGAGTGGACATTCTGAAGTTTGAACTCCGCAGCTGGCTTTAAATTGATCACAGTCAATTTAATATCAGTAACCTCGCCGTGTTTCCGCTCTGCAATCTTCCCATTAAAAGGCTCTTTCCAGCGGATAGAGCAGGAAGGCGCGGGAGGAGCAACAGGGCCATTCTTAGTTATAGTCTCAGAACATCTCCAGCCGGTGACAGAGCAAGCCGCAGGCATCACCGTTGCATAGACCGGTTCGATGTGGCTGCCGGCAGGGCAATCTATTTTCGGTGGTGGGCATTCCCCAGGCCCAGGCCGTATAGGCTCTATCGGTTTAATCGGAGTAATATCCAACCGATCAGCAATTGTGAACTCATCCACTTTCCAGCCATTATCTGAAATCCCCGGACCATAAAACCGGACATCATAAACACCCCTGAGAAAACTTTCCGGGATTTCAGCATCCGACCTGGTTTTATAGATACCAACCGAATTCGCTTCGAATACCATCCGGCTGACAACCGCCCCGGAGCTTCGAAGGATATTCTTTAAAAGATATTCCGACCCAGGTTCCAACCCCACGCATTCGATGGTTACACATGAACAGTCCCCAACTTTTATAGTGGGCTTTGGCCCAGCGTCCCAATGAGCAAAATAAAAAGGCCGGATATAGCCTGGGAATTCAATTTCTATCGATGCGGTAGACGACGATTCAAGTTTGAAATTAACCGGATGATTACCAACAAAACCAGTCAGGGAAGTGGTATAGAACCGTAACGAAAAACTGGACCCCTGAGAAACCAACATCGACTCGTAGCCGATACCACCGGGCCATGAAGGGGCAGAAAGCTGAACTTTAGAAAAATCGAGATTCCCTTCAATAACGCCGATGTTAACCAAAGACGACCATTGATCTTGAGCCTGGTCATACTGTGGAGGATTCACCGCTAAAACTTTGAGCTTCACGACTTGCTCCATTTCATGTAAAAGACCGCGCCCCCGATCAGCACCGCGCCAGCGGCCAGGACAATGAACATATTTTTCGGACTCTCGACAACGTTATCAGCCAGCTTGTCAACTGAAATCAGAATGAAGGCGAAGGCCAGCGCACCGACAAGGCCACTAACCAACACCGTCAGAGCTTGACCGGCCTGGTTGAATACGTGAATCCTTTCGAGTACCAAGGAAACTGACTTGACATTGTCTATAATCGGGAAGCGGATTTCAGTCACGGCCCACTCAAAATACAACGCATCCACGCCCTCGATTATCTGACGGATCGACTCTTCCGAAAACTTCCAGAAGCCAGCCCCAATGATCTCGATTTTCGGTTGAAGGATAACCCGGAACTGATCACCGATTTTTGCATTCTCTTCCAGGTCAATTATGCTCATGGCTCAATTTTCCTTTGATCATAGAACCGTCGGCCACCTTCACGCGGCAGCAGTCGGCAATTTGATAATTCACAACCACGCTTCATGTCGGCCACTTGCTCCTTTAGATGATCCAACCCCACCTCTAGTTTGACGAATTTCCGATACATAATCCCAACCCCTGCGAAGATCGCAAGAACCGAAGTCAGGTCCACGCTTTTCAATAAAGCTTCAATCATCCGGCAACACCAAAATTCCACCCATAAATGTTAGATAGCAAGTCCACAGCCTGATAGAAAAGAATTGTCCGGCGGTCAGGTTGTCATCCAGCGTTACTACTAATTCTGTGGCTGATTCATAAAACCGAAATGGATTTGCACCATCAAAAACCACATCATCAACATAGGAATAAGTATTCCCATCAGCCAAAAAACGAGCCAAATCACCAGCAACTCCAATAGTGAAAACATCGGAAGTGTCGGTATGGCCGCGAACGGTGATATCGTATCCAACCGCCATCAAGAAAGCACCCTTTGGGATGATATCTCCTGAAGTGATTGTGACCCCGCCGACCGAATTCAATTCAATCGAACTGTGCCATCGAGACTGAAAACCGAAAGATCCGGCAGCGCCGAATTTTTCTTTAGGGGCAGCAACTCCGGCCTCGGTCACCGGACAGGGGATAATCCCCTCCGACGCGACATTGCCCACGCCAGGAAGCCTGATCCCCGGAACGTACATCATGTCAATACTGGCATTTGCGATCTGTGCAGGGGTGTGTGTAGGCTCTCTCGACCCGCTAAAAACCAAGGCGTGGCTACTGGTCCGAAAGGTGCTAACCGGAGACATAAAAATGCGATTCGACGGACCCGGAGCGAACTCCTGGACCCCGTTGGTGTAGAGGCAAAATTTCTTATTACCCGCGCCCTCGTCCCTTGGAGTCTGAGCGCCTGACGGATTCAAAATGGCCAGGAACGGGCGAGTATTGGCCGGATGAACATCGTCCACCGCATCGTGAGCGCGCATGCAGACAATCCCTTCAGTCTCGCCATATCCGACCAAATCGGTTAATGATTCGCTGGGATCTTCTTTGAGCAGAAAAGGCGACATGTCCAGCGGATCGGTTGAAGCCTGTGGCCGAATCCCCGTGACGCCTCCAGTAACCCTGAATGTAAATCCTGCCATCTTTATATTCCTGGAATTGGTATTGTCCACCCTTGAAACGTCCAAAGGCATAAAAAAGCATCAGTGGCGTGTGAATTGTAGACCTCCGCTTCAACGGTCGCCATCGGTTCGGCAATCAACATCATTACGTGACGATCAGCCAAACCAGTTCCGATTTGATCCTGGATATTGCCGTAGAATTGAGAAGGAGCGCCACTGACTTTCAGCCTCCAGGTACAAGCACCGAAACCAGTCAAAGCGGTTCCTGCAGGAGAGTCTAAAATCTCCTGGCCCAGCCGGTTTATCATCACCCACTCGTTACGGCCCAGCTCGACTGTCAGGATAATTTCAGTCGCACCAGCCACCACACTTACCGATCCAATAGCGTCGAACGGAGCCGAATTAGGAAGAGGAGCAAGACGCGGATCAAACGGGAACTTAACGCCCCGGAGGATAAAACCATCACCAGGGACACCCGCCCCGAAATCCCCGCATGTGACAACCTGATTTTTTGGCAGCACCATTATTTTTTCTCCGTCAAGAGGATCACAGCCAGCAGCCCAACAGCTACCCAAAATTCTACGCAAAACCCTTGATAGCTCCCAAGCTGGCAACCTGGAGCCGGAGGACATGCCGTTTCCCCAAAAAATGTGGGGCTGAAACCAACCGGACACGCCTCGTCATCCCTTACGCGGCGCATTTGATCGGAATCAAAATCATTCCGGCACCAGGTCACAATTTTTTCCCCTTCCAAACCACGAACCCGACGAGAGCCAGCAAGACCCAAAATTCAGCGCAGGAACCACGAATAACGCCCAACCGACAGCCCGTAGCCGGACAGATCGGAGGACTTCCGAACGTTGTAGGCGCGAAACCTTCCGGGCAGTCCCGGTTAGCAGGCCAGAAAGTAAACAGAGAGGGATTACTCTGTGACCGGCAGAAACGTTGAGGCAGACCAACGGGATACGGATTCTGTGGAAGTAGCCCACCATTTGATAGTGGATGACAGCCCCAATCCACGAAAGGATCACAATATTCCTGCGCGTCCACAGCGGCCCCCCAACTATCCCAGACTAAGCAGCTTTAAGGACTTTCAAAGCCCCAAGACCACCAGCCGCAGCCGGAGCCAAGCCTTCCCAGATATTATCGAAATTGGAAAAGTCCGTTCGGGCCTGTGTCACCAGTACCCGGAAAGCAATTACCAACAGCAGAATAGTTGCTATCAGTTGCTCTGAAGGGAGCTTCCATCGGTCAACCAGGACAAACATTCCAACAATTCCCGGCGCGTAAACATCGAGAAAACTGTCGATAGTCAAAGCCGGAAAAGCAAATTCACCCTGAATAATCCCGATTCGTTTGAGAAAAATGCTTACAAGCACCAAGCCTTGAATTAACGCTATCACCGAATTCTTCATTTACCCTTTTTCTCCTTTACCGGTTTTTCTCCTTTGTCCGGTTCCTCATGATGTTGAGGTTTTTTAGACTCAGCCAACGGATGACTAAACACCTTGAAGCGATTAAAAACCTCAACCGCAGTATCGATTGACTTTCCGATTATTTCAGCATCACCGGCAACCGGAGGCGCACCCGCATCGCCAAGGGTTTGATTTACCACCCTGGTCACGGCTTCTTTTTTCAGCGCACCGGGCTGACCGACCAACACCCGCTCGATCATCTGGACCACTTGCCAAACGATCCCAATAATTCCAGCGATTCTTGAAAATAAATTCATTGACATAGCGCCTTCATAAAACCGATGACGATCTCTGAATAATTTGACGGGTTTGGAGTGTGTCCCGCCCTCCAACCGGCCAGGCCGGTATTATAAGCACTGACATTTTCCGGCAGAGTCGCGCCCCTAGCCCGTAACCAGGAAAGAAACTTACACATTATTTCAATATTGATTTCAGGGATAAAAAGCATCGCTTTTGTTACCCCGATATTAAATTGACCGGCAGTTGGTAAGGTGATTTGGCCCAGCCCATAGCTCGGATCATTAGGATTAACAGCGGTGGTGTCAAAGCTCGACTCTTTTTGGATGACCGCAGCCACTAGACACGGATTCAAGCCATGTTCTTTTGAATGCCTCTGGATCAGGCCACGATAAGGAACCGAGTCCTTCAGTTCCCCGGTACTAGCAGCGGCCACCTTGCTGAGAACCAACACGGCAACCGCTCCGCCGATGGCGAATTTTATTCCCTGATCAGTCATTTCATAATCCGAAATTTCAAATTCCAGACTTAGCCGACCGTCTTTTGTATCCATCGCTTTTCCAGTCCCAAGACCAACCGACGACCGGCCAGCTTCTGACAGCACCGTTATTACCCTTGTTTAGCAGGAGAGATGCAGATCGGCCAGACCGTCACATGTGTTGACGCATCGACATCCAGGAACAAATCGAACTCGGAAAAGGAGCGAGGATCGATCATGTCGTTTATACCGAGCTTGACGAAATCCAGGAACGCATAGCCCTTGCTTCTGAAAGGCGAAGTCGGTGAATTCATGTCTTCAGCCAGACTGTAATCCAGCTCGTTCTGTTGCCGCAGCTGATCCCAGGTCATCACGAAGGAGTCCAGCGTCAACCGTTCCGTCAACCTGATCGAATTGATCACCGCGTCGGACAAATCCCGGCCATCGTTGCCAGATCCAGCAGCCCGGATCAACAGGCCGCGACATGGAAACTGCTTCGGCAAGGGAACTTGAGCCGTCGAAGTTGAAGTTGCGAAGATCCTTACCACCTTACTGACGATCATTTCATCGAAACGGCCCTCTGTCGCAATGGCTTCAGGCCGGTTCATCAGCTCTTCTGACAACACGTTTATGG
>SDBT01012557.1_pt1 | contig 13609 bp, 17 predicted proteins | sample 2277101 | NCBI WGS metagenome assembly SDBT01 (sample SAMN10404973, study PRJNA504765) | marine sediment metagenome | isolation source: marine sediment core GS10_PC15, 103 cmbsf | place: Arctic Ocean: Southern Knipovich Ridge | collected 2010
CGAGGCTTATAGATTGCCTGGAAGGATACCACGAAAAGAAAAACAAGATGATGAGCACAGAGGATAAACCGGTATTCACAGGTGAGCCCGATAAGGACGGTACCGATCACGGCGCAGATATGGCCCGGTATGTTTCAATGGCAGCGAAGTTGATGGGATCAGGCAGCATGACAGCTGCAGAAGCGAAGGAGATCTGGGCAAGGAGAACCCGTTGAAGATAAAATCAATAGCTCCGTGGTTTGGTGGAAAAAGGAACCTTGCCCCTGTAATCGTCGAATTGATCGGGAAGCACCGAGTGTACTGGGAACTGTTTTGCGGATCGATGGCGGTATTACTAAGAAAGCCTACTTGTGAAATGGAAACAGTGAATGATCTGCATGGAGACATAGTGAACTTAGCCAAGGTGATACAGAGCAAGGAACTTGGTTTAAAGCTGTATGAGAAACTGTACCGGACCCTTTATGCCGAGGGCCTTTTCCGGGAATCAAAAGAACGCTGGATATCTACACCCGACATTACCCTCAAGCCCGACATCGACAGAGCCTTTGATTTTTTTGTTGTTTCTTGGATGGGTATAAACGGTTTTGCTGGAACGAAGCGAGCTAATTATCAATTTGCCTTGCGATGGTGTTCAGGTGGAGGGCAAGGTGCCAGGAGGTGGAGAAGTGCTGTAGAATCAATGCCCGCGTGGCACAAAAGGTTACAAAATGTTGTGATAATGAAAAGGGATGCTTTCGAAGTAATAAGTAAGATTAAAGATGAAAGTGATACAGTTATATATTGTGATCCACCTTATTTTATAAAAAGTTCAAAATATGTCCATGACTTTGAGGACGCCGAACATGGACAACTGGCAGAACTGTTGGCGAGATTTAAAAAGGCGCGTGTTATCGTAAGTTATTATGAACATCCAAAACTTGAAGAATTGTATAAAGGCTGGGCCCGAGCGTATGTAGGTGAAACTAATAATTCATTAAGAAATGTAACGGCCAGAAAAAACATTGGATCCCCTCCCAAAAAAGAGGTTATACTTGCTAATTGGGAACCAGACGGGATGTTATTTAAGATTTAGGAGTTAAGTAAGTGTGGATAATACCAAAAACATCAGAGTTTTATCACTTTGTACGGGATACGGCGGTCTCGAACTTGCCCTTGCAGGAATCTTCGAAGCTCCTCTCAAAGTCGTTTCTGTGGAGAGGGAGTGCTTCGCGACCGCCAACCTGGTCAGCAAGGCAGAAGAAAACAAGCTGGATATCGTTGCTAACTACACGGATGTTAAAACCTTCCCGTCAAAAAAGTTTCGAGGATGCTTTGATATTATCGCTGCGGGGTTCCCCTGTCAGCCGTTCTCAACAGCAGGTAAAAGGCTCGGAGGATACGACCCCCGACACCTTTGGCCTTATATTGCAGAACACATCCGTACAATTAAACCTGTTCGAGTCTGTCTCGAAAACGTGCCGGGATTATTGTCAGCCTCAACGCTTGACAACCGGCCGGATTTGCAAAGATACCTTGCCGAACTGGGTAAAGCGGAAGGGCTACTTGATGCGAGAGAAAGATGGTATATATCTCAACACAGAGAAAGGCTCTCCAAATACTTCTTACGTCAAGAAGGCGTACAGGCTTACGCAGCGATTTACTACAGCCTTCGAGACCTGGGTTACTCAGTTGAGGCAGGACTGTTTACAGCGTCAGAGGTCGGTGCCCCTCACAAAAGACAGCGATTGTTCATCCTGGCCAACACCAGAAGCCGAGAACGAGACTGGTTATCAAGTAAGCAACGAGAAACGGATATATCGATTAGGAACAGTTGTGAATTGGCCGACGCCGGATGCAAGTCACAGAGGAGTGAGATCGCACGATCTGATAATAAATTCAAAAAGATGTGTGAGGAGGAAGTCAGGACAGGATCGCGGGATCGATCTACAGACACAAGTGACAGTAAACTGGCCGACACCGACAAAGAGCGAACACAAAGGCCAGAGCCAGAGAGGACAGCACAGACTGGACGACAGATTGACAAACAAAGTTATCCAGCAAGACCCGGACAGCCCCAATACGAATGGGAAAAACCGAGGACAGTTAAACCCGGCATGGGTAGAACAGTTAATGGGTTTGCCAGCAGGGTGGACGAACTTCGACTCTTGGGTAATGGAGTTGTCCCAGCTCAGGCAGAGTTAGCTTTCAGGGCTTTATGGTTAAGCAGGAAGTATTTATAACAGAAGAACACAACCAGGCCCGACAGGGATGGGCTTTATTCGAGGATCATGGAAGGAAGTGCACAGACTGTATAAGCAGTAAAAAGGTATGCAGGTTCAAAAGACAAGGTGACTGTGATAAATTTGAAAGGAAAAAGGATGAAGAACAAAGTTGAATTAACGATCGGTATGTTCATTGTAGTATTTATAGTTATATTGGTATTCACTGATATAACAAAGGGGCCGCGGGACACACCAGAAGATCCAAACATCAAACTAATTAAAGCATGGCAACGCTGTGATTATTGCCCCGGTGGAACATGGTGGCATCCGGAAGATTATGATTGTCCAAATAAACCTGAGCCCACGTTTGACGATCTTCTTGACGCGATCGAATGGGTAGAGAGCGAGGGAAACGCATGGGCCGCAGGTGACAGGATATATTTTGATAATGAAGCTGAAATGCTTGCATGGAGAGAGGATAACGGTGGGCTTAAAATACATACCGCGGTCTATGATTGTAACCACGAACCGGACTGTCCTAACCCGAAATTTTATATAGGCCTGTCAGTAGGTGCATACCAAATAACAAAAAAATATGTAGATGATTGCAATATAATAATGAATGACAAAGATAATATGTCCGGCGTCACTTATTTCGATTATGACGACAGGCGAACCAAACTTCACAGTAGAACAATGACAGAGATATATCTTATGAATTATGCCAGTGATAGTGGGGTTATCTTTAGAACTCAAGAACTATGGTATGAAGTTATGGCCAGGATCCACAATGCAGGTCCCGACGGATGGAGAGACGATCCCCAGTGGTTTGTAAGGAACCGAGGCTATACTTTAGATCAGGCTATAAATAAGATTGTAAACTCAAAGGAATACTGGTATAAAGTCAAAGCCCGGATGGAGACCAGATAAAACTAAAACAGTTTAACCTTAAAATGAAGGAGTTTTAAAAATGGTAGACGAGAATGAAGCAAGGGAAGCAAATTCACAACAGCAAGATACTAACCCAAGGACCATTATCGGGAGGGTTACACGTAATGGCTCATCCGGAAAGGCCGGCAGCACAGGAAAAGTCTGCAGAGCCATCGATCCTGGAGAGGTTGGCAAGAGTGGAAGAAATGGTAATGAACTTAGCAAATGTTGAGAAGGAACACCATAAAGAAATAACTCAGGGCAATATATGTTTCCGCGAAAAATTCAATGCGCGGCTGGATAAGGTTATGAGGCAGATCGGCCAATGAGCATAGCATTAACACGACGGATAATCGAGGAGGCTGTCACTGCGATTGACAGCGGGCGTAGCGATGTAGCCAAACACCGGCTTTATGCCGCCCTGTGTGTGCTCAATAAAACTGAATCAGAGCTTATAGAAGGGCTTCGAGAGGTCGGAAAACAAAATAATTTTTACCACATAAGTCCAGAGACACCAGACCTTTACAAAGAGCAAGGCCCCTAACTTGGAAAAAAATGGAAAAAAGGAGTTGACGGAACCGGACCCTGTTGATAAACTGGGTGACTACATAAGAGATCTGTCAAAGGAATTAGAGCATGGCAGGTTGGAAATCACAATTTTTTGCGAGGTACATTATGAACAAACGAAGATGATCGAAATTAAAACCACCGAAAGTGTTAAAAAGTTTAGGTGAACGGACTTACCTTCACGAGAAGATGGCCCGGATGACTTAATAAGTTGTTCGGGCTTTTTTTATGGATGATAAAGAAAAAGATTTTGAATCGGCTTTTAATAGTGCTTATGACTTCTGGTTTCCCTGGATCGCAGAGGCGCATAAGGACTTCAAGTATTATATCAAGGACCCCTGGACAGAGCAGGACCGCCAGAAGATGCGTGACGAGGGCAGAGAACTATTACACTTCCCCGTAATCCGCAGGATCGTAAAACTTATCACAGGTTATGAACGTCGAAACCGGCTTACCATAAAGATCTCACCCGCCGAGAACTCCGATAACAATGTTGCCGCCCAGCTGACCGGGCTGTTAATGCCGTTGATGGAGAACCGCGGCGGGCACACGATGATATCCGACGCCTTTGAGATGGGCGCGTTAGTCCCCGGCATGAATCTTATCGAGCCGTATTTTGACATGAAGGGGCGCATCCAGTTCAGCCGTGTATTTTATAACAAGTTTCTTCTGGATCCAAACTTCACACGTCGGGACCTGTCAGACTGTGGGTATATAATAGTCCACATGACGGACATGAAGGCCCGCGACATTAAGCAGCTGGTCCCTGAACATGACAAATTTATCGACGAAGTATTAAGCGGCTACGATTCACAGACCTCAAAACTTCCATTCTCAGGCACACACTCGAACTTCGACGACAAGACCGGCACGTTAGACTATTTCTGGGAGCGGACCTCAAAAAAGATCACAGTGATCGGAGACCGCCAGACTGGCAAGACATTCACCTGGAAGGGAGACGATGAGATTAGGGATGAGTTTTTCAGGCGGGACTACCAGCGGTATACCAGCTGGACCGATCACAAAGATACGGTGAAACTTACAGCGCTTGTGAACGGCAGAAAGATAGAGACCTATGACGACCCGAACGGGATCGACGATTATAACTATACCTTAGTAAGCGGCTTTTATTATCCGGAGTATGACGAGGCAGCTGAGAAGCTGCAGGGGATCGTCAGGCCGTTACGTGATTCGCAAAGAGAACTCGATAAGCGGCTTAGTAAGATATTAGACATAATCGACAGCCAGGTATCAACGGGGATAATAGCAGAAGAAAACTCGTTAGTTGACAAAGACGACATCCACGCCTCCGGAGGGGGTCGGGGGATATGGATCAAGGAGGGTATGTTTGACAAGGTAAAGTTCAAAGAGCCGGGCGATATACCAGCAGGGCTGTTTCAGCTTAATAAAGATCTGCAGGGTTTCATAAACCAGATCGCCGGCATTAACGAGAGTATGTTTGGGACAGAGGAGCTAAAGGCGCAGATCTCGGGATACCTCCTGAAACTCCGACAGGGTGCCGGCCTGGTAAGCCTGCAGGACTTGTTTGATAATCTTCGGTTTGCCAAGAAGGACCTTGCATTTAAAACAATAAAAATGATGCAGTCCAGGTATACAAAGACAGAGGTCGAGCGCACCCTGAACGAGCCGATCGATCCACAGTTCTTTTTGGAGGACCTGTCTGTATACGACCTTGTACCGGAGGAAGGGATCCTGACATCGACACAGCAGCAGGCGTTTTACGCAGAGCTCAGGGAGGATAAGGCCCAGGGAGCTCCGATCCCGTGGAAAGTTCTGTACGAACAGCGCCCGGGCGCTATGAAGAAAAAACTTTTGAAGATGATCGAGGATGCGGAAAAAGCAGAACAGCAGCAGCGGAAGGAAATATCCGAGGAGAAAAGGCTGCTTGACGGGATGCGATCGGCAAAGATAAACGCCGACAACGCCAGGGCGGGAGAACGAAGGACCCAGGAGGAGGAAAACCGAGCGGGGGCCATGTTAGACAGGATCAAGGCGGGCAAAGAGATACAGGGGATGGACTATGACCGGGCCTTAGCATTGTTAGACAGGCTGGTTGCGGTAGATAAGATAGAGGTTGACAGGGCAAAGAATCGACGGAGCTTAACAAAAAGGTAATGGGAATACACCGAAACAAAAGAGGACTTCATAACAGAGCCGCGGGGTTACTGGGCAAGGGAGCCCGTAAAATTGTAAACCTGGCCCGAAAGAATGAGTTTGGTGAGCGGCTTATTGAGGTTGGAGAGTTAATCCCGTTGATGGCAAAGCAGATGCAGTTTGCTATCGAGGAGTGTATGAACCAGAACGCGCACAGGAGGGTTCCGTACTGGATCCTGTATACAGCTGACTGGTACAACAACGGGACGGTGCTTAAGGACACAGCGGCCCCATACGGTGCGTGCCCGCCCAGGATGTTAAATACTATATGCTGGATGGTAAACAATGTTACCGGAGAGTTCAAGAACGTCTGGACCTTACCGAAAGATGCTCCGATCGAGTTACTTGAGGGCAAAGGACAAGTTGTTGACAGTATCGTAAAAGATGCGGCTGGGCTGCCGTTAATTTATTGAGGTGTAACATGGCAATAATAAGACCAAAACACGTACCAGAAGAAGAAAGATGTGAGATTTGTGACGTTTTTCATTATGACGGTCAGGGACCAAGCGGGATATGTTGTGAAGGGCCGCACAGAGATACGCAGAATATTCTAAGCTGGTGTGGGAAGTGGAAAAAGAAAAGAAAGGATACAAAAAATGATGGCAACAGCCCCGATAGAAACGAAAGAGGACAGGGCCAGGAATGACGCCTACAACCTTGTTGAGTTTCATAGGCTAAAGCAGACTAACACTGAGATCCGGAAGGACAAAAAGCGGTTTGCTGCAGCGGTGGCGTATATCAAGAAAGAGAACGAAGAACGCGCAGAAGCTTTAAAAAAGGAAATAGCGGCCCGACGTGCGGCCGTTAAGCAATAGAAACAGCGAACACATACTATGACAGAGACAGGGCGGGCTCGTCACCCGTTGATAGGAAGGCCAAAGTGGGGTCTTAAGTTCGCCAGCACAAAGGAAAAGAAAATGGCAGATGTAAAAGATGAAAAATCGGAAGTATCAGAACAAGCAGCGGGCGTATCTGAAAAGACTGTTGAAGAAGAAGCGATATCAAAAGAAAGGTTTACAGAGGTTACAGAAAAGCTTAAGGCCTCAGAGGAACGAAACACCTTGAATGAGCAGCAGATGGCGCTTATAGCCGCGAACCAAAACGCAGCGGCTCCAAGAGCCCAGGCAAAAGAGTTTGATATCTACAAAGAGGTTGGTCTGGAAGATGACGATGATATAGCTACCTTCGCACAGCAAAAAAAGATCAACGCTCACTTTGCCAATCAGTCGATTGCCCAGATGAGAGAGCTCCAATTCCGGATAGATCATCCGGATTTCGCCGAGGTAGTTGGAACGCCGCGGCAGATCCAAACCGGGCTGTATGCCCAACCGTTTAAAGATGCGTTAGCAAAAAACCCGGCCCTACGAGACGTAGTGGCTAACTCACCAGATCCCAGGGTAGCGGCTTACGCGGTAGCAAAACTCCACAAGAAAGCACCGTCGGAAACAGTAGAGACCGAGGATGCGGAGAAGGCTATCGAAGCGGCTGCGAACAATGCCAAGTCTGTAAAATCGGCCGCCAATAAAACCGGCGGCGCCGCCTTAAGTGAGGAAGGCAGGTATGACAGTATGGCTGACGATGAGTTTCTGGCGTTAGCACTAAAGAACGGGGCCATAATCTAAGGAGTTTAGACTATGGATAATATGACAACAACCGCCGTGATAACTCCGGCGGTCAACACTTATTTCAACAAGCTTTTGTTAGTGCGGAACAAACCCCGGCTAATACACGGCTTGTTTGCCGACCGGGACGTACTGCCGGCGGGCAAGGGCAAAAGCGTAACCTGGCGGAGATACGCCCAGCTGGCAACGGCTACGGCGGTCATTACCGAGGGGATCCCGCCAACTGGAAAAAGGCTGAGCAAGCAGGATATATCTGCAACAGTCTCACAGTACGGTGATTTTGTTCACATCACCGACGTACTGGAGTTCACCTGTGAGAACAAGATACTGAACGTTGCTGTATCTGAATTAAACGATCAGATGATGCGGACGGAGGATGAGCTGATCCGGAACGTCATTGTTGCGAGTGCTTCTGTGACCACAGCAACCGGCGGCGATGTAACCGCCACGGATCTTAACGAGACGGATATCGACGCGATCGCAAACACCCTGCAGAACACCGATGCACATCCGGTAACTCCGCTTATCAAGGCTTCGGTAGGCCAGGGTACAACCCCCATCCTTCCGAGTTACTGGGCCTTGATGCACACAGCGCTTAACAGCGATCTGCGTAAGGTCGCTAATTTCATCGGTACAAACGAGTACTCGAGCCAGAGTGGGGTGCTTGAGGCCGAGCGGGGAGCGGTTAACGAGGTCCGGTTCCTGTCGAGTTCCATCGCACACAAAGAGGGCAGCGTTACCGCGGCCTTCCCATCGTCTGCGGGAACATACTACTACATCCCGATCCTGGCCCGCCATGCCTACGGTGTAGTAAATCTTAAGAAGGCCAACGCCAAGCTTATCATTCATCCCCGCGGATCTGCAGGAGCGGCTGACCCGATGGACCAGCTGCAGACAGCGGCCTGGAAGTTTATGAACGTATGCAGGATCCTGAATGATAACAACATCCAGGTCCTTCGCGTTACCAAAATGGCATAAGCAAATAAACGTTGAAAAATTGAAGTTGAAGTTGACAAGGAAAACTTTAGAAGGGATTTTATTATGAAATCAGGACAAATAATGTTTATAGCCAGCAACGCAGCCATTGCGTACTTCGATGTTGGTTTTGTTCCGGACTATATTGAGGCAATTTCGGCCTTAAGCGGGACAGAACTCATGCACCGGTTTTACCGTGTGCTGGCTCAGGCGGCTGTTGATAATGGAGCTGCCGTAAGTGGTCAGTATGGGATCATTGATGATGGGGCCGGCGTATTGGCAGAAAACTCCAGCGGTAGTGGGTTCCTCACGTATGAGGAAGGCGAAGATGTTGGTGTTTTAATCATTCACCCAGCCAGTGGTAAGAAAGTGATTGCTTCGGTTTTGGACTGGCTTGCTGCAACGAGTTATGCGACAGGCCAAAGAAGTACAACAGCGGTAGGTACTATTGTAAGACCTCCAACCCATAATGGCAGGGTCTTTGAATTAACCACCGATACCGCAGCCGGAACATCTGAGCCATCGAGCTGGGATGTTGAACCCGGTCAGACCGTTACTGATGGTGGAGCAAATATCTGGACTTGCCGCGTTGAAGAAGTATTCAAGGCCGGCGGACAGGGATTTGCTATCGAAGCGGGCATACTCACTGACAGCGAGAAGTGGGTTTTACGGTTCGTCAAAGAGGATGTTATGGAGGACTTTGGCGATCTCCAGGGCGTAGACCCTAACCGGTTTACAAAAGCAAAGCGTTAAAAAGTTTGAACTAAGCGGGTCGGCACGGGGTCGACCCGCAAATATTAACCATGAAAGGGATAAGCGATGGGAAACGGTGTTATTCATTTGGTACGAGAGGGCAAGGTCCTTTGTGGACAAAAGGGCGACAATGCTCAGGTGAACGAGGACCTTGATAAGGTCACTTGTGGAAACTGTAAGAGGCTGGCAAAGGTAAATTCGGTTGCTGCAAGGGAGCCCACGGAAGCCGAGCTTAAGATGGTACATTTATCCGACGGCGAAAAAGGTGTTTGCGGCGTAGGCGGTGAAAAGGTTATCGCTACTTTCAGGACCGAGGATGTTAATTGCCCGGAGTGTATAAAAATACACATGGCGAACGCGGAAAAAAAGGATGATCCGATCGTAAGGGTCCGCATATTTAACCAGGACCTCAAAGCAGGTCAGGACTTCAATTTTACCTACGAGCACGTAGCGTATCATTGTGTCAGTGGGGCAATCCACAGAGTACCGCAGAGCGTTGTAAAACATCTTAAAAACTGCAAATACCCCACCAAGAAGTATGCAGAGGGGCAAGAGTCCGGCCAGAGCAATATCGTAACAGGTGAGTACATGCGTTTTCTCGTTACACCCGTTTCAGATGATGAATGAGGAAAAACTATGGAAAATCCAAAACCAGCGGTAATTAAAAGTCCGCGTATGTTTTTAAGGTGGCTCACGTCTCTTGTAGGTGCATTAAGTAGTGTGCAGCGTAGAGTTGCCAAGCTTGAAATTGACAACCTGGATAAACGGATCTCGGCGATCGAGACGGAGTTAGCCGACACCACGGAAGATGAAGCCGACACCACCGAAGATGAAGCCAAAGGTGAACCGGTGGACCTTGTAGAGAAATAAGCAGAGTAAGGGTCCTGTCAAAAGGACGTAACGGAACCGAAGAAAGAATTTTTTAAAGGACGAACATTATGAAAAAGTTAATAATTTATTTATTGATCGCGTTATTTGCCGCGAATGTTATGGCGCTAACGTTGCCTATTAACTTGAAGTACACTGGAAATGCGCGACTTACAAAGCTGTTGAGAAACCGAATCGGAACGCTTGACAGCAAGGTACAGACATTAGAAAACCTGACACCTGGGACGGGAGCGATAGGTACCGGAGACGTCTTTTATGTTGACTCCGTCGCTGGATCTAACGGAGCGGGGACTTCTTGGCCAACGGCAAAGATAACACTGGACGCGGCGTTTGCGTTGTGTGCCGACGGCAATAATGACATAATTTATGTAGCCTCCGGACACGCAGAGACTTTATCAGCGGACATTACTGCCGATATAGATGGAGTTTGGGTTATCGGAGTTAGCGGACCAGGTTTGGATATGCCGGAGATCACTTACGATACTACAACCGACGAGTTTATAATCGACGCCATTGGAGTTACCGTCTATAACTTAAGACTTATTGCGGGCATAGCGGAAGTTGCTGCAGCGTTCACTTTGGCTGATGAGAGTGACTATTTCTCGATCATAGGCTGTGAATTTCCAGAGCCGGGCACCAATACGTTTGAGTTTGACAAGGTGTTTCAGCTTGTTACAGGCGCCGATAATGGGACGATCGCCTACAATACGATCATAAACCAGTTGGCAAACCCGGGCATGACCAGTGTGATCGACGGTGGAGCAACGGCGATCGACAGTCTTACGGTTGTAGGAAACTATGTAAACGTAGACGCCGATGTAGCGGCTCTGCTATTCAGTGACCAGGCGGACACAAACCTGTATATTCATGGAAACACCATTATCCAGGAAGATATTGACCAGTTTGGTATCCAGTTAACATCGACAGCAACCGGGATGATCTCATACAACACTTTCAGCAACCTGGGCGGCAGCACATTTTTCATGGATCCCGGAACCTGTGCAACTGAGGGTAATACCGGTGATGAGGTCATTGACGCCGTAGAAGGTTCTGGAAATACCTGGTACCTTGACGATGGCGGCAGTGGTGGCGATGGCAAGACATGGCTTACCGCCAAAACAACCCTTGCAACGGTCGAGGCTCTTTTGGTAGCCGGCGATACTGTCCTGATAGGCCAGGGACACAGCGAATTATTCACTACCGGCGGAGACACGATCAATATTGCAAACGTCACTTTTCGGGGTATTGGTGAAGGTGACAGCAGGCCTTTGTTTACAGCAACCGCAGATGCCGACGAGCTCACTGTTAATGCCGCGGGCGTTGTGTTAGATAATCTGCGGTTCAGGGCGGGTGCTCCGACAGAAACCAGCTGTATTATTTGGGGCGCTTCTGCTGATGGCTGTACTATCAAAAACTGTGCATTTGTAGAAGGTGAGTCGCCCGGCACGGATGAGTTTACCGATGTGATGGTTCTTAACACTTCGACGGCTTATTTAACTGTCGATAATTGTACAGTGTTCTCAACCGGAACCGGCGGCGGCACGTTTATTAATCTTGACGCTGCCACGATCGCCGGCCTCCGGGTAACCAACTGTACGATCTTCGGTGATTATGACGAGTCTGCGATCTGGTGGGCCGCTGCGATACCTACTAATGTGCACTTTGAAAACAACACGATTACTAACGTCTTAACCGGCCAGTCCTGTATTGAAGGGTCTGGAGCGGCCACGGGCGTTATAAGAAACAATATGCTTGCTGGTGACACCTACGGCGCCATTCTTCTCGGTGGCTCTACCCGAATGTCCGGCAACAAGCAGACGGTGGCAGTGGGCTCGGCGGCTATTGACGTACCATTGGTCCCCGGGCAAACCTATGTATCGGTTGCTTCGGTCGATGAAGTTTCCGCGACTTTATTTGACGTTCAAAATGGCGAGATAATCATCTATTCGATTATTGCGGCCGTTGATGTTGTGATTGGAGCAACTGTAACAACTTGTACATTAGAGGTTAATGCCGACGATGGAGCGGCCTGGGATCTTGAACTAAGCGACGCGGTTGCGATTACCGACGATGTGGCCGGTACCAGGTGGATATTCACAGACGCAAACCCCGGCACTTTAACTCCTTTGATAAAAGGTACTGGGGAGGGCTCGGCGATGCTATCGAGTCCAATGTTTGTACCCGAAGGGCTAATACACCAGAATATGAGTGCAAACCCTAATGGGGCCTCGGGCGATCATATTACATGGACAATGGTATATACACCCGTGACCGAGGGTGTTGTAGTTGTGCCGGGAACTTAACACTTAACCGGGCCGGTTTCGGCCGGCCCGATTTATTTATAGGTGACGTATGGCTCAAGGCTGGACATTAGCTGAGATAGAGACTAAATACCGAGGGTTGACGGGCTTAAAAGCGATCAATCAGCGGTCTCAGGCAAACTGTTTCAGCGATCTCAACGATTATTACCAGAACTATTTCCCCATAGAGAGTGAGCTTGACCGGTTTAAAACAGACTTCACCCAGGACACTTCGGTAGACGATGCCGGAAACTACCTTATCTCGGAAGATTATTTAGAGGTAAAGGAGCCCGCCTACATCAACAACATCCCCTGCAGGATCCTGCGGGACAAGGGCAAGTTCGAGGAGATCCAGCCTGGTGATACGGGGACGGCAAACATATCAGATCCCGGCCTGGCGATCGGGACCAGCTCTACTTCGGCGGTCAAAAATGTAGCGTTTTCATTCCGGATCGGGAGTTCTTCATATCCAAAGGCGGCAGCCGAAACAGAGTTGTCGGGCGACAGCATACCTCAGAGCAAGTACGGAGCCTACAGATTAGAAATAGGCCCGGACGGCACCATTGAGATAGTAGAGGCAGAAGCGAACGCCACGGGCTACGTGACAGCGGCCCAGGCGGTAGCGGGCCTGGAGGTTGAATCCTCCGATAATTGCTGTATGGGCTATATAACGGTGATCAATACCGCGGCTGTTTTTGTGCCGGGTACAACCTCTTTATCGACTGGAGGCACGGTAACTGCGACGTATACAGACGGGTTTCATAGTACACGCGGGATCCCATCATTAGCACTTATTGACAGACGCCGGCTGTATCTTAGCCCAAAACCAGACGATATCTTCCGGTTTAAGGCCGGGGGAGTTGCTCGGCCGGACGCATTAACAACGGCGGTAGCCCCGTTAAGTAAGGATTGGGGCATTGTGATCGCCTATGGAGCGGCGGTGTTATGGATCAGTGAGAGTGATAATGAGGAACTCTTATCGAGGATGGTACGCGCAAAAGTGGATTTTTTAAACTTAATACGGCGGCCCGAGCTTAAGGCAAGCGGACAGAAGCGGGCGACGCCAAGATGGTAGAAAGGTGAGAACGTGAATATTAAAAGGTACATCTTATTATTGTTATTGTTGGTCGGTTCTGCTTTTGCTGTTACCCCTATTGCACATTGGAAAATGGATGACAATGCAGCCAATACCACTGTA
>SDBT01012558.1_pt1 | contig 13608 bp, 12 predicted proteins | sample 2277101 | NCBI WGS metagenome assembly SDBT01 (sample SAMN10404973, study PRJNA504765) | marine sediment metagenome | isolation source: marine sediment core GS10_PC15, 103 cmbsf | place: Arctic Ocean: Southern Knipovich Ridge | collected 2010
ATGTTAATAATACAAAATTAGAAAAAGATAATAATACTATTAAATTGCTAAACGATAATAAATTATCTATTGTAAATAAAAATGATGAAAATATAAAAGAAACAGATAATTTTGAAGACACTACCGAAAAACTTAAAAAGCCTGAAAAACTTAAAAAGCCTGAAAACCTTAAAAAGCCTGAAAACCTTAAAAAGCCTGAAAACCTTAAAAAGCCTGAAAATCTTACAAAGCCTGAAAATCTTACAAAGCCTGAAAAATTAGATAAAAATCCAGATGAATATGTAAAATCAGTTGCAAATGAATGGGATGATAAAAATTTTGATAATGTAAAAGATTTATTTGATAATAAACTTCCTGCTGATACTACAATAGCTAAAAATTTTGCTAATGTAAAAGATTTATTTGATAGTAAACTTCCTGTTGATACTACAATAGCTAAAAAAAATGATAAAGAATCAGAAGCTCCTAAAACTCTTGGACAAACTTTAGATTTAGATTTTGATAATAATAATTCTAATAATTCTAATAATTCTAGTAATGATATTGAAAAAAATTATAGAAAAAAAATGAAAAAACATGATAAACTTTGGAGAGCTAAAGAAAGATTATGGATAGAACAAGTCGCAAAAAATCATAGCGAAATGAGAGAATTTAAAGTATTAAATAATAAGACTAGAAAATCATCATCATTTTAATTACTTTAATTAAAGTAATTAAATTTAGTAATATTTTTTAAGTAACATTTAACCCTTTATTAATTAAAAAATTTTTTAATATTTCATTATTTTTAAGAGGTTTATCAAGTTCAATAGCTTTACTTGATTTTATTTCTTCATAATTTTTGGATATTTCCCAAATTGTTTGATATATTAAAAGTATATCATCTTTGTAATTATTTATATTTTCATTTTTTTTAATTTTTTCTAAAAATAATTCAGCACATTTATATTCTGCATCTTTTTTATTTTTAAAATCTCCATATATTATAAAATCATCTATAACTCCTTTTGTAGAAATTTTTATCCATTTAAATATTGGGCTATGACTTTTTCCTTCTGGATTACTAATTTCATATTCAGGAGTAGGAATTTTATTTTGCTGACAATATATATTTAATTTACTTTTGTTATCCATTTTTATATTTAAAATACAAAAAATAAATATTTTCATTTTTTAAAACTATTAATATCTCATATTAATGAGATATTAATATATTTTATATTTTATTATTAAAGTAATCATTTAATCATAACCATTATGCCCGTGGCCATTATTGCTAAATCTTCCATCACTCTTATTACTTCTACTTCTATCATGGTCATCTCCGCTATCATGTCTGCGATGACGACCATGATCTTTTTTACCGTGACTGAATGCAAAAAACACAAGAACAATCAAGATAATAATTATAACAATAAAAGCAATCCAAGCACCATTACGATTCTGACCATACATTTTGTAACAATTTTTGACTTCAAAAAAAACGTTTTTTAAAAGAGAAGAAAAAATTTTCACAAAATAATTTTGTGAAAAAATGTTTTTTTTATTTATATATATTTTTTTTAATTAAAAAATGGAGGAATCTTTAAAATATGTTTATCATGGTTTAGATCTAGATAATAAAACAATAGAATATAATTTAACACTTCCTATAGAAATTGAAAAAATATCAGGTTCTATCTATTCATTACTTTTTAATGATAGGTCAGGAGTGTTTTCTGTAAATTTAGATGATATAAGGATTTTATCTCAAAGAGTTTTAACTTTCCCTAGTATTTTACCATACTTTGAAAGATGGGCAAAAATATATTTTCCAAAATCAGTAGAAAGTCCAGAAATAGAAAATGTCTTTATTTTTTCTGATACTAGTGATAGTAATAAAAAAACAAATTTTAATAATCCTTACATATATGATTATAGGGAAGAAGAATCAATGATTAAAACGTATAAGAATACTAATCCAAATATTAGAGAAGATGAGTTAATGGAAAAATATTTAGAAGACAAGAATAATTTTCTTAATGATGTTAAAAATCAAAAAGAAAAAGGTGTATTATTTTTGAGAGATTATTATTATTCAAAAATACCTAGTAATATAATTGAGCTTTTTGATATAATAAGTAAGACAGATCCTTTATATATTATAGATCTTTTAAAACTAGCAGATTATTTTAATATTAATTTGTTAAAATTTCAATTACTTAGATATATAATGTATAATATAAGTTTGAGAACTGGTCCAGAACTTAGAAATGATGGATGGATTAGTCAAGATTCTCAAAGACCAAAACCATATAAACCCTTTCCATAATATTAAGTAATATCTTTTTTTGTTTAACAAAAAAAGATATAAATCTAAATTAAAATGGATATTAGAAAATGTATAAAAAGTTCATCTCAAGGAGGATTATCAAGAAAAGAAATAAATGAATATGCTGAAAAAATTGGTATAAATTTTAATAATTTTAGAAAAAAAGATGATTTATGTGATGAAATAATTAGGATAGAAAAAATTAAAGAGTTAGAAGTTATAAAAGAAATAAAAAATAATGAATTAATAATAAAGACACTTAATAAATTATCAAGTTTTTATAAAAAATCTGGAGATAAATTCAGAAGTATTGCATTTTCAAAAGCTGAAAATTTAATTTCTAAACTTAATTTCAATATAGAATTTATAGAACAAATTAAAAATATACCTAATATCGGAGAAGGTATTTTGAAAAGGATAGATGAAATTTTAAAGACTGGAAAATTAAAAGAATTAGAACAATTTGGAGAAGATTTTGATTTTACTACAATACTAGGATTTGGTCCTACACATCAACGTAATCTTATTGATATTGGAGTTAAAAATATTGAAGATTTAAAAGATGCAATATCAAAAAAAAAATTTATTCCCACAATATTGCAAAATGCAGGAATAAAATATCTTGAAGACTTTAAAATAAAAATACCACGATCTGAAATATTTGATATAGGGGGTTTAATAATTAAAGAAGCAAAAAAAATAAATCCATTTATAATAATAGAAATAGTCGGATCTTATAGAAGAAAAAAAGAAAATTCAAGAGACATAGATATATTAATTTCCCATAAAGAAAATGTAAATATCCTTGAAGAATTAATAAACAATCTTATGAATATCGAATTGATAAAGGAAAAATTATCACTAGGAAAAATAAAGTTTATGGGTATTTACTTTAGTAATTATATGAATAAGGATTTAAAACCAATTGCTAGAAAAATAGATATTAGATTTATTCCATACGAAAGTTATCATTCTGCATTACTTCATAGTACTGGCCCTGTAGATTTTAATATTAAAATAAGAAATATAGCAATAACTAAAAATTTAAGTTTATCTGAATTTGGTTTACTTGATAAAAAGTCAAATATTAAATATTTTATTGAATCTGAGAAAAATATATTTGATATACTAGAATTAACGTACTTATCTCCAAAAGATAGAGAAAATGTAATCATTTTAAAATGAATATATACTATAAAATATAGTATATATTTTATCAACCTCGGCGGGACTCGAACCCACAATCTTCGGATTAGAAGTCCGGTGCCTTGTCCATTTTGGCCACGAGGTCATAAATCACTATTATTATCTTTTTAAAAATCATTTTTATAGAAAATAACAAACTCAATTTTATCTTTTCCATGTATTATCACATTCTACACAAGTTATAATAATAGTCATAGGTTCGTCGGCTGATCTTGTCTGTATTTGAACATATGATATTTTTAAACTTTTACATTTAGCACATTCCCCAAACAATCCTTCAACATTTTCAGGTTTCTTTTCATAAGATTTTATATTTTCTATAGACTTTTCTTGCAGATTTTTTGTGAGTGGATTATTGAAAATTATTTCAGATTTTATACTTCTTTTATCCTTTAAAAAAGAGACTTTATCTAAAAAATTATTTAAATCTTTATAACCAATTTCTCTTATAAGATTTACAATTACTAAAATAAGTCCTGTATCTTTATAATCAATTATATCTCTATTTTTAATAGATAAAATTTCTTGATCTGATATAAGTCTTTTTCCGCTTTCATCCCTAATATTCTCCATTTTTACATTAAAGAAAAATAAATAAATAGATTATTCATTTTTATATAATCTATTTATAAAGAAAAAAATTTAAGACTTTTTATATAAAAGTTTATTTACTCTATTTATTATTTTTGATTTTATAACTTCAAAATCTTCATTTTCTATAGCCTTTATAAAATCAAAAATATTAAATATCAGGCTTAACTTAACATAATTTTTAGGTATACATATCATTATTTCATTAACTATATTAGAATGTAAAGAAATCCATCCTGAAGCTTCTTTAATTTTTGAGCATATTATTTTAGAATTTTTATTATCTATTTGAGGATCTAATCCTCTAACAATTTTTTCTTTTCCATTTTTTGATTCAATCCATACAGATTTTAATATAGATGTAAATCCTTCTTTAGGATTTAAAGAATCATAGAATTTTTTCTGTTCTATTGATATATTATTTTTTTCTAATGGAAACACTAAATTTCCATGTTTATCTTTTAAATTTGACAATATTCTAATATTATCTAAATTATCTAAATTTAAAAGTTTAAAATTTTCTTTTACAATATATATATTTATTGTAAGATTTTCTTTAAATCTAAAATACTCTTCTTGAGATCTTCTAAAATAGTTCTCATCTCTCATAACATTCATTTCAAGGAATGTTAGAAATTTTTCAAATTTTTTAAGTTTACTATATAAATTTATTGAATATCCTGATGCTCCATCAAGATCAGAAAACCACATTGGATTTTCTATATTATTTTCATCATCTTCATAACTAGCTCTAAATAATATATTATTTTTCAAAATAATCAAATAAGATAAATCTTCCATTATTATTTTAATATAAATAATAATTTTATACTATTTCCATTTTCCTTAAAATTACTTCTACTAATTCTTCTTTTTTCCCTGTTGAAGGAACACCTAATTGTTTAGCAAAATCTATTAATTCTTTCCTATTATAAACTGTTCCTGTTTTTCCTCTACTTATACTATTTTTTAATTTAACAATATTAATATTTGGTTTTATTTTTTCCACAGAAATTTTAGGAGTAATTGGAACAGATTGAATTTTTAATGGTACAGGGGATGTAGGTTTAACAAAAGGAATTTTTATTTTTGAACCAGGGAGAACAAAAGGTGATTCAAAACTTTCTTTAAAACTAATTTCACTTGGAGGTAATTCAAAAGTTTTATCATCCTTCTTTATCTTTGAAATTTTTTGTTCAGCATCTGGATTTATTTTTTTTATTGGAGCTGGTAAAGGAAGGATAATTTCTTTTACAGAGATAATCGAATCTAATTTTATTTCACCTTGAATTGGAACTGACATACCATCTCCTATTTTAAGTTCTGCAATTACAGGAATACCTTTATTATAATTAGCATCTGGATTTATTAGGTTAATTTTTGATGCAGATTTTCTAACATCGTTAACAGTTTCCATTTTTTTGTTTTATTTTCTAAAACAAAAAAATAAATATATTCTAATCATTTTTCAATGAAAAATGATTAGAAAAAATATCTAAATTATTACTTTTTAGAAATTATATGGGTATTAAAACTATATCTTAATTTCATTTATATGTTGATATAAATGAAATTAAAGATCCTATTTCCATTTTTTGAAAATAAAATTGATTTTATTTCTTTAAGTAAAAAAATTTTTACCTTTAATAAAGGATAGAAAAATTGATATAGATATCAAAAATAAGAAGTAAAAAATCTGATATAATGAAAAAAAAATTTCCAGACCTTATATTTTTAGATTCTTATAATACTATTTAGAATAATTTCAAAAAATTGATTTTTATTTTACTTTTGCTTTTATATCAAAAAATGTCTGATACAGAAAAATTTAAGAATATTTATGAAAGAATAGATAAAAATGAAACACTTCCATATCCTAAAAATCAACTATTCATACGTTATGTAGGAGATATAAATAAATGGCCAATGATAAGAAATAATGCAAGATCTGGAATTATAGTTTATACATATATAAATGATAATTTATTTTTTGTATTAGGTGTAGATAATGAATCAAAAGCTCTAACAGATTTTGGAGGAGGAATCAAAAAAACTGAAAATTTTATAAGAGGAGGTTTAAGGGAATTTTATGAAGAATCTCTTGAAATATTTGGAAAAATAGATGAAAAAATAATTAATGATTCGCTTGCAATATTTACATGTGAAATGTGTATAATTTTCATAAAAATGTCTTTTGATTTTGGAGAAATAAAAGACATTTTTATGAAAGAGTTAAAAAATTTAAAAGATGATAATAAGCCTATAGAAGTTTCTGATATAAAGCTTATCTCAAAGGAAAATTTTTATAATTTGATAAATAAGGGAAATAATGATGAAATTTATCATAGAGTTACAAATTTATTAAGTAAAGCTAAAAAAAAATTTGGTGATTTTACTCTTTTATTTATAAACCTTTAATTAAATATTTCTATTAGAAATATTTAAGATAAATCAATTAGTAATATTTTCGTCATCAATTGTTTCATTTTCAGGTATATTCTGTTCATTTTCTGCGTTAAAGAAGGAATTATATCCAGTAATATTATGATGATTTCCTTTATATTTCTTATTTTGAGGAGACATTGACATTACATCATCATTTTCACTTCTCATTCTGATAACTATTGATTCTTCAGTATTCATAGTATTAATTGTAATGGAAGATTGTAAATCATAATTTCTATTATTTTGATTTTCACTTTCAAGTGGAATTCCACCTAATGCTTTTAACATATTTTTTCTCAAGAATTCTTTTCTGTTATTATATATTTTTATAATTTTTTTTCTAAAGACGAACAATCCAATAGATGTTATTGGAAGAACAAAAACCATCAATATAAAATTTAAATTATATACTGTGAAAACATGAACAGCAAATTCACTTGTTTGTGAAAGCCAAACATTTCCTACAGCTATGGTATTTTTATAAACTGTGAGTGTAGATCCAAAAAAATAATTATATTTATAATCTTTAGGAATAAGGATTTCTCTTTCTTTCCAAGTTCCAGTATTAAATAAATATACCACTCCAGTACTATATGATTGAAGTGATTTTCCCGGAGCACTTACCAAAATGTAATTTTCATTTCCAGATATGGAATATCCAAATCGATCATAATCAACTATATTACTACCCACAAAATCATCGATAAGATTCCATTCTTTGGTATCATAGACATGAACTCTACCTCTATAATATTCATTTGGATTTGGTTGATAATATGGATTTCCAACAAGAAGAAATTTTTTATTAATGAATATACTAATTCCAAAACCTATATTATAATTAGGAGTTAATAACTCTTTTATAAATTGAAAATTATTTTCAACATCATAAATGTATACATGATTGTTAATACTATTTGGCGATCCAATAGTTAAATATCTATTACTCATCGAAATAGAAGTTCCAAAAATACCATCTCCAGGATTAGTTAACTTTTTAACCTCTATCCATTTATCGATAGAAAATATATAAACTTGTCTGAAATTACTACAACAAATTCCTTCAGAAACAACCGCTAAATGATTTTTATTTTTTTCGAGAAGAAGTCCAAACATATTTCCTGTGTGGCCATCACTAGCAGTGAGTTTTAATAATTGATTCCATTTTTTTGTCTCATAAATGTAAACTTCTCCTTCAGAGTTATTAAAACCTGGAGATGAAATGTAAAGATATTCGTCTAAAATAACACTTGTTCCAAAATAATCAAGAAATAAAGTATTACTGTTTGAAATATTTTTTACTAAATTCCATTCTGATAAACTATTCTCATAAATAAAAACTAAACCTTTTTGGATATTTTCTTCTGGGGCTCCAATGACCATTTTATCTTTATAGATACTTAAAGATTGTCCAAAGAAATTATTTGCTGTTCCATCGTGTAACTTTTGATTTTCAATTAATATACATTCAACAAAATTTAGTAGAAAAACAGAAAATGAGAACAATATTATTCCGCGCATTTTTTTTTGATAATTTAAATCATTTTTTAGAGAAATTGATTTAATTTTAAATCAATTTTAATTTTTAAAGTGAAATTTTAAAAATAAAATTTTTACATTGGATATTTATCCATACCAAAAGTTGCATAATATTCTAATGCATTTTCAGTATTATCTATATCACTACTATCTTTTCTTTTATATGTTAATAAAACATCTAATTTATTATCATCACTTTTAATACCAATTATTTGAATATATGCAGATTCAGAAAACGTTTTCGGATGTTGAATATAAAAATCTTTATATCCTTCTTCTTTTGCTTTAATTAAAGCTCTTTCATATGATTCTTGAAAATTAGATCTATCTCTCTCTCTATATCTTGAAACTTTATTTGCCCATTCAGTAGTTATACCTTTCTCTTTAAAAATATAATAAGCTTTTTCATATGCCTCTTTAGATAAAGATTTTTGTGTATGATGTCCTCCAACTCTTTCTATGATTACTATATTTTTGTCTTTAATAATTAATCCAATTTCTTTTAATTCTCTTATTGCTTGTCCTGGATATTTAAGTTTAAATATTTGTTTTTCGTTGTCAATTTTAGAATATTCTTCTAATGATGATAAATCTTTCTGCCAAGCAGTTTTATCATATATTTCCTTAACTTTTGATTTATAATCTCCAAATGAAAATTTTAAATCAATTCCTCCAATTTTATCAAATATAGATATAAAAAAATTATAAGTCAATGCATTTCCCATACCTAATTTAAAAGTAGAATCTCCTAACATGTGTAAACCTCCGAAAAGAGCCTCTAAAAGATCTTCTCTCAATGAAGTATCTTTCCTAATAGGAGTTCTAACATATTCATCTAACTTTAAATTACCAGATATTTTACCTTGTTCTATTTTAGAAAGATAATGAATTCTTAAATTTGTAGCTTCTTCTTGTGAAATTTTTGGAAATTTCTTAATAATGTAATTATCAAAATGAGTTCTCATTACAGAATCTCCATAATATTCATATAATTCATAATTTTCTCCATTATTTGGATTCCATTTTGATGAAGTAAATACATTTTTCCACACTTCCATAGATTTAGAATTTGTTAATTTTGAAATTACTTGCTCATTATCTAATGCTATTGGCAAAATCTCATTTTTGATAAAATTTTTCAAATGTGTTTCCCACGTTTTTGAATCTTTATAAAAGATACTATCTTTAAAATCTAAATGTTCTCTTTCCAAATGTGGTATTGTCTTACTATGAACTAAAAAATATATTTTTTCATTATTTATATCAAAAACACGGTAAATAAATCCACTAATATCAAATTCATAATTTTCTGGAACTTTTAATATTACTAAAGATATTTTGTACATATCTTTTAATATCCATTTTTTTGGACTCCATGATGGTGAATCATCGTATTCTATAAACAATACTACATTAGATAAATTTTCTGTAATTCCTTGATACTCTTTTCCTATTTCATATCTTTCTTTTTTTATGTTTTTATTTTCTATTTCTTTGATTAATATATTTCTTTTTTCATCATTTTGTTCATAAGAGAATATTTTTTTTATTCTTTCAGAATCTAAAAAAAATAATGTATTTTTTCCTAAATGTGCATTAGTTTCAAATATTACTATTTCTTTTTCTTCGGGAAAAAAAGAAATAATTTTACTAACTAAGTTATTCATTGTTATTTTAAATAAGATTAATAATTTCTTTTTTATTAAAAATTTTTTTTATTAAAAATCATTTTTCATAAAATATAAGTATAATATGATCATTAATACAATAAATTTATGAATTTACAAATTCATAAAAATGAAAATCCAAAAATGAAAAAAAATTTTTTTTCTTTTTGAACAAAAAAGATCATTTAACCAAGTAAAAAATTTACTTACGAAATGAATGGCTCAAGTTCAAGTTCAAAGACTGTTTTGGAAAGATTTTCAGAAATCACAGAAAATTATATAGAATTTCTAATTGCACCAAGAATTATTAAATATCTTAAAGATGAAAAGGGCATTGAACTTGAGGTTTCAGACATTCTGAATGCTTTACGTATTTCAGATGTTAAATTTAGTAATGACTTGCCTTCATATTTGTATGGAACAAGTATTGCAAAACCTGTAAAAAATTCTAAGAAATCTATCAATGATCAGAAATTAAAAGAAAATAAATCTAGTCCTACAAATTCTGATAATTCTTGTCAATATAAATTCGTTAAGGGTTCCAATAAGGGGTCTAAATGCAATAAACAATCTGCTTCTGGAGAAAATTATTGTAGTACTCATTTGAAATATGATAAGAAAAAAGTTCCTGTTTCTTCTACTATCAATAATGTAAGTAATCCTATTCCAAAAATTGGTAGTGATTATATCGACCAATTAGATATTCCAGGAATTAAACATATTCCCTTTACTGAAGAATTATCTGCAGTTAAAATTAGTATTGATGGTAATGAACTTATAAAAGAAAAGGATCATGGATTTATACTTACTAAAAACGATGATGAAACTTATCATACAGAAAAAATATTGAGAGAAGGGAAAACTGATCTAGAAGAACTGAATGAAGAAGATATTAAAATAGCAAAAAATTTGGGTATTAAAACATAAGATATTATTGAAATTAGTAATTAAAATTTTCATTTATTTATAAATTTTAAATTTATAAATAAAAGAAATGTCATTAAAAAAAATTTTTGATGTTGAAAAAACTATAGCTTCTTTAGAAAGCTATACATTGGAAAGATTACTCTTTGAAAAAGGATTTATACTTCTAGAAAAAATAATTATAAAAGATGAAAATAATTTTTATAAAACATTAAACAATAACGGAGAAAAGATTATTATAGAAATTGATATTAATTTAGAAGAAAAAGAGATTACATCAATTCCTGATAAAGATAATAAAATTTTTATTAAATCTAAGAAAGCTAGCATTATTCCATATTCATTTAGACAAGGAATAGAATATTGTGTTGATAATGATATTTCTTGTGGAGTAGTTTTACAATGTGATAAAGAGTTTTGTATTTTTAAAAGACATGGAGACGAAATAAAACCTAGAGAAGTTATTTTTTCTGAAGAAGATAACTTCTCTGAAGTTAAAAATTTCTCAACAGAAAAATTAATAGTAACATATCCTATTGTTCAATTATCTAAATTACTTAGTAATACAGATGAAGTTTCAAACAGTTTAAGTATTATTTATAAAAGACTTCTAGATTTAAAACTAATAAGATGTGATAAAGAATCTAAAGATCTTGAAAAAAGATTTAATGATATGATATTAAAATTTTCTAAAACCACTGTTACAATAAATTTAGCATTTGTTAAATTAGGAAACAGTTTGGATGAATTAAATAAAATAAAAAAATTTAGAAATATTAATAAAGAAAACAAAAAAAAAATTTTATTTAATCAAGCTCGTAGAAATGAACTTATGGAAGATTTATTAAAAGTTTGTGGATTTTTTCATGATAATTCTATAAATAATATTAATAGTATATCAAACACATCTGATTCAATTGTAAAATTTTTAGATGATAATTTTTCTGATTTAGACTATATTATGGAATAAAAATTATGTTTTCTTAAAACATTTTAAGAAAACAGTTTATTTTTAAAAATGGTAAATTTTAGTATAGCTCTTATAGTGAAAAATGAAGAATCTAATCTAAATTTTATGGTTAATTCGTGTGGAGATTTTATTAAAGATGGAGGAGAAATAATAATGATAGATACTGGAAGTACTGATAATACTATTCAAGAAGGTAAAAAATTAGGTTGTAAAGTGTATAAATCAGAAGAAAATTTTATTACAGAAATAGACAGTAAAGTTAAAAAACACTTCAGGAAAAAGATTTTTGATCTTGCTGATGAAATTATAGAAACAGAAGAAGAAATTTCATCATTTAATTTTGCTAAAGCTAGAAATTATATTAAAAAATTTGTTAAAAATGATATGATTATACAAATAGATGGGTGTGATATTTTTTTAAATTTCAATTATAAATTGATAAATGATCTTATAAATAAAGGATATAATAAATTCGAATACAATCAATATTATGGAGGAAAACCTCCTATAAAATTACCTGAAAATTATAAACCTTCTTCGGAATTTCCAAGTACATTAGTTGGAATTTCCAGGTTTTATGATAAAACCAAATTTAATTGGGAATGTAGAGTTCATGAAGTATTATGTGGAGATGATAAAATAGAAAAGAAATATAAATTAAAAGATGAAGATTTACTTGTATATCATTTTATTAAGGATAAACCTAGAAAATATGTATTTGGTTTAATGTTAGGATATTTAGAAAATATTGACAATCTTAGAACTATATATTATTTGGGAAGAGAATTTTTTTATTTGGGAAAATTTAAGCTTGCAATTTTCATGTTACTCAAACATTGTAATTCAAATAAAGCTTGGTTTGTTGAAAAATCGAGCTCATCTTCTATATTAGGGCAATGTTATGAAAAAATAGGAAATAATGAAAGAGCACGAGACTTTTATCTTAAAGCTTTTGATATTTACAGTGGTTGGAGAGAACCTTTACTTAATTTAGCGTCTTTGTGTCTAAAAATAAATAAATGTCAACAATCTTTATGTTTTGCAAATGCCTGTTTATTAATAGAAAGAGATAGTTCTTTTGCAGAAAGTTACAATAATTATACTTATGAACCTTATAATATAATATATAAATCTTACAAAAAACTTGGAAAAATAGATAAAACAAAAGAATATTTTGAAAAATATTTATCATTTAATCCTGAAAATAAAAATTTGGAAGATGATGAAAAAAATAAAGAAAATAAAGATAATTATAACCCTAGTCCAGATGATTTTTTAAAATTTGAAGAAATAAGCAAAAATCTTTGGAATGAAAATTTTATCGAAAAAGATAAACATAATATGGAATTAGAAAGAAGCAAAATTCTACTAAGGAATAATTATTTTAAGGATTTCTTTTGTAAACTTGATGAAATTCCAAAAATAGAAACTAAAGAAAGAAAAAATATTATATTTACAATTACATCTTGTAAAAGATTTGGTTTATTTCAAAAAACAATAAATTCATTTGTCAATTGTTTTGATTGGAAATTAATTGATAAATGGATTTGCATAGATGATAATTCTGATGAGGAAGATAGATTACAGATGAAATTAAAATATCCATTTTTTGAATATATATTTAAAACACAAGAAGAGAAGGGACATTCTAAAAGTATGAATATTATTTATGATAAAGTATTAAAATATAAATATTGGATACATATGGAAGATGATTTTTATTTTTTTGATAAAAATCCATATATTCTTAAATCTTTGAAGATCTTAAAAGATGAAAAAATACATCAAGTTTTATTTAATAGAAATTATGCTGAAGATTGTAAAGAAAAAGATATAGATCTAGTAGGAAGCGAATGTATATTATCAAATGAAGGAATAAGATACAGAGAACATATTTATTTCGATAAAGAATCAGATGAATATAAAAAATATTTTGAATATCATCCTGGTTCTGG
>SDBT01012559.1_pt1 | contig 13607 bp, 14 predicted proteins | sample 2277101 | NCBI WGS metagenome assembly SDBT01 (sample SAMN10404973, study PRJNA504765) | marine sediment metagenome | isolation source: marine sediment core GS10_PC15, 103 cmbsf | place: Arctic Ocean: Southern Knipovich Ridge | collected 2010
TCGAAAGTTAGAGGTGGGAAGCGATGGGTGGTGCCGGATTCGCGGAAGCAATGGGTGGAAGTGTTTCCATAGGCATCGGGCTGTACCTAATGGTTCTGGCAGGCAATAGCGGTATTGGTGACTGGATGCGTAATAAAGCCAGCCTCACCAGCCAGCCCACCAGCCACACCACCGGCAACTCCACCAACCACCCCGCCAACTCCGAAATAAATTATAATTTTCCCAAAGCCAGGTTACGCAAAAAACTGGAAATATTTTTGTAACCATTCTTTTGCGCATTTTTCATAATTTTCTTTTTATCTTCGGAAGTTACCCTAAACCGGATCACGGTCTTTGGTTCTGTTCTATGCTCAATTTCATCCAATATCATTTCCGGCAAATCAATTAACAATGCTGGGATATCTTCAGCCAAAAATCTCTGACCAATCCTTGCAGCCTTGCACTCGAAGTAAATCATCTCTTTATCTTCAGTAGAAGCAATCAAATAAGTATATTTTTTATTATTTACTGTAATCGAATGTTCTGTTTTTTTCATAATAATTTATTAATAATAAGTTTTACCAATTCTATTTTATATTCTTTTTTGCAATCATTGTTATGAACGGGAAAAGTTAATAAATCTCTCAATAAACGATGTTTATAACGATGATGACTACCATTAATTCTAACTTTTTTAAACCCAAAGCTTATCAACAACGTCTCAATCTCGTTAAACCTCAAACTCTCAGGGTTCCTCAGAAATTTTTTCAATAACTTTTCTTTTCTCGTCATTTAATTGTAGCTATATTGTAACAAATGTAGACACGTATTTCAAGGCTAAAGAGGGCTTTTTATTTGCTTAAGACCTCTTTCAAGCATTTCCTGAATAAAACGGATATCAGTACCCATCTCAAGCAAATGAGTGGCAAAACTGTGCCTCAAACTATGAAATCCAGCTTTTCGCCTTGTTTTTGCCAATTCTAAAGCCCTGCCAAAAACCTTTTGCGGCGTCCTCACATGCAATTTACCTCCCCTGCGACTTTCAAAAACATAATCCTTTCCTTCCTTTTCATCCACAAACTCGCTCAACTCATCACTCATCTTCTCCGGCAAAATCGTAACTCTGTCTTTACCTCCCTTGGCCCCTTTCAAATAAATCAATCCATCATAAAAATCCAAATCTTCCACGCGAATTTTCACAACTTCACTCACTCGAAGGCCCGATCCATAAGCCAACGAAACCATCAGTTTATGCTTCTGATTTCGAATCACACCAATAATTTTCTTTATTTCCTCCTGCGACAAAACCACCGGCAATTTCATGTTCCTCCTCGCAAACTTCAGCCTGATTTTTCCCGCCAGCCCAAGCACATACCTGTAAAAAAACTTAACCGCATTAAGATAAAGATTAATTGTTTGCGGAGCCAACCCCTTATCCTGAAGCCCCACCAAAAACTTCTTCAACGAAGTCTCATCCAGCTCCAAAAAGTTCTCCCCTTTGTAGTCCAAATATTTTCCACAACAAAAAAGATAACTTTCACGAGTTTTAAAAGCATAATTTCTGACTTTAAGCTCAAGACTCATCGCCGAAAGCAATTTTTCTTTCTCCATACCAAAACCCTACTCCCCAAACTTAAAATATTTATTAAATTTCCCCAAAAAAACCAAAACCCCCAAAAACCCCAAGAACCAAAAAAACAAATTTCCCCTTAACCACCCCCCAAAAAACATTTATAGTGCGGATTGAAAGGAGTTATATGATATATTGTGAAACGCAACCATCATAAAATAGTTTATTTATTAGTTATTTAACCAAAATCTCATGAAGAAAACAGTAACTTTGATCTTAGTAGGAATTCTACTTGGATCAACAGTAGCATTTGCCGCTGTAAAAATGTTTTCAGATGTACCAAGCGATGCCTGGTACTCTGATGCAGTTGAAAGACTCGCCGACAAAGGAATTATTGCAGGTTATCCTGACGGTACATTTGGGCCGACAAAGAACGTAAATCGGGCAGAGTTGGCTGTCATGCTCGATCGCCTTATTGAATATATCGAAACTGGTGAAGTTGCATCTTCATTAGATGAAGTGACTTTTGACGGTTGCGGCACACTAAGTAATTATGAGAATGAATCTTGGTATAATGCATTCCAAACAAAATACGAAACAGTTGAAAACATAACATACACAACCGGCGAACCAACTGAATTCCAATATTCAATCACTCCCTCCAGTGGAGATGGCTGTTTAGCTTTAGATGAAAGTATTTTCATATTCATACCACCTGTTGAACCTGATGTATGCAGACACATTTATAAATACGATATCGCCAACTCTGACCTTACAGTAGCGAGTGGTCCATATTATTGTGCAGTGGAGTTCGGATCCCGGATTGAAGATTATGTGCAATTTAGTGGTCAACAAAGTGGCGAGTCTTGCCTACAATACAGCGGCAAATACTATTATAATGTAGATCAAGTAAAAGAAGTTTCTGAAAATTCTTGCTAAGCGTTTCACAACACATCACATAACAGCGCCTATCCAAAATTGCTCCCTCTGGTAGCAACTTCGGATGAGGCACAAACGTTATGTGCCATAGTAAAAAGACAAAATACTAACGCATTTTGAAATTTTCGGGCTTTTAAACTTGACAAATAAAGCAATCATGCCTAAAGTAACACCCTATTTATTAACTTTCATAAATATGGAAACACCATCACAAGGACCTAAGGAATTCGATCTTGCCACTACTATGCGTGAATTCTACAACCTTCCAAAAGACGCGACTGAAGATGAATTAAAAGAAGCTCAGCGCGCAGGACGTATAGAAGAGCTCGCTAAGCTTGGCCTTACAACAGACGCAAGTGAAGAGGAAGTATTACAGGCCTTGGACAGAGAGAGAACTAGGGTGGCTACATCAGAAGTTTTGCGTTAAGCAACTGCTGAGTATAGGCACAAGAAAATAAATAGACAAAAGAAGCCCGAAAATTTAAGCCACCTAATCGGTGGCTTTCTTTTTACTACAGCACATAACAGCGTATATGCGATTCGCTCCGCTCACCCATATTGCACGTGTGTACGCTTTCAGCGTATTATACACCCGCGCAACATCGCATATACACAGCCGTTAAGTGAAATGCATTTTGGCTCAAAATATTTGACAACAAGAACTTCTTTTGATATAAAAAAATCTTTACTAATTAACTCTAATAATTATGGAAGAATCACTAACAAAAAAGCCCCCTCTTCAAGAACAACTTGATGGTGCAACTCGCATAGTCGTAACAGGTATCCGAAATTTCGGCTTCAGTGATCCCAAAGAGCTAGAAACTCTTGCAGAGGGTGCCACCGTTACACGAACAGATGATGGCTTTGAGATTGTACTACAAAAACCCTTAACAAGGGAATCAGCAGACCCACTTGTTTTGCCACTAAACACAATGAGAATGGAACATCCAGGCTCAGAAATTCTTATCTATTAAGCGCCAAAACGCACATCACCTAACAGAGACTATACGGCTCCCCTTTCGGGTCGCCCATATTTGCCAGTGATACACCTTCGGCGTATTCTACCACTGGCAAACATCGTATGAGTCTCTACCGTTGTCGGAAATATTGCTCTTTAACAAAATAATTTTATGAGGGTAATCACACAGGAGGATATATATGGAAAAGATTACTTTCCCCAGACACGCAATACGTGTCGTCTGGGGATTCCGTTGGATTATGCTGTTCGCGGCTGTAGTGAGTGTACTTGCATTCCTGCTGGCTCGAACCGGCTAACCACAATCCCTCAACCGGAGAGCAGATCACGCGGTCTGCTCTCCCACCTTCATAAAAGTATTTTGTTATAAGCTAACGCCCTAAAGAGCAATACATCCGACAACATATGCTATGCGGTTCCGCTTCGCTTTGCTCGCTCCACCCATATTGATCAGTGGTAGCGCTTAGCGCTATTGTACCACTGGTCAACATCGCATAGCATTTGCCGTTGTGTGTAATAAAAATTTGACAAATTTCGTTTTTTAATGCACTATATCCTCTATTAAACATAAATATATGTTAGATACAATTACTCAAGCAGTCACTGGAGATGAACATTTTGAAGTTCCCTCTACAACCAGAGGATTAACTATCAGTAGTCTATCAGATGATCGATTTATTCCATCTAAAAACCCTAAGTTCTATAATGCTGATGAACCAGGTGGCTATTTGAATAGAATGGGTTTCAATTTAACTCAACAATCTGATAATGGCTTTACTATTGAGCATGATAGCGGTCCACGATTTCAAAATATAATGGTCCTTGCCCTTAGAACGATTAAAACCACAAATCCTGACATGGAATATCTCTGTTTATAAAAATTTTTACTACACACAACAGCGACTATGCGGCTCACATTCGTTCGCGCAAATTTGACGATGGTGATAAAATCTTACCATCGTCAAACTATCGCATCAGTCGCTGCCGTTAGCTGAAATCGCTTTTATTTTTATATCAATTTATATAATATACAAATAACTAACCACCTACTTATGATTGAAGAAACAAGTCAAACCGGTCCCTCTGTACAAGAACTGATGGATCTTTTTCAAAGTAAATTTGGTTCAGACTTAGGTCAATTAACCCCTGAACAAGAAGCTATATGGAATAAGATTTGCATATCTGGAGAAGGAGATCCTCTTCCAATGGATGATCCCGAATGGCAAAGTATTCCCGGTTTGAAAGTTGGAGAGATGAATCCAGAGGATCCAATTCCTTCTGAAATTGCACAAGCACTTGTTACAGCTATCGAAAAAACATTAGCGACTTCAGCTAACAACTGATTATGCGGTTACACTCCCTTCGGTCGCTTCACCCAACTTTGCCAGTGATCCGCCTTCAGCGTATTCTATCACTAGCAAAGTTCGCATACTCAGCGGCCGTTATATGATGTACATGTTTTCCTTTTGGGGCTAAAGCCCCAACTCTTAAAAAGAATCCAATTTTGTTTTCCCTTTTTTGATAGAGGGGAATTTGATGTTTTTCCTCCGCTTCACTGCGGAAAAGCTTTATTTATATTAAACTGGAACAGCCTTTGCCCAATAAGCAGCAAAAGCTATTGAGGCTTCATCGTAATTCTCAGAATAGTTCATTTCAGATCGTTGCCCCGAAGAAATAGCATTAACATTTGGGATATTTCTCAAATATTCATTCTCACCCATTATCCAGCGATCATGAGTATCTCGGATTTCTCGACTATCAATAATAGCCCAGGTTACATCTATTCCCTTGTTGGTCATCTCTTTCTTAAAACGCTTGTATGCCTTTTTCGCATCGGTCCCTAAATTCACATCGCCCAAATCAAGTGAAAGAATACGAATCTCTTTAATTTTGTTGGCATCAGCAACAGCCCACAACCATTCTAACGCTTCTTTCTGAAAGTGCTTATCCAGCCAGTATATAGTGCCTTCACATTCGCCGAGAACACGCTTTATCCAAACGATATTTGAAAAAGGCCGTGACGGATCAATAAATATATTTTTAGGGACGCATGGAGTGTCTGGCGAAACAAGAATTTTAACCTCACGTAATTTTTTTTGGTAACTGATAATGCCAGCGTAATTCAGCATATCCAAAAAGTGCGTAAGAGGACTATTAGAATCATAAAACCAAAACCCCGTTGTTTTAAGCACAGTAAGAACCTGTTCGACGGTTATTTTGAGTACACCCCATAAATATTGCTGCAAAGCAACTGTGGGAGGGAAAGAGAGGAGAAGTTGGTGCAAAATCTTGATTTTCTCTCCATCACAACGAACGTACAAAGCTTCAAACAAAGCTCTGCCATTATCAGTCAGTTTTGCACTTGCCGAATTGGTCAACATAGAACGTGAACTTGAAAATACCCCCAAATCTTCCCAAAATTGATAACCATCACCCAGCTTATCAGGATCAATATGGCCTTTTTCACCAGCTGCCTTTATGTAAGGCAATATACTCTTCCAACTACTTCGAGGAAGTAGTACATGTTTTTTTTTGTTCCATACAAAATTATTTATTATCAAGAGCCTTCTTCACGATATCTTCAAGAGATGCCAGAGTCTTGGTGAATTCATCACTCGTCCGCATTTGAAAATCAATATCTCGTGGATAAGAAACCACGGCACCACTTGGCAGAATCGCATCGACCATGCGGTGTTTTCTGCCTGGTTCAGTTTGAACTTGTTCAGGTGCTAGTGTCTCTCCTTTTTCAGATACAGTTTCGTCACTACCTTCCAAATCTTTACCATTCATGGACTTCAAAATACCATTCTCATAAACACCAGCAAACTCAGTAGAGTCCTTAAAAAGTTGTACAACCTTGTCTGCAACCTTAGGATTAATACCATGATTCCGAGAAACTACATGATTTAATGCAGGCGGAACGGCTTTACCACCATATTCCTCGATCAAGGTCATAAATAGTTTAGGAGCATTAACTGCTTCAAGAAGTGCCTCCTGTTTTTCTCGTTCATCCAATGGATTGCAAATACGCTTTGTCAGATCAGCAATTTTGTAAGCACTTCCCTTTCTTTCTATAAGACCAAAATGAACTAAAGCAGCAACCTTACAAGCCGCAGGACCACTTAACGTACTGTGTCCCATAATTTCAGCAGCTGATTCTCTATCAAATCCTGAACTAGCGTAATTTTTAAGTAGTTCTGCACTATATTCTACCGCTTCCTTTAAAGGTATTTGTGGATAGGCAGTACTACGTTGCCTCTTTATTTTTTTGTCCTTAGGCTGGACCTTTTCTTCTGTCATATTTTTATGTTAATGAATTAAACGCCCGAATCATAGTCTTATGGATAAACCTTGTCAAGATTTATCCATTGACCGTACTATGAATGCAATTATAAGCCTTAAATAGGCGTAATTCCAACAGTAATGCAGTGAGTTAGCAAGCAGTACAAGTAAACTCAAGAGTCAAAAGAAGGTGTTTGGAGCGACAGTCATTCACCTCTTTAATTCCCCTCTGCCTGCCGCCCCAAACGAAAAACAAAATTGAATTCTTTTTAAGAGCAATTTGCTTCGCAAATTAAAGGAAAACATGTACATCGTACAACAGAGACTATACGGCTCCCCTTCGGTCGCCCATATTTGCCAGTGATCCGCCTTTGGCGTAGTCTATCACTGGCAAACATCGTATTAGTCTCGGCCGTCTATAAAATTTTGCCCAACCACTCCAAAAAGTATATAAATAGGTCAGAATAAATAACCACCTATGAAACTTTCAATAAAAAAAGGATTTAGTTTTGGCTTAACATCCGGAATAATAACAACACTCGGGTTGATTGTGGGACTGCATGCGGGCACCCATTCGAAACTGATTATTATCGGCGGTATCCTCGTTATAGCCATCGCCGACTCTCTTTCAGATGCATTGGGAATTCATATATCTGAAGAAGCGGAAAATAAACACACCTCCAAAGAAATTTGGGAATCAACAATAGCAACCTTCATTTCCAAATTCATCTTTGCGCTGACTTTTGTCATCCCCATTTTACTTTTACAACTTTCCACAGCGATTATCGTTAGCATCATCTGGGGTTTATCCCTGATCGGCGTATTCAGCTATTCTATGGCAAAACAGCAAAAAGCAAAACCTCTCAACGTGATCCTGGAACACGTAATTATTGCCATGATCGTTATCACAGCCACGCATTATGTAGGGGAGTGGGTAGCGACATTCGGTTAGACGCTTTAGATTTTTCCTAACAAGAAAAGTTCATAAACATGTCTCGCCACTTCCAATCTTGTGGTCACTTGGCTCGGGAATAATTTATTTCCATCAAACAAAGCATTGTCATACGAATATTTCGCATACCCGGAAAACCAATGTCCTCCATCTACATCATCGTATGAACCAAGAGAGTCATCAGGCATAGTGTCGCTAACATTTCTCAGAACCAAAGCTAAAAATTCCACTCTGTTGACGGACCTTGCCGGCCTGTAATAACCCGCGTCTTCACCGCCCGTATAACCATAAATCATTTCAAGTTCAAATCCTCTACAGATATGCTGATATGCCCAATCGCTGGAGTTCACATCGGGAAAAGGATCCACTCCACCACAATAATCCTCACTATCATCAAACAAACCAAATGTTTCCAATGAAATCTTCGCGACCTGATCACGCTGTAAATAATCATCAGGAGCAAAAGTACCATCCGGATTTCCCGTCATAGCACCGATAGACTGCATATACTCGATAGCGTCACAATCGGGATGAGCGGCAAGGACATCCACATATCCGGCACAGCTCTCTCCGCTGGTATCAATAAGAACAATTACGTCCACGGAATGACTATCCGAACCACCGGTACCGGAAACCTCAATCAAAAAAGTATATGTGCCATTCTCAGCAGGATCTCCACCGCTGTCCATTCCGTCCCAATCAACAGTCACAACTCCGGCGGTCTTCGCCACAGCATCAAGCAGTATTTTATAAGTCGGATCCCCCTCATATTCAATATTTACATCCACATCGGCATCATCGCTTATGGTAAAAGTCAAAGTTGTTGTATCACCAATCCCATCACCATCAGGAGAAAAAGTATTTGGAATAACGCCCACATCTGTGATTTCTAATGTAACCGGTACAACAATCACAACGGTAGGCCCTTCATAACCACCGGGATCATAATCCGCAGTCCCGTCACCATCACCATCCAAAGGACGAGTCACATCGAAAATATCCACCGCCACGGTTGAAATTGATTTTCCCTTATCAATACATTCCGAACCTTCACCCAAAGCCGCATCCGCAGGAGAATAACGATAAGTCGCGGGATACAAAGGATCACAAACAACATTATTATCCACCAAAGGAGAAGGGTCGCTGTCATTTCCATAAAGCGCGTTATATTCAAAAGTTGAACTGTCACCCGGGAACTGATAATAGGTTTCATTTCCGGTATTATTGGTAATCAGATTATTGGCGACCATATTCCCGTCATTATCAGTAGTAATAACGGCATACGAATCTGTTGCCTGAACGATCGTATTATCAATAACCGTGTTATGTACAAATGTGCATCCTCCATCCAATTTTATCACTCTATCCACAAAAGCGGACGTAATATAATTATTATAAATAAAACCGCCATCTGAACATTTTACACTGCTGGTAGCAGTATTTCTATAAAAATAATTGTTATAGAAACTTGCGTCTCCCACCATACTGACAGTAGGGCTCGCGTAATTGTAACTGAGCGTAAAATCATTATTATAAACAGAAGCGGTATTGGATCCGTCCAGATTTACATATATATTCGGAGTAACGAAAGCTGTGGAATTATCATTAAAAACATTATAACCGATATTTACATTATACGACGTGGAAGGATCGGTGTTTTCAATATCCACAATTCCGCTGACACCCCAGGTCCAGCTTTCGGCACCGGATATATGCAAACCTTCAATATTCGCGGCAATATTTTCAATCCCGATAAGTCCGGGATTAGCTTCCATTTCAATCAATGTTGGATATGTTTCCGTATCCCTTTGCGAAAAATCAGGACTGTAACCTCCGTAAATATTAACCAAATCGGGTTTTATCAAGTCGGCGTCACTAAAAGACCACGGAAAAACCTCACCGGTAGCGGTTGGGCTGTAAGCGCCTTTCGCAATCATAATAGTATTATAGTCTTGATTGGTTTTTACTAAATTTACAGCTTCGGTGATATTGTCGAATGGAAAAGCGGCCGTTCCATCAGCCACGGCACTATCCGCATCATCATCAACATAAATCGCACAGGACCCAAACAACGAGCAGTTGATAGGAATAGGCGTAACAATGAACTCGGCTAAAGCGATATTGAGCACAAAAACAAAAAACAATGCCACGCTCATCAATAAAACAGTTGTTTTTTTCATAGTTAATTTGATTAATAAATGCACCCCAATTTAACATTATTCCAAGCCAAATAGCAATAACCGACGTTTTTTGCTACATTTAAAATCAATGAAAGAAAATTTTATTAAAATAAGGAATTTAATAATACGATTTTTGTATAAATTAATCGCAAAGCCAATTCTTTTTAGAATAGACCCGGAAAAAATCCATGATACTTTCATAAGTTTCGGCAAATTTCTCGGATCAAACCTGCTAACCCGGATGCTAACCCTATTTGCGTTCGGTTATTCAAATAAAAAGCTCGAACAAAACATTTTGGGAATAAAATTCAAAAATCCGATAGGGCTGGCGGCGGGATTTGATAAAGACGCGAATATGATTAAGATAATTCCCTCCATTGGATTCGGGTATACGGAAATAGGTTCGATCACGGGAGAAGCGTGCGAAGGAAATCCAAAACCAAGATTATGGAGACTAAAAAAAACAAAAGGGCTAATTGTTTATTACGGATTGAAAAACACAGGATGCGAAGCCATCGCAAAAAAGCTTAAAAAGAAATACAAAACACCCGTAGGAATAAGCATCGCAAAAACAAATTCAAAAGAAACGGCAACAACAGAGCAGGGGATCAAAGATTACGCGAAAGCATTCAAAAAATTAAAAGACTTCGGTGATTACATAACAATAAACATCAGTTGTCCGAACGCACACGGAGGACTGCCCTTCACGGATCGCGAAAAATTGGGAAAACTATTGACTGAAATCGACAAAACACCCAATGAAAAACCGGTATTTCTGAAAATGGCTCCGGATCTGACACACAAGGAGCTGGACGACATTATAGAAATTTCAGATAAGCATAAAGTGGACGGTTTTATCTGCACAAATCTCACAAAAGATCGTGAAAATCAGGACATAAAAAAGCACTTAAAAGACGCTCCGCCGGTTTCACACGGAGGAATAAGCGGAAAACCAATCCGTGACCTGTCCACCAAAATAATCAAATATGTCCACGAAAAAACACAAGGTCGCTACGTGATAATTGGATGCGGAGGCATATTCACGGCAAAAGACGCATATGAAAAAATCAAAGCGGGAGCTTCACTGGTCCAATTAATAACGGGAATGATATTTGAAGGGCCTCAATTGGTAAGCGAAATAAATCATGGACTCTCCGGATTGCTTGAAAAAGACGGTTATGAAAATATTTCAGAAGCGGTTGGTACAGTGAAATCTTAAAATACCCTAGACTTTGGATACTCAATAAAATATATTGATTAAGCTTATTTATAAGCAGAATAAGGAGAGGTACTCAAGTGGTTGAAGAGGCGGGTTTGCTAAACCTGTAGGGGGACATCAGTCCCCGCGGGGGTTCGAATCCCCCCCTCTCCGCCATACAATAGCGAAACCCTATTCCAACACACTCCCTAAAGTGAGTTCGTCCAAGATTTCCTGGTCTGTTTTGGCTTCTTTAATTTCAATTGGCCTTAGAGTGATGACTCTATCTTCAACTATCAGAGAAAACCAGCCGGTGGCACAGAGACGGTGATAGGATTTTGGGATTGTTATTTGGTGATTGGGTGATATTTTGATGAGTTTCATGGGTAGGGGGTGGGGATTGTTTTTTGGAAATGTTCAAAAATTCAAAAATTTTAAAATTTTGACATTTTCATAATAAAGAGAGTAACAGAGAGATATAAAATATTTCTAAATTATTTTAGAAAAACATTGAATTTTAAGCTATTTATTTTACTGTCTACTTCCGCCTTTTCAGCCTTCCCAAGAAGGCTTTTTTGTGGTAAAATACAAGGACGATAAAACAAAAATAAGCACAAAAATAATGGCAATAAACCAGGAAATTCTGGCAAAAACGCTGTTGGAGAAGAAATTGATAAAAGAAAAGGCCTTAAACGGCTTTATCAGCCATGCCAAAACTCAAAATAAATCTCTGGAAAATTTACTGTTTGAACGTGAAGTAATAGCGGACAGCAAATTGGGAGAAGCGGTTGCGGAGCTTTATTGCGTTCCATTTGTAAAAATCACAGAAAAAACAATACCCGAACCATTGCTCAGAATAATTCCTTATACATTAGCATCCCATCAATTCATAATCCCTTTCGAAAGCAACGGAAGCGATCTGAAAATAGCATTAAACAACCCACACAATTTTGAATTGATGAGTTTTATTGAAAAAAAGACAGGTTTAACGATAATTCCTCATTACGCGACAAAAAAAGACTTAAAAACAGCATTAAAAGTATACAACAGAGACGTTAATCGGAAATTCAATACACTACTGAAAAGCGCGTTAAAAGATCCAACAAAAATAGAATCATTAAAAGATGCCGCCAAAATTCTGGATACAATAATATTTTTCGCATACCAAAACAACGCGTCAGACGTTCACATCGAACCACACAAAGAATTCATATTGGTCAGATACAGAATTGACGGAATTCTTCAAACAATTGCCGAACTGCCGATGGCAATACTTGAATTACTCACAACAAGAATAAAAGTTCTGGCAAATATGCGGACAGATGAACATAGGGCGGCGCAAGACGGACGTTTTAAAATTGAATTGGAAAATATCGAAATAACGCTCCGTGTTTCAATTATCCCAATATACGAAGGAGAAAAAACAGTCCTCAGATTATTAAGTTCCACAAGCCAGGAATTGAATTTGGAAGCATTGGGTTATTCGGACAGAAATCTAAAAGTAATCCATAATAATATTTTGAAAACAAGCGGATTAATACTGATGACAGGACCGACAGGATCAGGAAAAACAACCACTCTATACTCAATTTTAAAATTACTTAATTCTCCCGAGGTAAACGTAGCAACAATCGAAGATCCAATCGAATACAGGCTCGAAGGAACAAATCAAATTCAGGTTAACCCCAAAACAAATTTAACCTTTGCCAAAGGGCTACGAGCATTGCTGAGGCAGGACCCGGATATCGTAATGGTGGGGGAAATCCGTGACGAAGAAACAGCGGACATAGCAATAAACGCGGCATTAACAGGACATATAGTTCTAGCGACACTGCATACAAATGACGCCGCGTCCACCGTCCCGAGAATGCTCGAAATGGGTGCGGAAGCATTTTTATTATCCGCGACAGTAAAAACGATAATTGCTCAAAGACTGGTCAGAACAATCTGTCCAAAATGCAAAAAATCTTACAAAATAAACAAAGAAAAATTTAACGAACTTGGAGTAAAATTTAATTTGGGCAAAAATTTCGATGAAATTTTTCAGGAAATCAGCGAAACAAATCCCAAATTAAAAGAAACCCTGTCCGGAGACGAAATAATCATCAGCAAAGGGGAAGGTTGTGCCTCATGTTCGGGAAGCGGATATAAAGGCAGAACTTCAATAGCGGAAGTAATGGAAATAACAGAGGATATTAAAACACTCATATTAAAAAATGCGCCTCCAAAAGAACTGGAAGATAAAGCAAAAGAACAGGGAATGATCACGATATTCGCTGATGGAATTTTAAAAGTTGTTAACGGAGAAACCACATTGGAAGAAGTCTTAAGAGTAATGCGTACTTAAGGCTCACGAGAGTCATGTCCCGGGCACCCGCAGGGTCGGGACAGCGAAACGCCTCTACTAACAAATAAACGCCCGAAGGGCAACCTTATCCCAACATTATGCCAAAATTTGAATACCTCATCACAGACGAAGCGGGACGAAAAAAAGAAGGCACAATAAATGCCTCAAATAAGCAAAAGGCAAC
>SDBT01012560.1_pt1 | contig 13607 bp, 5 predicted proteins | sample 2277101 | NCBI WGS metagenome assembly SDBT01 (sample SAMN10404973, study PRJNA504765) | marine sediment metagenome | isolation source: marine sediment core GS10_PC15, 103 cmbsf | place: Arctic Ocean: Southern Knipovich Ridge | collected 2010
GGACAGGTAGCCCTGGCCTGCGGCCAACCCTGGCCGTACCCGGCTCGGGGAGGCCGGGCGAGGCCGGATCACTGGCCTTCTCCCGTCGAGAAATCCCACTATGCGGCGTACATCCCTGTACTGACCACTCCCCCAAACTACCGACAAGCACTGCAACGCACCTTCCCACGGCGGATGGACCAGAGCTTCTTTCCACCACAGCGGCGACAGCGTAAGTTCCTTTGCATGCTCTGATTTTAACAACATAGGTGGCTAAACTGCGACTTTACCCTAAAGTATATGACGTATCGATGCAGTGAGCCATGCACTGAACCATCGGGTGAATCAACACTTGAACTGATCATCTATCTGTAGGCCAGTTGTAGAGATCGAATCATCATAACTATTTGCTCCCATCCACCCTGCATTCCAATTTGGAGCGATTCAACGTTCCAGAACATCCAGAAACAGGAGTTCACATTCTATCATTGTCTTATCCCGATTCCACTTATCTTTCAAATCCTGGATTAGAATGAATATCTCATACCAGCTTTGACAACGACAAAGTCGATCGCATCTCCCTCAGGGAAAAGATGGAAGTAATAAGCCCCGAGGTCTGCCTGCACCCTCTGCGACAGCGCCCTATTAACGCCAATCCCAATACTTACGCCGAATGTGGTATTAACATTCTCAGGTTTGTAAAGTCCAGGTCCCAGCGCGCCGTAGAGACGAAAACCATTGAGGGGCTGATAGCCTTTCAGATACAGGGTCCCGCCAAGTATCCCGTAGCTCGGCTTAAAAGCATAACGACCGACAACCGCTTCCAATGATAATTGCCGGGAATGCCGGTATTCTACGTCAAGTTCAACCAGAACACCCGGGTCATAGACATTATCGAATTCACCCACAGGTAAGGTTATGCCAATATGTATACTTGTGACGTATTGATCTATGAGTGAGAGAGGGCCCTCGTACACGGGTTGATCCATCACAGTGACGGTTAATTCGGGATCAGCAGCTGGCGGTACAAAGAGTGGGATGGTATAACCACCATTAACAAGATCATGCTTGTCATCACCCACAAAGCCTGTAGAGAGCGATGCTTTGATCCGGTGATCGTAATCAGGTCCCAGGAAATTTTTGTACCGATCTTTAGGACGTATATGTAACAGCATGCTCTGGCCATCCGCTGTTTCATCAAGCAGGGACAAACGAAGATCGGAGGCTCCTCGCACTGCCCTGCCAAACCTTACCATGGTTGACAGGGTCTCTGTCCTTTCATATCTCCCAATATCCGCACGTTCCCCCTCAACCTGGAAAATCACTGTATATGTGCCTGTGCTCTTGGTATTCGAAAATGATGTTGAATAGCTTCCGTCACCATTGTTGTTCAGGGTCAGCAATTGCCCAACCGGTTGCATATCGTGATAAAAACGCTCATCCCTTAATAGAAGTTGAAATTTCCTCTGGCCCGCGGTCGCCGCACTCTCCAACTGAAATCCAGGTGGCTCGGTAGGCGTGGGAGTAACGGATAACAATGTACCCAATCCCTGTTGAGGTCTTAGAACCTCAGCTGTGACTCTACGTGCGTCGGTTACAGGCTGACCTCCAAGATCAAGGCGTACGTTTAATTCGAGGGGATCGCCAGCAACATAATCCTTTCGGCCTATGGAAAAATCGTACTCGAGGAGTGGTTCTTCGACGATCGCCGCAGCTTCATAGGCTGTGCCTGGTTTACCATCAATATGCATGTGCCAGTCACCGCCCGCACCGATGGGATTGCCGTTGACCTCAGCTGGGAAGTCCAGATAGAAAATACGATAGAATGACCCCTCGATGATTTGGCCGAAACCGGTAAGGTCCGAACCATCTTTTTCAACTCTAAAGGTCAAGTTGTCTTTCCGATTCCAGCTCAACTTTAGAATGATCTTACTCGCTCCATTGTTGGCCGTGAAGGTCTCTGTGGCAGTTGTTGTTGTTAAAGTCCCATAATTGTAAGCGAGTAGTTGAGGGCTATAATCTCTAAGTGCAGCAATCAATTCTTCTAAGTAGAAACGACGCAAATCATCATCGGGAGCTGTGGTAAGTTTTGATAATCCACCGGTCTCCGTAGCGATATTATCAAGCAAATCAACGAACGGGTCGGTGGCGCCCACACCAATCGTGTTTACTTCAATACCCAAATCCATATCCAGTCGAGTTGGAGGATCATCAGGATCGATGTTGGAGTCAGTGCGACCTCCAACATCAACTATGTCATACGGGCCGGGTGGTAGACTAACCATTGGATTAACATTTTGCATGCCATCGGTAAAAAGAATAATATTGCGTGGCCGGGTATCGTCAACCAGTCTCAGTCTGTTAATAGCCGACTGTAGTCCTCCGCCCATAGCCGTCAGGTTTGTTCCAACAGTGGTCTGACCTTGAACATCGGCAATGATACCGGGTACGTTAGGTAGTACCGGAATCAGAACATCTCCACCAACACTATGCTCACTGATATTCGTTTTGAAATAGGTGATTCCAATACGATCCTCAGGTACCGCAACAGCTGTCCATAGTTGGGCAAAGAGTTCCACGGCATCTTTCAACACATCCAGTTTTGGCTCACAGGTTGGGCAGGCTTTAGAGAGCATGCTCCCCGAGAGGTCCAGGACGAGCATGACATATACCGGATTCCGCGGGACAATAGCCCCACCCCCGGAAGTCACGATCGCATAAGGTTGAGGCCGAGGATCATCGGGTTCGGTACTGGTATTCACATTCTGCCCGTCAACGGTGATCGTATATGTTCCCAGCCGGGGTGCCGGGATGAGTATCTGCTCCACATTATTAATATTGTCTGTAGTTGTCAATCCGTTGGGAAACATGGTAGTGCTTCCGGGATCCGGAGTAGTAACGGTCATATCCAGGTTGTTGTACAGACCTGCGCCCGGGTAATCATGGTACACCATTGTTATGGCTAAGGGTACCGTGGTATTCGTGATCTCCAGACTATAGGTGTGATTCTCTCCTGTCGCAAGGCCGGCCAGCTCGTCCACATGATCTAGAACCGCCGGCGGAGCAGGGAAAAGGCTGTTTTCCAAGTCCACTCGTCCCCAGCCTTCCACGTTGTTAGGCTTGTTACCCATCTCTTGATTGGCACCAGTACCGTACTGGCCTGGACTCAACTCGGACGCACCGTTGATGAGAGTAGCACGCAACAAGGCGGCAGAGACATAGCCCAAGCCCACAACATCCGTATAATATTGTCTCACAATAGCAGCGGCACCCGCTGTTAACGGCGTAGCCATGCTGGTGCCGTTCATCAGTAGATAATTCTGGTCATCGACAGATCCTGCAGGTGTCAATCCCTGATCACTGAGAAGGGAGGATCCGAAGGCTCCTTCCACAATCCGCACGTCGTCGATATAGAGACCGTCGCCCGTTACACCGTCATTATCAGATTGTAAACGGAAACGTACACGGAAATTTGCCTCACTAGAATAGGCTCCCAATCCTATGGTCCACAATTCCCAATTGGCTTGGGTCCCAGTAAAAGGTCCAACACTGGCGGGCCAAGTAACACCGCCATTACTGCTTACATCAAGAAACCATTCGTCTCCGCTACCGAGCGCATAACGAGTCCACCAATGAAGTGCTTTTCCACCCAATCCTCCACCAGAAATGTTCTGCACCGGGCTCGTGAGAGAAGCATCTGTATTATTGCCATAGTTCACCCCAGCTCCAGGACTATCGTGCCAAGAGGTATTGGGGCTATGGGCGTCTGCCGTAATCTGGGCCCAGTTTCCTCCAGCTGTCCACCCGCTTGTCCCGCTTTCCATATCATCTATAAACCAAACAGTGTTAGGAGATGCCTGAGAACGTGTAGACGCTACCATGGTACCTGGCGCAGCCAAATCCGGTTTGATGCGTCCATCAATTGTCGGACCGCGGCCACTGAAAGCTGCCAGCCCACTCGTATTATCGGCAATTTGGTCAGCGTCGATTACGGGACCGTACGTGAAGAAATAGGTTTGAGGAATGGTAGGCCGATTGTTTTCCGACGCTCCCACAGTTAGTGCGTTCTTAGCGGTGCCTGGTGATGCTACGGAGCCAGGATCGACCACATTGTTCTGGTCGGCATCCGCCCCATAATTACCGGCGGCAAATAAAACTAACATATCAGGGTGTTCCCAGACGAATTCATCAACTTCTTCAGCCTGGTCAGTATAGTTGCCATTAGCATCACTACCCCAGCTATTGGTGTGAATCCGGGCACCGGCATCGTAAGCATCTTGAAAAAGATCGTTAAGATTGACGGGAAGACCCGTCAGATAGTACCCATCAGTCGGCCACCCGGGAAAGGCTGGCCAGTCGGTGAATTGTTCGGTTGCCTGAAAAACGAGAGACGCATCCGGTGCGACCCCGCTGTACGTGCCCCCGGAAACTGTTCCGTCGCCCAGCACGGATCCAGCTACGTGAGTGCCATGTCCACCGTCCAGATCACTGGCACCGTCGTCAGCGCCAACATTATTAGCTCCAGAACCAGCATCGACTGGTTGACTGAAGATTCTGACTACGCGTCCCTCGATATCGTCATGCATTGAAGCATTATCGACACCTGAATCCAGTCCTGTATCGCCGACTCCAACAATCTGATCGTTGCCCCGTAAACCGTGATCGTTCCAGACCGGGGTCACATTCATCACCCCTCTGGCGGCGTCGTTGAATATTTTAGGCAGTATGAATTCTTCGATCCATATGATTCCATTTATCCGGGCTAGTTCGTATATATTCTCAACGGGGATAGTTACGCGAAGTTTTGACCTACGCTTGCCCTTGCTAGTTGCCAGGATCGTGCCTCCAGCACTGACCACAGACTGGCTTATTCTTCGCATGTCCTCGCCTCTGAATACCAGGATAGTAAGTTGAAGCGGTGGAGATTCAACCGTTTCCGCAACGGTATCTGGTTTCTCAAATTTCAAAGGATAAGGTACACGAGGGGGTTCAATCTCTTTCCCTTCTATCCGGTTGATCAATCGCCTTGATATCCGCATAGCCGGCTGGTAAATACCTACCCATTGCACAGTTGATAGCGACCCAACAAGCTCTCGTGTCGCAGCATTCATTTTAACAATATAGGTATTATTGGGTACATAATTGAGAAGCACACCGCCAGCCGAGTCCACTTGTGCCTTCATTTGCTTTGTAACAGGGCCGGTGAACTGAACAAAGTGATACCCCTCTACAATATCCGGATATACTTCTAAAGTGAGAGCCCGCGCCATGGGTGGCATTGGTCTGATTGTATAAAACGTATGCTCATGCCATTGGATCTTATACTGTTCATCTGCCAGTTGTTGCGCCAATGTGAGGCTGACTAGGCACAAAGCAATGGGCACCACTCTTATTAAGATTCTCGGACTATTCACCCTGAAATTCATTTTGACCTCCTAACTTCTGTTGGATTAAAGAAGGGAATTTTATTGCAGTATAGGACATTTCATTTAACTAACTAAATACCTAGGATGATTCCTTAAATGCTTGGATACATACCGCAGACGACCATCCGGTCCCGGCTCCAGTCTACAGATAGCCCATTTCTCCTTCTTGGATCGCTGCCGCTCGAGCTTTTGGGCAATGATCACTTTCTCACCGTCGCTGCGAAGATTGATAGTCCCGTAGATGGCGATACTCCTTTCAATACTGCTGACTTCATCATCTAGTCGTTTCTGAATCGATGCTTTCGCACGTTCCGTACTCGCCATGTCCAATTCCTTTGCCAGCTGTTTAATCCTGGCGCGCAGCTGATCTGGCTGCTTGATATTCTCACTTGGAGAACGAGCGAGCTCAGTACTGAAAATGAGCCGTCGCCGTCCGCGCCCATATCTGCCAAACGAGCCCAGGGCATCCGGCCGGGGGTGACTGTGGGGTTCGTTATCCCCGCTCGATACTACCGTCGCTATGGGATTCACGGCCTGCAGAAATAGCTCGGTGAAGTCCGCGCTCCCATGATGGCAGGCCTTGGCGATATCACATTCGAAGGTTCGCCTGGCAGCACGCACAAGCGCTTGCTCCTCCACCACGGTCCTTGGTTTTGGATCCAGACCTGTGTAATGCTCCAGCAGATACTGCTCCGACGGAATGTTGAGGTCGCCTCCCAGGAGAAGTGTCAGGTGATTGTACTTCAGTTGAAGAAGTAGCGAGTGACCATTCTTGGTTTTGCCCTTGTTGGTAAACCAGCGCAGCCTTCGCTTTCCGTTAGACCCCGGCTCTGGTACCGGTCCCAGCACCCGGATGCTCAGCGGTTGATCAGCAGTGAAATCTGGGACAAAATCATCCTCCGAGCATAGCATCCGAATATCCCCGACTCGCCCGCCAGCCAATGCGCTTTTCAGCAGGTTGGGATATCTTTTCTGTCCAATTTTCAATGGATCACGGACGAGATTTTCCAGCGCCTGTTGGATCTCAATAATATCTGATAGGTACCTGGGACGACCTGACCTTGTACGCGGCCCAAGCGTATCCTTTCCAACCCGCTCAACGATGCCGTTGTGATAAATGGTCTCGATGTGGATGTTGGATTCTTCAAAGATCTTTTTGAATCCTAGGTAATGGTCTGCGTCGGGGTGGGAAATAAAGACATTCTGGAAGGTGATCTTTTTCTTGAATCCTCCGAACCGCCAGCTCAGGAACCGATACATGTTATCCTCCTGCCCGGCGTCCATAAGAAAAAACTTGTCGTCAGGGGTAACAATAAAACAGCCATCCCCCTGACCGACGTCAATGAAGCTCACCTCAAGCAATCGGTTCGGTTGGATATCGCTCTCTCGCATCCAGCCGTCCTCACCTCGGGCTTGAACTTTCACCCACTCTCCTTGCTGTTGTCCCTCCAAGGCGAGCCAATCACCCCAGATGACTTGTTGGACCGGCGTTTTTCTAGGTTCTTTATAGACGACAGCGGATGGGTAGGATGCAAACGGCATGTTGTCACCCGTGGGCTTTCCCGGATACTTCCCGAAGCCATCGGCGTTTTTCATTGGGGGGTATATCATCGAGCCGATCACCGTAGAAATCGCGCAGGCGCTGAGGAAGTTTGCCGGCAAAAAGGAACCGCATGGGATTATCATGGACCAGCGCCTGGATATCCGGCTCCTCCAGGTCCCGGTACGCATGTAGGTACAGATCGGTATATTCCTTCATGGTCCAGGTGTGACGGCCCATAGGCCAGTCGGTGCCAAACATGACCCGGTCGCGGATCTTTTTATTTGCCAGCACCTCGTCCTTGAGAATGGCCACATAAGCCCGGCGGGTGTGCTTTTCCAGCCCCTCGTGGTGGTAGGACAGGTCGGCGAAGACGTTGGGGTGATCCTCCATGAGCCGAATGGCCTCCCCGCGCCAGGAGCGCTCCGGCTCCAGCCAGTGGCCACCGAAGTGACCCAGGCTTAGCCGCAGACCGGGAAACTTGTCGACCACCCGCTTCCACTGGTTAGGACTGGTGAACAGAGGAAAGGACTCCAGGTGGCGCATAATGGCGCTGCCGTACGCCCCTCCCCACGAACAATGAGCGGTAATGGGCACCTGCTGCTCGCTGCAATACTTGTAGACCTCTTCCAGCTGGGCGTTCGCCTCCGAGCTGTTGATAATGGACTCGGGATTGGGATGGTAGCCTAGGGGCGGGTACATTTTCACGCCCAGAAAACCCAGCTCATCCAGAGCGCGTTTCACCAACCCGGCTGCACCCTCCCGCCGGGGATCGAACATGATGAAAGGCATGATCCGGCCGGGATACTTGGGGGCGATCTCCGAGAGCCAGGTCACCTGTACGGCATAGGGGGTTTCCGCCATTTCCCCGAAGGAGGCGGCCTTCAGATCCATCATCAGCGGAATAGCCAGCTGGATTCCGGCAGTATCCATTTCGTCGATCATGATCTTGGCCACCTCCAGGATGTCTTGGTTCATGATCCGCTGGTACTCCGGTAACCTCTTGTACCGTCGCCAGGGCAGAGCGGCGATAATGTAGTATAGCGGCTTGAAAAACCAGCGGCGGAGCAGCTTTTCCCGGAATGGCGCCCGGGTACGGAAAAATGAATCAGGTATGAACTTGAAGTTAAGCAGATGACTGTGGATATCGATAATCTCGGTCATGGCGTTCCTCTCGTTGATACCTTTTGGCTAGGCTTGGTTTCGGAATGAATCAACAACGAAGTTTCAGGACAAGTGATACACATTATAGTCACAGGCAATGCAGGAAGTTGTGTAATTCCCCCATTCTTTGAAAACTCTCTCACATCCATAAGGGAAAGTATGAATGAATACCAGTGCCCAAAGGCACTCGTCAGGTCGAGATGATCACAGATGCGAAGCTTGATTAATCGGGCGAGACGATGACCAGTGCCTCATCGGCACCTTGGTCTATCAATTAACTCTGGAGTCTTCGAGGGAAGACCTCCAGCGCAATGTACATTACACTTTGTAAAGTATCAAGCTTATTAGGTAAAATCTCAGGAAGCTACATTCTACTGCACAGGTAGGGATATTTCGAGAATGTTCTCAATCCATGCAAAAGGAGTGCCCAAGGCTCCGGCGGTAAATAGCCAGTTTACCCACTACAAGGAGTATATCCCGAAGCAGCAACCGGAACCCTGGGCAAGTATGCCCAGGATTCAGCACCTAACTGAGTCTAATCGCTCCCAAAGGAAGGTAACGATTTATACGAACCCTGGGCAATGAAAGAGTACAACGGTAGCAGAAGAAAGTCAAGGACAACGTGCACTCACCCAGGAGACCAGAGACCCCCGCTAGAATGCCGTTTTTACTCTCCCTCAGTGTCCTACAGGGGGTTCTAGCGAAAAACAGGGGCTAAGCCATACCTGGATATGCCTAAACGGAGATGTGTCTGTACATGCTACTTTTTTGGGGTAGTGGCGGGAATCTCAAGAATAAAGAGTGCCCAGGATTCAGTACCTAACGGGACCATGAACGATCCTCCAACAAGGGGCCTATAGATACGAACTCTGGGCAGCGAGAGAATACAACGGTAGCGGAAGAAAGTCAAGGACAACGTGCATCTACGCCCGGCTCTAAAGACACTAGGCGTTGGGCTACGGGACGCCTCAGGAGGTGTACCGGCCAGGAATTGGCTTGACCTCTAAGGCTGTTGAAAACCATCTTATTTCAGGGTAAAATCTGTTCAGGAATGGGGGGAAGCTCAGTGTTAATCTTGGGGCACCTATATGAAGAGCTACGAATAGACTATTAACTACTCAAAAGGAGCGTCCAATGAACAAGGAGCAATACTTATCGGATGATAATGTCTCTGATTTTATCAGCTGGTTGATAGATGAGATTCAAAAAGAACGGAATCCATACCATAGCTATTTTAATCGAAACAGGAAAGAAGAATGGTATTGTTCTTCAATATTTAATGCTTATGAGAACTACTATTGGCCTTTTAGCTGTGTAATGCCGAATGGTGATAAATCCACGGGCAATAGCTTTGTCGACAGTGAGGTGACACTTGGAATCCTGAGTAACAGTCTAGTGAATTCAATAGAAAGTGGTGATGCTGAGATGGTAGCAATGTGTTGTTCAGGCATTTTACAGTGGGGCGGATTGTGGGGAATAAGTTCATATAGGAGACTTGTGAGTGATAAAGTTGATTTACTCAAGGACCTTCGGGAAGGAGGAAAGAATCTCAATGAAATTCTTGCTGGACAGGAATTTCGCTCTGATAAATTATTTGATAAGGAGAGGGGAGTGGGAACATTTAATTCCGGATACTCGAAATTTTACCACTGTATAATCCCCGAGATTGTGATATATGATTCAAGAGTAGCAGCAACTATGTGTTTATTTGTTAGGAAATACTGTCAAGAATCAGGCTATAATACCATACATGAAAATATTAGATTTAGACACGGCCCAGATGGTAGAAGTGGCCAAGTTCGTGATCCAAGCACTGATGGCTTACACTTCAAGGGATGTGGGCAGGACGATTCTATTCGTGCATATTGTGCAATTCGCACAAGTTGGATACTCGATAAAGCTCTTCAAAACGCAGAGAATAGATTTTCTGCACTAGATGAGACATCACCTCTCAGAGCAATAGAGGCTGCTCTCTTTATGATTGGGTACGATCTGTCTCATGCCATTTATCCAAGCGCAAAATAGTGGTAATTATTAACAAACCCCTTAAAGTATACTCTAGCCGATCCTTTTCGTTGTTCCCCACTATATCAGGTAGGCAGAATCCCTGGTGGAATTGTATGGGGGGATACATCCGAAAGGAATATATCCACCTACTATCCGAGCTCGTAGTCATAGAACATCTCTTGTTTTCAAGAGAAAAGATACGAAATCTCCTGAGTTTCACCCGAAAACAGCTGGTATTCTCCTGAGTTTGGGGAGTAATGCTCTGAGTTTAACCACAGATTATCGAAGTACTGGCTAACCGGCTTTTGAGTCCGAAGGGTCTCGACGAGAGATTCGAGAAGTGTGTAATAAGGTGTAGATTTTCTCAGGAATACCGTTGACTGTACCCTTTAAGCTACCCAAATCCTATCTTAAAATGTGGTGCAGCTTTTAGGGGCAAGCTCGACATTCCGTTCTGCTGGCAAGAACTCAGCACTACCTTAGTGTACTTTCACCTCACCTCTGAATTGGCGACCACGTAACTACTAAAGAATGTGCTATTCCATTCCCTGAGATGGGAAACCAATTCAGATACCGCTTCCCAAAAGGTCAAGTCTTTCTCATTCACTCGGCTTCCCATCGTCATATTCCTCCAGTTTGGCATATCGTTTAAATCCTGCATATCAGAAGGCGAAAGTTGCTCCAGGGGCGGACGTCCCAGGGAGACGTACCGGCAAAACTCTGCAACATGCTCTGCTGGAGGGTAAGTCTTGAGCCAATCAAGTATCGACTCGTAATTGGGGGGATCAATGTGTATTTCACTCCAAGGATGATCGAATTTCCCCGGTTGACAGTCAATCTGGATATTGACCCCAACAACAAGAGGGTTGAGAGTCAGGACCCTTCGAATCTCCATGTATGCATTGACATGCTTCTCATAGGTCAGAATCAGGCATCTCCCGACATTTCGCGAAGCCCACGCTACATATTGCAGCCATTGTTCCAAGACAAGACATCCCGACCTCAGGCCCCAATGGTGCCCGCTATCCCGGATTGCTTCGATGCCATTGCGATCTAGCCCACTGATCTCCGCATACCGCAGATACTGTGCGCGGTAACGATCTATCTCGCTGTACCAAGTCACCTGACTTCCGCAGACAGCATCCACGATAATAGCGTATGCCTCACGCGAAAACCCGGCTGGGATGCTTCTGCCATCCTTTCCCTCTGTGACCAATGGAAAGACCGGGAAGCCCAACTCGCCAAGGCGAGAAAAGGCTCTTAAGACGCAGAAGTCCACCCAGTGCAACTTGCTAGTCAAAGCTCGCCAATGGTAGTACACAGGGGGAAGAATAGTTGGCGGAAACAAGACTCTTGAGAGTTCCGTTTCATTAGGATGAATCACCATGTGAGCGGGCAAATGCGCTAGACATTGCTTGGTGAGGTCCAACACTTTCCTTGCTGCATCCGCATTTAGTGAATCAACCATTCGCGGAGTGGATGCTAGCACTGTTTGAAACAGAATCTCTGCGGCATTCCGGGCTGCTACTTTGCGATCCCTGGCAATCTGCTTCTCGTCCTTCTGATTCTTAGTAACGGTTGCATCGTCAGAGATGCCTTTCACCACAAGAAGATGTGTGTCAGGAAGTTCCGGCAAGCCACGAACAGCTGCAGCTACGCCTGCGGCTTCCTTTTCCACAGCTAGCATCTTTCTGTTGATCTTCAGTATCCGTTCTCTGCTCGGGGATGGGAGGTCAGCTATCAACTTCTCGCCTGACGCAACAGGACCGACACGGACCTTGTAAGAACGTCTTTTCGGAGGACTCTGCGCTCCCGCAATCGCGGAGACAGATGATGACGTGCTAAACACCGTAGGTTCTTCCTGGACCACAGATGAAACGTTTGCACTCTCTCTCACTAAATTGCGGCCCATATTCGCCGGCTTCTCGGGTGCGATCGTGACAACCGTCTCTTTGGCCGGCTCGTAGTAATAGACCGAATCAGCAACTAAAACATCTCGAAGAGAAATATCCTCACCGCATAGCCCGCCCGCAATTCCGAAAGAAACTACGCACCACGGTTTCCACTCAAGCACAAGCTTCGTAGTAGTGACAGCAGCATGAAGCTCTCCTTGGTGCGCAAGCCTAACAATCCTGACATTTAGCGGCATCCCCTCGTCCCGCCTGATCACTGTCTGATACCATCTTATGCCATCACCGCACACTTCGGGGGCCGAGACATCAAAACCAAATACGTCGGCAAGAGCGGTAACTTCGAGATCCAGCGGTGCCAGAACTATAAAATGAGTCTCTTCCCCAGTCATCCTCACCTCCAAGCTGTCGTTACACCCAGAAACAGTTGTTGCACCAAACAATAAACCTATTCATCACCTTGTCTTGAGAGAACGGATCGAGCAAATCTGCTCCGATTGTTCAGTGACCCCAGAACCTGCCACGGAATCCCACTGTCAAAATGGCCAATCCTTCGACACACTCCCCCTTCCAGAGTTCGGTGTGTCTCTGCCGCACCCAGCCACTCCATGCATTGGACGCAGCTTCGGCCCGACTCCTCCCGTGAAGATGTGCAAGTCCGTACAGAAATGCAGCCAGGCTCTATCTGAACATTTTTGTAGCGTTTCCGAGCTTGTTCAACAAACCCTCTTAAATCACAGAGGTCCGGTTCCACAAAGAATCCGGCTTCCAGCAGATCGCCGATTACGGTACTGGTTGCTGGTCGGAGTTGATTCACAGTGATTTGATCCTCACGCGTCAAGCGTGTTGCGAGCTTGTCTATGGACGTTTTCACGTCCTTCAAATCTTCGGCTGCAGTTAGAAGTGGCTTGCCGTACAGCAGGAAGACGCGCAACGCAAAACCGAACTGTATCTTGAGGGTAAACATTCTTTGAATCTCTTCATCCGTAACGGGTGTTCCCAATAACTCCTGGCGGATACGACTGTCCATGGTTTGCAATCCGGTGCTGATACTTAGCTGAAGACTGTTCCCGCAGCATGAAGCCGTCTCTGAGAGTCGGTCTGCGTCCAGGAACCGCGGCAATGTCTCCACAGACAGCCGTATCGCCCCAATTTCGTGGGCACGTTCAATCGCTTTTCTCCTCTCTTCAGGTGTCAACTCCCTGTCATCGAAAAACGACCCATCCGTGTAAATTGCGACCTCGTCAACCTCTGATTGCTGTGCTGGAATAAGCTTGTGCCAGTCCATTTGCTTGGGCTCTGCGGCGAGATTTGGCAGTTGGCAGAACACACAAGATCGTACTCTGCACCCGCCTGTCGGGATAATTACCTTGACTCGTTTACGCAGTGTATCAAAGGCTACATGCCTTGGCTCGGATCTTGTACGGACGTTCCTGCTCACCTTGCGGACTGGCCATAACGACCTTTGCACTTCCTTCTCAAAGATATGTCTCGTGGCCAAGACGCGAGGATCGGACGTGACTCCCAGCAATTGATACTCGACAGTCTGCCATCCGGCCTCCCGGAATAGCCGCATCACTT
>SDBT01012562.1_pt1 | contig 13607 bp, 12 predicted proteins | sample 2277101 | NCBI WGS metagenome assembly SDBT01 (sample SAMN10404973, study PRJNA504765) | marine sediment metagenome | isolation source: marine sediment core GS10_PC15, 103 cmbsf | place: Arctic Ocean: Southern Knipovich Ridge | collected 2010
TGATGAGGAGATCCGGACACGATCCGAGGAAATCTTCGACATGTTGAAGATGACCGAGCTGGCCGATCGCCGTGTCGGCACGTTCTCCACGGGCGAGAAACAGAAGCTGTCCCTGGCTCGGAGCATTCTGCACGATCCGCCCGTACTCATTCTCGATGAGCCGACGTTCGGATTGGACGTCATGTCGGCGCGGACGGTGGTTCGTACGATTAAGTTGTTCCGGGAACAGGGACGTACCATCTTGTTGTCAACGCACATCATGACGATTGCGGAGAAGCTTTGTGACCGAATAGGAATCTTGTACAAGGGAACGATCTGTGCCATTGGTTCACTCGCTGAATTGAAGGCTCAATTTGGCGGCGAGGATTTGGAGGAAGTGTTCTTCTCTGCTGTAGGGAACGGTACTTCAGACTAAGGGTTCTCAAGCGAGCGGGATCATGGTATCCTGATCGCACAAAGGAATTGGGTTTTCTTAAGGAGGCGATGATGGGCAGGAAGGTCGCAGGTGTTGCGGCGACGACGTTTGCCGTTGTGCTGTCGGTCGTCCTGGTGGGGGGGCAGGTTGGAAGTGGAGGGTTCCTTTGGTGGGGGAACCATGAACCGATCTACATCTATGGGAACGGCGGTTTTACCGTTGAGAACGGTGTTTTTTCCGGAAGCGGCAAGGCCACGGATCCTTATGTCATCGAAGGATGGCGAATCGACCGGCCCCAAGCGGACTACGGCATCTACATCGATCACACGACGGCGCATTTCGTTATTCGCGATTGCGTGATAGAAGGAACACGGATGGCCGGCGTCTACTTCAATACCGTTCAAAACGGCCGGGTGGAAGACACGCAAATCGGCCTGTCGGACACGGCCGTCTATTTGCTCGACTCGTCCTTCAACATCTTCGAGCGGAACGTCATTGCCGAAAGCAAGTACGGCGTGGTGACTGCCGCCAATTCACGCGACAACGTCATCACCGGAAACAGCTTTCTGGATAACGGCCTCAACGGTTACGATCCGCATCGTTGGAACCAGTGGAATCTCGACGGCATCGGAAACTATTGGAGCGATTACAAGGGCTATGATGGTGACGAAGACGGCATCGGCGATATCCCCTATTACAGCTTGAACGACAAGTATCCGTTGATGTCGCCTCCTGTCCAGTGGACACGGGTGGCTCCTGCCGGCCTGACGTATTCCGGCAATCAGGTGGCCCCCGACGGGTCGCTCGTTGTTTCGTCCGATACGCCGATTTCGCTTTCGGCGATGGATCTAGGCAGCGGGTTGGCCGAGATTCAATACGCGATCGATGGCGGTCCATGGACCGTTTACACGGGTCCCATCTATCTGACCGGCGACGACGGCCCGCAGAAGCTGACCTACTACGGTATCGACCATCTCGGCAACGCGGAACAGCAGCGAATGGTATCGTTCATGCTGGATAACCATCCGCCGATCACGGAGATAGAAATCGGTGAGCCGAAATACGAGGACACGCGCGGCATTTGGATCACATCGAAATCGCGAATTTCGCTTAATCTAGTGCAGGCGTCGACCTATGGCGTCACGCAGACGTTCTATCGAGTCGACGGCCGCGGATGGCAACGCTATGGCACGCCGTTTACGATCATGGGAGCCGACGGCCCGCACCAGATCAGCTTCTACAGCCTGAGAGCCTCCGGAGTCACGGAAGATCTCAAGACTATCATCATCATCAAGGACGATGCGCCTCCCAGTACGCGGGGGGCGCAAGCCTCCTCTAGTGGCTCTGAAGTGAAGGTGCAAGTCGGTCCGGCGACTCCGCCGGTGATTGAGGTTGAACCCGATCCTCCTGTCGAAGAGACGTCACCTGTGATCGAAGAACTGCCTGGCGAGGGGGATCCCGAATCCTCTGAACAAACAGAGGACGATACGACCTAAAGCTTGGCCCGAAAAACCATGTGGAAAAACGTTCGCCTGCTTTTCTCGAAGGAATTGCTGGGTGCGGTGCGCGATCGCCGCACCCTGATTCTGACTGTCTTCTTCCCGTTGATCTTCTATCCGCTTATTCTGTCCGTGATGGGGCGATTCAACGAAGCAGAGCGTATTCGATTGGAATCGCTCACCCCGGCCATTCTCCTGGTCAATCAGTCGGAAGACGCCACCTTCCAGTCCGAGCTCAATCGGTCTGACGCCTTCTACTGGCTCGGAGAGGATTCCGTTGAATCCGCCCTGGAAGCCTTGCAGAACAAAGAGGGCAACCTGCTGATGGCCGTTTCCAAGGAGTCAGGCGGTGAAGGTGTCGGTTTGGACGTGACCTTGTATTACGACCAGTCAGATCAATTCGCCTTTGCAGCCGCCGAGCAAGTGCGCGGCTTTCTCGGATCCTATCTGAAGCGGGTGGTCAACGACAAGTTGGGCGAGCTGGGGATCGACTACGAGTCGCTCTCGCCACCGATGACGATTAGTACCATCGACGTGGCCACCGGCGAGTCGATCGGGCGCATGATCCTGAGCCGGTTATTGCCCTATTTCATGGTGCTGGCCATCTTGACCGGAGCGATGGGGCTGGGAGCCGAGATCACGGCCGGCGAAAAGGAACGAAGCACGATCGCAACCTTGTTGGTGTCCCAGCTGTCTCGCACGGAGATCGTGCTGGGGAAATTCCTGACCGTACTGACAGCCTCCCTCGTTTCTTCTTTCCTATCAGCGATCGGACTATTGATCGGCGTCCGTTTCTTCGGCGGAGGGCTTTCGCCGATGGGATCTGCGGGGGCCGTCTTCAGCCTCGACTTACCTGCCTTCGGATGGATGCTGGTGGTCTTGGTGCCTCTCGCCGTCATCCTGGCGGCATTGGTGATCATCGTGGGCTCGTATGCCCGCAGCCAAAAAGAAGCCAGCACATTCTTGCTGCCCATCTATATGGTGATCGTGCTGGTGGGCATGATCTCGATGACCGGCAGCGTGACCTTCGAAGGCGCCCGCTATCTCATTCCTGTGGCCAATGCTTTGTATGCGCTTCAGGCCATCATCCTCGGTGAGGCCGCTCTACAAAACCTGTTCTATACCTTGATCGCCAACGTTATCTCCGGTGGCCTGCTCATCGCCGCCGCCGTCCAGCTGTTCAAACGCGAAGCCGTTCTGTTCAGAAGTTAGACCACAACCTCTCTACCGCAGATCTACAACAGCGCTAGTCTAAGTGCACAGCCGTAACCATGAAGGACATGAAGCGCATGAAGGGGAGAATCTGTTTGGCCTACAGATTACGCGCAAAGCTATAACTATGAAGAGCATGAAGTGTGGGAAGGGAAACCCTATCCGAGGCCGTACGTTCACAGTATGAAGCTTCTGAGTCCATCCTTCAGTTGTCTGACATTAGAATTGACGAGAAAGCCGTAGCGGATTCCAGAAAGCTTCATGTAGGTAAGGATTTGCGCTTCATGGACAGGTGTCAGTTTCGCAACAGCCTTGAGTTCGAGCAGGATCTCATCTCTGACAAGCAGATCAATGCGGTATCCACACTCAACGGAGAACCCCTTGTACATCACGGGGAGCGATAGTTCGCGCTGATAGGGGATCTTGTTCAGCTCAAGCTCTCTTGCCAGGCAGTCGCGATACGTCGACTCAAGAAGTCCCGGCCCCAATTCGCGATGAACCTCAATCGCGCATCCAATGACTCGATGAGATAGTTCACTGAACCTGTTTGATTGACCTGATATAGAAAGCAACATGTAGTAAACATAGGAGGAAACGAAACACAAGACAAGCAATTCACGAAAGCGCAGGTGTCTTGACCTGAGCTATAGCGAGGATTGCGGTGGACCCGCAACCGCTGCAGTGCTCCCACGATTCCAAACGAATCGCCATCCCTTGATGATTCACCTTCAAGAACTTCATGCTCTTCATGGCAAGGAGCTTCTGGGGTTGGACTCAGGTGTAGGCTTTCCGACCTCGGCAGCTGACTTACCTTCAAGAGCTTCATGCGCTTCATGGTAAGGAGTTTCTGGCGTTCGGATTCAGGTGTAGGTCTTCCGACCTCGGCAGCTGACTTACCTTCAAGAGCTTCATACTCTTCATGGTAAGGAGCTTCTGGGGTTGGACTCAGGTGTAGGTTTTCCGACCTCGGCAGCTGACTTACCTTCGAGAGCTTCATGCGCTTCATGGTAAGGAGTTTCCGGCGTTCGGAATTCGGCTAGATCTGCTGGCCGCGGCTGAATTTCTTGAGCGCTTCGTCGGTTCGTCGTTTTTCGTCGTTGTCGCGCAGCTTGCGTCGCTTGTCGTAGGTCGTCTTTCCCTTGGCCAGGCCGAGTTCGACTTTGGCCTTGCCGCGTTTGAAGTAGATGCGAAGAGGGACGAGCGTGAAGCCGCGCTCTTGCAGTTTGGTGGTCAGTTTTCGGATTTCGCGGCGATGCAGCAGCAGCTGTCGATCGCGCAACGGATCCACGTTGTGGGATGCACCTTGTTTGTAAGGCGCGATATGCACTCCCCTGAGAGTAACCGTGCCGTCGCGGATGATGGCGTGCCCGTCCTGCAACGAGCAACGACGATCACGGAGGGATTTTACCTCCGTGCCGGTGAGTGCGATGCCCGCCTCGAAGATGTCTTCGATCGTGTACTCATGGCGGGCTTTTCGATTGGTGGCCACAACGTTCGACATGGTGAGCAGTAGACTAGCGCAGTGTCAGAAGGTGCGCAAGCTGTGAGGTGGATTGCGAAGCGCTGAAGCCCTCGATAGGATGGCGGCATGAATGTGGCAGTGGCAACGGACAACCCGATCAAGATTCGTGCGGTCGAACAAACCTTTGCAGACACGTTTGGGAAGGGAGAGGTTAAGGTTCAGCAAGTGCTCTTGGATCTCGAACTGCCTGAACAACCGATTGGTGATGCCATTGCGAGCGGAGCGGTCGATCGAGCGAAAGCGGCTCAGCAACATGCAGATATCGACTTCGGCGTCGGTATCGAGGCGGGTTTGATGCAATTACCGGGATTTGACCGTTGGATGTCCGTGCAGATTTGTGCGATTGTCGATCGAATGGGCAAATGCTCGATGGGGCTGGGGCCCGGATATGAACTGCCGAAGCCTATTCTCGATGCGATTCTGGCCGGCGAACCGTTGAGAGAGGCGTTCGAGCGGCTGCTCGATCTGGAAGATCCGGAACGCCGAGGCGCCGTCTTCTTCCTCTCCAATGGCCAGATCGATCGGTTTGATCTGACGATTCAAGCCGTTCGCATGGCCTTGATCCCCTGGATGACCGATCCGATGGAATGATCGAGCGTCTTTCCTGGCTCTCTCGCGAGAGACAACCCCGGGGGTTGTAGTAATTCCTGCACTGGCTACTAAACCCCTCGAGCACACAAGTTGCGACGCAACACGTGAGAACGCCTCGTAAGCTGATCTACCTACTGTAGCGTCGGGACCCGTGCCCGACGTTTGCGTCAGGGCTTGTCCCCGACATCAGCGGCTTGCTGTCAGGTTGTCTTCCAGGAATTGAGAATCTTTGCTATTTCGGTCTCCCCGAAGTCCTGTGCGTAGAGCCTAAGGAACAGGTGCTTCCGTAGCTCGTCCGGATCCAGTGAACCATGCTCTTCCAGTATCCCGGCACAGACTAGGGACTTCGCCGTAGCGAACATATGGCCGGCCATGGCCAATCGTTGCTCGGGAGACCGCTCCATGAGCAGTCTTGAAAATTGAGCCTCAACTCTTGCCGCTCCGTCGTTCATCGCTTCTCCACCTGATCGAGCAGGTCTTTCACGCCCAGCCTTTCAGCCCATATCTGCAAATGATCCCAATCAAGGCCAGTGCCCGATTTTGCGAGCACTTGAACATCCCGTCGTTGCAGCTCCGAGTTTGAATCCTTCGCCCACTTGAGTTTAGACAGGATCAGATCCTCTGGCGCAACGACCCAGATCGGAGTGCCTTCGATATCGAACTGTTTCCTGCGATCGAACTCCACCTTCCTGTACTGTTCATCCCCGCGCACGATGAAGTCGGCCTTGATGATCCACTCGGTGTGAATGATGTTGAACATCGATCGGCTGATCACTGCTTCCCGAATACTCTCCACGTCCACGTAGCAGTCGACTTCAAACAGCGCAGCGATCCTTGTAGCATCTTCAGGCTGGCATTCGATTACCAGGTCGATATCACGCGTCATACGGGGCACGGCATAGACCGCCATCGCCATTGATCCCGTCATCATGTACCGGATATGAGCGGAGTCCAGTCGCGACGCGATCTGCTTCATGAACTCCAGTTGCTCATTCATCACGCACCAAGTTTACCAGCGATTGGTCTTTGAACACACACAGCGCGGGTTCGCAAGCGGATACCGCCAGCGACCTTGCGATCGGGCTCAGTCCCTTTTAGAAATCCAGCGTCCGAATTACGGGGGTTCCCCTGTGCCGTTCTTTGCTTGTCCGATGGCCAGATCGATCGAATGGAGTTGACGAATCAAGCCGTTCGCATGGCCTTGATGTCATATCAATCAATGAACCTTTTGTGAGCATGCAATCCAAACTCAAGCTCAAGAAACGCCATGAGTCCGAGCAATAATCGACATCTGTCAATACTCAACAGCAGAAACCATGATAGGGTATCGCGCGAAGATGGGTGAGGGAGCAAAAACCAAAAGGGTGGTTGGAAATATGACGATGCTTCGAACGACATTTAGACGTGTAGTTCTTGTGGTGGTAATCCTCTCGTGCAACGTTGGAATTCTGTCCGGATGTTTCAGCGTCTCGGGGCCGCCAATTGCGGTCATCTTGAGGTCTCCTTCTACCTGCTATCCGCTTGTGGCGATTGAATTTGATGCGACCAGGTCAACTGGTGTCGGGAGTGAGATCGTTGAGTATCGGTGGCAGCTTGGTGATGGAAACTCAAAGACGGGATCAAATATCCAACATGTGTTCTCGTCTTCAGGGGAATTCATCGTTCAACTGCAAGTCACGACAACAGATGGGGAGACAGCCACAACAAGCCAAGTAGTCCAAGTGCTCGATGCGCTCGTTGTTCCCGGGGACTACTCCAAGATCCAAGACGCAATTGATGCCGCAAGAAGCGGTGATACTATCGTTGTTCTGCCGGGTACATATCGTGAGAACATCCGAATCCGAGAGAAGACAATCTTGCTTAAGAGCAGCGATCCGACAAACCCTGACATCGTCAAATCGACGATTCTGGATGGTGTTGAGTATGGCAGACCGACCGTCAATTTCGGAGGCGGAACGTTTGCAACGATCGACGGATTCACAATCCTTTTCTCTCTAGGAGGGGCCGGTTCTCAATGCTCTGCATGCGCGGGTGCGATATACGCAAGAGAAGCTTCTCCTTACATTCGGAACAATCGGATCATCAATTCAAAGAACTCAGGCATTGCCCTCTACGAGTCCGCCGCCCATATTGAAGGAAACTTGATTGCCAACAATTCCTCTACTTCCCCGGGTGGAGGTATCACGATCGACAGTTACGGGCAGGCACCAACGATTGTTGGCAATACATTTGAGGGAAACAGTGCACCTTCCGGGGGAGCGATATTCATAATCACTACAGCGGTTGGAAATCCGACACCTGGATGCGCAGCTCCCACAGTTGTCAGAAACAATGAGTTTATCAACAACAGCTCAACGCAATTTGGCGGAGGCGCCATCTTTGTTGAATACACAGGGAATCTAAGCTTGGACGCCCCAGATACCAACACCTACTCAGGGAACGATCCCAACGACATCTTCTATGTGGTGCCACAATAGTGCTATTGCGTCGATAATCAATCGATACCGGGTTCCTTCGAGAACTTTGAAGAGCCGGACATGCGTCCCATTCCCGGGCGACAGAGACGCGCGATCGCGCGGACGGCCCTCTCCCAGTACTTCAGCGAGGGCATCTATACTTCCCCCAGGAGAAGGCATTGATATGAATGGATTCCTTATTCGATGTCGTAACAGGAGGCTGAGAATGAAGACTACGTGTCGGCGAGCACTGGCGCTCGCCCTGCTGCTCGTCGGGGCGGCTTCGTTGGTGGCGTTCGCCTTGCCCGGGTTCTCCGACCGCAACATCAGCGCCGGAAACCTGAACTCCGCGGACAGAATCAAGGTACAGGAGATTCGTGTTACGCGAAGTTCATCAGAGACCGTGACACTTTCCTCGATCACCGTTCAGAACCTTGGAACGGCCGGGGACGGTGAGATCGATGAGATCATCATCGAGCATGGGAGCACCGAACTTGGCTCCACCACAAGCATCGCCGGTCTGTCGACCGGGGTGACAATCACTCTTGGATTCAACATGACGAGCACGACGCATGACATCAAGATCTTCGTGGTCGTCGGCACGACCGTTTCCGGTGGAGAAACAGTCAATTTGCGCTGCAAGATTCACTACGTGCGAAACGGTCTTTCGTACTCAAGTGCTTGGATCTCGGACCTGACCGGTGAGACGATCCGTCTCGGCGGGTTCGACGAGATCGCTGATTCGTCGCCGGATGGCGGCTATCTGAATCCCTTGGATCAGAACGTGGTACAGCGCACCATCTTCACCGACAACGACGCGAACGGCATGCCCGTCCAGTGGGCGGGTGCCGGGACCACCGAGATCGTTCGGGTCGAGAACCTCGGAACCGCAGTGAAGACGTCTGACATCCTCAATGTCAAGGTGACGCTGACGATCGGGGGGACTGACTATCGCTGGGATTCGGACGGGAACAAGTCCGACGGCATCGATGAATGGGGGGCCTGGAATCCGGCGAGCCCGATGGGGTTCAAGTATGAGGATTTTTGGGATGGCACCCTTGCCAATGTTGCTGACACAAACAACCCGCCTGAGATCCCGGACAACGGGACGTTGACTGTTCAGGTGGAGATGGAGATTGCCGCTGACGGTGTGGTTACCGACGGGCGGACGATCCGCACCAAGACGACGGTTCGCGTCCAGGAGCAGGGGCAGGACTCGCCCGAAGGGCCGGTGCGCTACGACCAAACGTCGAGCTCGGAGAGCCTTCAGACGATTCGCAAGCAGGGCTTCGAGCAGATCGAAGAGAACAGCGAGACGCTCGGTTCCGGAACCGCGGCCACGGGGGATCAGGTCATCCAGACGATTCAGGCGGCCGACGACGACCGGAATGTGTCCGATCTTCAGACTACCCAAATCTACCTGCGCAACATGGGGACAGCCGACGGAGACGAGATCGACAAGATCGTCGTCAAATCTGGGACGACCACACTTCTGACCCTGGATAATACGGATGGGCCCACGGCCAACGATATTCAAGATTTCCGGACCGGCCGCTGGTATGACCTCGATGTGCTACATGATGTCGACGACAATGGTGAGCCCGTCTACAAGATATACTACACGATCGGCATCCCGGAGGACGGGCATACACTCCGCCCGGCCGTGCGCCTGCGGGCTGAGGAGCCCGATGATGGCACGCTGTACACTAGCGATGAAGTGACCTATCCAGCCGAACTCGGGTTGTACGAACCGGGGTTCGAGTTCGTCGAGAACGCAACCCCGCCGGAGGGCGGAACCGCCTACTCCGGACAACGGCTTCTGGCCCAGACGATCCGCGTGGAAGACCGGGATGAAGACGACGACAATGTTGCTATCCATCCAGTCGTGGTGAAGAACCTGGGTACGGCTTCCGGGAATCCGGACATCACAAAGATCGAAGTCTGGCGTCGCGATGCGGAAGACGGAGTTGCGGTTAAGCTCGGAGAGACGACCGATCTCACCGGACTGCGGACCGGCGGTGCCCGGATCGACCTGACGCATGATAATATCGTTCACGATGCTGTCGGCGGTGCCGTCGCCTGGTTAGACATCTACATGACGATCGCTGAGCCGGAAACAATGGTAGCTGGACGAACAATTCAGCTCGAAACGCGCCTCCTGCACACTGAGAAGGCAGCCAGCTTCGACAAGATGGCGACCAGCAACCAGTGGACGCTGGCGACAAACCACCGGCCCGTTCCGAATTTCACGTTTGCCGCTGCCGCTGCCGGAGCAGCATCCATTCGCCCGAAGGCAGACTTCACTTACGATCAGACGATTCAGTTCACCGGAACCGCAACCGATCAGGATGACGACGCGATTTCAACGTGGAGCTGGAGCTTCGGCGACGGGAATACGGCAAGCGTGCAGAATCCGACGCACCAGTACCCGAATGGTGGCACGTTCACCGTGACGCTTACAGTGACGGACGCCCGCGGTGTAACCGGTTCGGTGAGCAAGACGATTGAGGTCGAAGGACCGCCGAACGTGCCGCCGACGGTCGACTTCACGTGGAGCCCGCAGGCACCCGCGGAAGAGGCGACGGTGACGTTCACCGCGACGGTGACGGACCCCGATCAGCCGACGGGAACGGCGTTCACCTACGCTTGGGATTTCGGCGAAACGCCGACGAGCACCGCTGCGGCGCCGCAGCACGCATTCACGGAGAAGAAGGCCTACACGGTCACGGTCACAGTGACCGACGCGCAAGGTGGAACGGGAACGGCGGAACACACGATCTCGGTGGGGAACGATCCGCCGGTGGTCACGGGTATCAACGCTACGCCTGCAGCCAAAAGCACGGGCGACGAAGTTGCCCTGCAAGCGACAGGCGTCAGTGATCCTGATGGCGATAATATCGCCGAGTACCGTTGGACTTTCGGTGACGGAACAACCGCAGTTACTACAACGGACGAGACCACCCACATTTACGGCGCTCCTGACGAGTACACCGTAACCGTAGTGGTTGAGGACGAGCGCGGTGGAGTGAGTGACGCGGCGGAGGTTACTTTCACTGTTGAAGGCCCGACGCGTGTCGTGATGCGGGCGTTCCCCAACCCGGCGGCAACAACGGCGACCATCAACTACTTCTTGCCTACTGGCGCGACTGCTCCGGAACTCTGGATCTACGATTTGAGCCGGAACCAGATCCTTCGCCAGACATTGGCCGCCGGTGAAACGGAATTTGAATGGGATCTTCGGGACGAGGGCGGAACAGCCGTATCCACCGGATTGTACTTGTGCATGATCACCGCGACGAGCGCGGACGATCGGACGATCACTTCCGTGGTGTTCCGCTTGCTGGTCGTACGATAGGGAGGGAGTCATCGTGAAGCGCTACAAACTACTTGTACTGGTGGCGATCCTCGGGCTGGGGATCGGGTTGTCGGCAATAGCTCAGCAGGCATCGACCGTGTTTGACATCGAGCCCGGTGTGAGCATGCTGGGAGCGGGAGCAGCAGGAATCTCCGTGGCCAACGGTGCGGAGACCCTGTATTACAATCCGGCTACACTGGCAGCTTTACCCGGGATCAGCTTTAGTTCGTTCTATGCGTCCTATCTCGGATTGGCCAACTATTCGGCCCTTTCGTTGACGTTCCGAAACTGGGGAGTAGCGGCCTTGTTGCTCGATTCCGGCGGGATTGACGGATACGACGCGGATGGGAATGCAACAGGCACCATTGCCTACAAGAATACGGGCATCTTGTTCGGTGTGGGCATCGATCCAAGTATTCTCCCCTTCATTCCAGACCTGGCGTTCGACTACTCTCTGGGCGTGAGAATAAAGTATCTGTCGGTTCAAATTGCCGAGGAAACAGGGACGGGATTCTCGTTCGATCTCGGGTTCCGTACGACGATTCCCGACATTAGGCTGGGGCCCATATCGATGACGGATATGGCGTTCGGCATCACCGCGGACAATCTATTCGGAGCGATCTCGTACGACGTGGAGCAGGATAACTTCGGGATGGACCTTAAGCTGGGTGCTTCTGCACGATTGGCCAAGGCCTTCTTGCTGGCTCTTGATCTCCATCTTGGGGGGTCGACACAATTGGGGCTGGTGTATTCACCGGTTCCGGCGCTCGATCTTCGTCTCGGCATTATCTCTCGTGGAACGATTTCGTTAACTGCCGGTGTCGGCGTCAATGTCGAAGGGTTCCTGATCGATTACGCGTTTGTTAGTCATCGCATGGGTGGCACGCATCGCGTGTCCTTGACGCTCGATTTCTCCAACTTGGACATCGCAGCACTCAGCAGATCGTTGCGAAGGATTCTTCCGTAACAACAGATACCGTTTGATGGATGACTCCCAAGGCACGGGAGAGCTTCGGCTCTCCCGTTTGCTTTGGGTCTAGGAGAGATCTTGTATTCGCGTTCTTCCCCTCCTTTGGCGCATTTCTTGGCGCACTTGGCGTCTTTGCGAGATACGATCTTTCTTCTCTCGCCCGCTCGTCATCACTCGCTCAAGTCGCAAAGATCGCTAAGAAGAGCCACTTCTCATTTCTATTGTTCTTGGTTCTCTTCCCTTTCTATGCTGCCCTCTGCCTCTTGGCGTTCTTGGCGCCTTTGCGAGAGGCACAATCTTCTTCTCTCGCCCGCTCGCTATCACTCGCTCAAGGCACAAAGATCGCAGAGGAAAACCGATTCATCATGTTCTCCCTTTGCCCCACCCAACGGGGATGTTTGGCAACTTCTCGACTGTTGCTAGCCAACTCTGCGAGTTGGGACGAGAATTCGAACGGCTAGTGTAAGCGGCCGTTCGCAAACTCCGACGAACTGCCTCGTGCGGCAGTACGCACTCACTTCAAGCCGCAAGGATCGCTAGAGATGACATCCCCATTCGAGGGCCAGAGACGAGAATTGCTTGCTCTCGATGGCGTCCCGGATCTCCGACATCAACCGAACCAGGAACCGCAAATTGTGCAGGGTAGCCAGGCGATAGAACGAGAACTCGCCGGCCTTGCACAGGTGCCTGAGATAGGCGCGGGAATGGGTCCGGCACGTGAAGCAGTCGCAATGTGGGTCGATCGGACCGTCGTCGTCGGCAAAACGGGCGTTTCGCAGATTGATGCGATGTCGCGGCGCGTCCTTGAGAAAGACGCTGCCGTTTCGGGCAAGCCGTGTCGGGGCGGCGCAGTCGAATGTGTCGATGCCGCGAGCCACACACGCAAACAAGTCTTCGATTTCCCCGATGCCCAGCAAGTGTCGCGGTGCGTCGTCCTGCAACAAGGGGATGGACCAATCGAGCACGTTCCACATGTCTTTCTTGGATCGCCCCAACGAGCCACCGATGGCGAATCCATCGAAGCCCATGTCTCCGATGATCCGGGCGCTTTCCAGCCGCAGATCCTTATACGCTCCTCCTTGAACGATGCCATACAGCACCTGATGCGGATTTGGGAACGTCGGATCGTCCTTCAGCAGCTGAAAGGCAGTCAGCCCCCTCTGAGCCCAGCGATGGGTGCGTTCCATCGAACGCTTGGTATAGGTGTGATCGTGCAACGGCGACGTGCATTCGTCGAGCGGCAGGATGATATCGCCCCCCAGCTTGCGTTCGATAGTGATGACCGACTCCGGTGTGAACGAATGCAGCGAGCCGTCGATGATGGATCGAAAATCGGCGCCTTGTTCAGTCAGGCGGACCAACGGTTTGTTCGGCTTGATCTTGGGTTTGGCCGTGTTCTCGCCGGGAAAAATAGGCGCTACTTTGCCCACGCCATGCTGTTTGCCTGCCCCGAGGCTGAATACTTGAAATCCACCTGAGTCGGTCATGGTGGGAAGATCCCAACCGGAGAATCCGTGCAGTCCGCCCAACGAGGCCACGATGTCCTCTCCGGGCTGAAGGTGCAGGTGATAGGTATTGGAAATCACA
>SDBT01012563.1_pt1 | contig 13607 bp, 18 predicted proteins | sample 2277101 | NCBI WGS metagenome assembly SDBT01 (sample SAMN10404973, study PRJNA504765) | marine sediment metagenome | isolation source: marine sediment core GS10_PC15, 103 cmbsf | place: Arctic Ocean: Southern Knipovich Ridge | collected 2010
TGTTTTTATTTTAGATATTACAATTCCTTCTTCCTTAAGGAAGCTATCAAAATTGTCTCCTATATTCTTATGTTTCATTTTGTCCTCCATCTTGTGCACAGCTCTGATGGCTTGTCTAAATAGCCTGTTGAAGCTGTGCGGTGCCCGCCCCTTCCCACTCGACCTCGATCCACATAGTAAAATACAGATCAAGCAAAACAGACTTAGGCTGAAATGCAATCTACCGGCAAGTAGTCTAAGTCAAGCTAATAGCACATCGCATTAAGGGCATCTCTAATGGCCTTGCGCAGATGTGATTTAGCACATAGTAGAATAGCCCCTCTGGGATTCTTCTACTAATTAACGGTTTATTTTTTGTAAGTTGACGATACCGTAAACGTCATCATTCTATTTGTGTTTACTACTCATCAAGCATTAAAACGTGTCTTTCTCCGCATAGACATTTAAATTCTACTGATACTCCACCAGTAGTGTTAGCATGTATACTGCCTTCCCATCCTATAAAAGATAATTCGTCTGCCTCTAATGCATCTAACTTCATTCTTCCAAAGCTGTGAGGAATTTTTTCAGCTAATTTACTGCACTCGACCATGATAGACTTTAATTTAACGCTATGCTTCTTTATTTTCTTTGCCATAATATTCCTTATATACATAGTTTGTTATGATTTCCATCAGAAGCTCTTCAATCTTCTCCTGATCCGGGTAGTCAGGTAATGTGGATTTTTCATACGCTGATCTAACATTAGCTAACTCTTCATCAGCTCTTTGTTTTACATCTTCCAACGTCCACATACCTATCTTTATTTGTGTTAGCATTCTTGCATCAGTTGTACGAAATACATTTAGCTTGCCGGAATCTAAAAATTCTGCACCCATTTTCAAAAGGCGTATCAAATGGCTGGCATTCTTACAATCATAACCGTATTTATCTACAAGGGATTTTCTCTTTACTCCCATGTATCCTTCGTAATTAAACTTTTCCATCTTTTTCAACTGGCTTGCAGCATAACCTGTAAACGTTGTATAAGCCTGCTTGGATGAAAACAATTCTTTATTATCTAACAAAATCTTCATATCATCAGATATTTTTAGATAGTGTTTGTCTTCTATCCACAGTAGTGATAGGATGCTTGGATTAGATTTAAGGGCAAGGTTAATAAAATGTTTTAATTCATACCTTGCACAGTCATACTTTCCATTAATCACATGGCTACCTTTTCTATAACGCCTGCCGTGTCCTAATCCGATATAGTACTCAACAGGAGCCATATAGACTGCCATAAGATCAATATCGTCAACACTGTTTGGATTATCTGACGGCATATAAGTGTTATGTGCTATACTGCCCCTGAATCCAGTTAATACAGAATTTTCAGGTATTAAACCATCAGGAAGATCTTCTATTTTAATTTCCATTTTTCTTCCCCTTATCTCTTAGACCATACGAATCAGATGCCCAACCAGATCCTTTCAAAATAAATGGAACAGATGCTATAATCTTATCCATTTTTTTGTTGCATTTGGCACAGTTTGGGTCTTTCTCGTCTAATTTTACGAAAATTTCTTCTTTATGGCCACAATCTTTGCATTTGAAATCGTACAACGGCATTACAATTTCCTCTCCGCTTTTGGAATACTATATTCCTTTTCATAATGTTCTTTTGCAGCCTTCCATATTTCCAGCGTAGCGTCAGCCATTGTATTTAAGACCTTTGCTTCCACCATCATACCTATGTCTTTATTAACAACTGCAACAACTACATTAGGCCAAATTTTCTTAAACGCTTCGCCATACGCTTTTACATCTGTCGAGTCCATCATACTCCTCCTTTAAATTAATTTACCAATTGAAACTAGTTCGGGGTCTTGCACTTGGGTGTTTCCAACCGTGTTTTTTTATTTGGGCAAGACGATCTCCAACGTCAAGCACAACGTTGACGTATTTAGGATCTCCGTTAAGAAGACCTACGATAACATCTTGTCCTTTATCAAGTCCGTAGCTTAGCTCTCCATAAGTTACATCCTCATCAAAAATTTCAACTATCATTTTTGAAAGTTTCTCCACAAACATACGTGCAAATAGATCGTTAGAGGACAAATGGTTTCTATAGTTTTCACCCTTTTCCAAGCCAATCTCACCTTTATTCTCTCTTGCCGTCTTACCAGTGAGTGCCTTTTCTGTTTTGCTAAGTATGTTTATAAGAGGCCATCTACCCTTGGTGCGAGCAACCAACGCCTCTTTATATTCGTTGAAAATATCCATGCCAATATCACGAAATTTCATTAGCTCAAGCGCTTGGTCAAGAGTAATTTCTTTCTTATTGTACCGTTGCATAATTTTCATCGCAACATGGCGTCTGTCTGCCTTTTTCTTGCCAACATCAGGATGTTTGATTTCTTCAAACCGTTCTCTTAAAACTCTATTAGCCCAGATGGCAAATTTCTTGTCAAGATAACGAGCATATTCAATGGCAATCTGCCAATGGGCATAAGTGCCTTGGCTTTTATCTCCACCGCCTTTACCATCTAAAGAACCGCCTTTCCTAATCTGAATATATTCCTCGACGTGTGATTTTCCCACTTCGAGAGAACTATATATTTTTGTTAAGAATTCGTCTATAAATTTCTTACTGCTTGACAATCTAAACCAGTCAACAGGCCTCTGGCTTGCTCTTCCTCTCATCCTCCACATATCTGTGAGATTGACAAGATTTTTATCTGGGTCAAGCCATACTTTGAACTTACCGTACATTTCAAAGTCTTCAATTACAGATGCTATATCTACATCTGCTCCAAAAGCTTTCTTTGCAGCTTCTATTTCAACAGTTGAATCATCTTTATTAAAAGTGTCCATTTTTTCTCCTAAACATACTCTATCATTTCTTCCTTCGATAGATCTTTTAGTATTTTAAACGCATCTATATAGATACCGTCACTCAGTCCAGAGAATCCTGGCGCAGAATTAATCTCTATAAAATAAAGTTTATACTGATCATCGACAAGGAAATCTACTGCACCAAAGGACATATTTAACATATCTGATATAGTATTAGATATCTCCTTTGCTTCACTAAAAACCCTATACGAATTTGGATTGTTAACTGTTATAAACCTACCACCATTCTTAAAATTCCAAGCAACCTCATCCTTATCACCAATTCTTTTCTGGACTCGATAGTCTTTCGTATCTATCCATTTGAACGTATGAATTCTGAGCTCATATAACCTGTTACCTAAAAATTTCTGATAATATTTACCAGCTGGTGCAGACCTTCCCCTTGCAAAACAAATACCTTTTCCTCCCTCAGAGGAAAATCCTTTTTCGATCCATTCTTTTTTGTCATCTGATTTTGATAAGGCAAGTTTGCTATCTGGTACGAGGATGTCTTTCTGTTTGGCCATGTTTATCACTCTAAGTTTAGAATGACCTATAACACTGTTGATAGTAGGTATGTCTCTTGCTGATGGGAATTTTCTGTAGAATTGTCTTAGCTTTTCTCCAGCTAAACCGTAGTTTATCAGGACATCTGCTTGTGTTTTTCTACCGAAATATCTACGAATGCCTGCTTCTTTAACAATAGCTTTACAGGCTTTCGATCCTTTCTTTCCTATAATCCTGAGATTAGCCATGTGATTTCCTATGTTCTAGTAGTTTTTTACCAACATTTCTTATTTTTAAATTTGAGAATTTCTTTCTCTGATTTATAACTTTTTGCTCTTTTTCTGCACGTTCTGCATCAATTCTATTAAATTCACGTTCAGATTTTAATATGTCTGATATGTCTGAAGCAATTTCTAAAGCTTTCTTCTCCTTACCAGTTAAATTACGATTAAGATAATACTTTAAATTTCCTAATTTCGTTAACCAATTTGATGGTTTTGTTAAATCTTCTGGAGCAGACTTGCTTTCCTCCATTTTATGTCTTGCACTTAGAGGAAGCTTGTTATTTTGTGTCTCTGACGTCCTAATAGGCTGTTCAGCGATAGCTACTTCCTCACCTAACCCCAAACCTATCCCTAATGATTCCCATCCGAAATGGTCCTCTATATGATCATCTTCTTCATCATCAAAGTGATCTACGTCAGCATCATAGTCATAATATGCTTCTTCTGCTATTTCTATGCTTTCAGTGTCTGCATCCATAATAATCTCTTAAAATATTTCCTTTATCCACCACTTGTCAATACCGCTAACACATGTTATTCTATTATCTATTACGCTAAAATGTATGAATCTATTACAACCTTTTGGACTGTCACATCGGAAATTAAAACTAGATAATCCTTTCCCTCTGCTAGAAGGTATCTTCCAGGTAATTCCACATGTACATACCATATATAAATTGCATTTATCAATTTCTACCATTTCTTTATGCATTATGTTACTCTCCATAGTATAATAAAAAAAAAGAGAGGAATTCTTTAACGGATACGATCCAGATCCGACCCCATATAATGGCGGGGCATCCTTCCCGATAGTTGAGTTTGACTTACGACCGTAAATTCCTCTATATATGCATTATTTATAAAGCCATTCTTTGCCTTTCAATTTCCATGGTAATAAATTGATTATGAAAAATGGAAGCCATAATAGTACAATTTTAAAGAACTGAGGTTCTCGCCATTGAAGCTGATCTTTTGTTTTCATTGATATATCATTTTTTGTTTTTGTATCTAACCACATCATAAAACCTACGACTAGATATATTGCTACTCCTGCCGCTATTCTTCCATAGTCCATCGTAATCTCCTTTATCTTATTTATCTTCAAGAATGGGCCTGATTATTTCCATAGCCCAATCAATGTTTTCCTTGATGATTACCAGTGGTGGTATAAAGCGAATGATATTTTCGTGAGTTTCTTTACAAAGCAATCCGTACTTCATTAATTTTTCACAAAAATCTCTGGCTCCTTTAGCTTCATCTGTAAGCTCTACTCCTATCAAAAGACCTTTACCACGAACTTCTTTTATGTAAGGTCCCTTTAGCGTTTTTAGTTGTGATAGAAAGTACTCTCCCATAATGGTAGCGTTCTCTATCATATCCTCTTCAACTAAAACCTTCATTGCAGTACGAGCTACTGCACAAGCCAACGGGTTAGCACCAAAAGTGCTTCCATGGTCTCCTGGATTAAAAACACCTATAACTTCATCGCTCCCTAAGACCACTGATATTGGATAAAATCCACCAGATAATGCTTTTCCAAGCAGAGTTATATCGGCTTTTATTCCCTCATGTTCCTGTGCAAGCAGTTTTCCTGTCCTTCCCAATCCAGTTTGAACTTCGTCAAAAATTGTAAGAACGTTGTTATCCTCACAAATATACTTAGCTCCCCTCAGATATCCTGGAGATGGTATGATTATCCCTGCTTCTCCTTGAATAGGTTCAACCAGAAAAGCTACAGTATTTGGAGTTATTGTCTCTTTGAGAGCTAGTACATTATTAAAAGGAATAGTCTTAAATCCTGGAGCAAATGGACCAAAACCATCTCTTGACTGTTCATTGCTGCTAAACCCTACGATAGTTGTTGTTCTGCCATGAAAGTTATTCTTGCATACAATGATCTCAGCTTTGTCCTTGGGGACACCTTTAATCTTATATCCCCATTTACGAACTAACTTTATAGCGGTCTCTACCGCTTCTGTACCGCTATTCATTAAGATAGCTTTCTTGTAGTTTGTCAACTCACTTATCTCTTTGTAAAAAGGAGCAAGCTGGTCATTGCGGAAAGCCCGCGAAGTAAGAGTTAGCTTCTGTGCTTGCTCTATCATAGTACGCATGATCTTAGGATGACAATGTCCTTGATTAATTGCTGAGTATCCAGAAAGAAAATCAAGATATCTCTTGCCTTCCACATCCCATACCCAAATACCTTTTCCATACTGAAGCACAACATTCAAAGGCTTATCGTGATTGGAACCTAATTTCTTTTCTAAATCTATGTAAGATTGTGTATCCATTGTAATTTCCTTTACCTTTTCGGCGGCAGTGGTGGCGGTGTATCCCTTATTATACGAGACCCAGGAGGTGTTGGCGGCGGTGGTGGAGGCAGAAGATAATTAGAGTGTGCTGATTTTTTACCTTTAGCCAGCGAACAACATTTTCCGCCTAATGGATACGGATACTTATCTGCAATAGGCTTCCAAATTGTCTTACGAAATAGTTTCGGGTCCTCTTCTATTATTTTCAGCAGTAGTTTGTCTAAATCAAAACTGCTTGCAAGATATAAAGGACCACCAGCGCCTCCTCCTACAGTTGTAGTTACTACTACTTTACAGACTCCATCCTTTTCTATCACATGTACATAATCATTGTATTTTATTTTCATATTATTTTTTCCTTTGCTGACCGTCGATGCCCCGACAACATCAACAGCCAGCTGTTTATAAAGGAGGCGAACCCACACGTAATAGGGTTGTGCCTAACAGGCAAAATTTGCTGTTAGGCTTAGCCAACAAACTTCATTTGTTGTTGGACTTATATTTAAAAGTGCCCGCCCCTTCCCCACTCGACCTATGTTCCTTCATTAACACTTCCTCATAAGAGTATCGTTACTTAAGAGGCATGTTGGGTTTTCCCTACTCTCTAAGATTTCGGTACTAAGCTGTATGCTTCTTATCGAACGATCTATATACGATTAGTTGTTAACTTAAGAAGAAACGTATTACAAAATAAAAATAACTTGAGGCAGGGGGAGATTCGAACTCCCGAGAACCACGAACGACGCAGCTCAGCAAGGGGTTACTTGCTTTCTTTATCCACTTGAATACCTGCCCTGAGGTAATGGCTATTGCCACTCCGCAGGATTTAGTTAGATAGGAGATTCGAACTCCTATTTATCTTCCTTAATTTAGTGCTACTCTCTTTCTTAGCTGTGGCTGCAACTTTTCATGGCGGTTAGAAAGAAGTATAGAAACAAGCCGCATTGCAGGTAGATTTAATAATTATTTTACATGAGCCAAATCTAACCAAAAGCCCATATGAGTAATACACTATACGTTGTTTGAATAATGTAAGTAGTAAAAAATAACAAAAGTTTCGTGAATTTAAAACGCATGAGCTTTTTTGTCGCCTGCGCACCACTTCTACAATTGTTAAACACGACACTAAATACTATACTACCCTTAACGGTGTATGTGCATGTGTCTCATGCATTAAAGAAGGTGTATTAATCCTATCCTATACGATAAAACCAATCCTACATTGTGTTAGTTGCAACACATACATAAATTACTGTATCTCGCTGGCCGGAAGGCCGCGTTTTTTCGTAATGCCCTTTCAACATTTCAATGAAGAAATCCTAATCAGTGTCACTACTGAATAATTTACATATAACCATTGCCCCTTATATATTAATCCTATCACGCTCTTGAGTCTGTCAATAAGATGCACCAACTAATAACTAAGGTCGATGTAGAAATCGAATGTAGACTTCTATCATCGTTTAGCTAGTACGGTTGAGAGCCGCTCCAATGCATCATCTTGTTCTACTCTGCTACGAATATACTGCTCTATGCACTCTGCACCCACCCTAGTGATGATGAAAATATCACTCCTCTCCTCAAATAATATATTCTGTGATAAGAGTTAAGTTAATTCTCCTTTTTTATATTTACTTTTAAACCTTATAGATTGTCTTTTAGATACGTTGCTGTTAATCTTATAAGATCTATTCTGTTGTTTAGGTCTTTGTTGTCCAATACCTTTTCTAATAAGAATTTTAGTATTGTACCAACCTTTTCTGACTGTTCTAACCCAAATACTTCCATGATTACCTTGCCATCTATACCTAGGTCAGCTATTTGCAATGCAGTGCTTTCGTTAAAGACTTTGACTATTCTTACTTCAAAATCTTTTTGTTTTGGTGTTACAGCCATCTTCTTAAAACCATTTCCCAGTCTTTCTGCTGATCTTAGTTTAAATAATGGAAATTCTTTTAAGTTTTCTATGTTTTTTTCTGTAATACCTGACTTCTTTATAAATCTTCTCACTGCACCGTCAGAAAAATCCCTTGTGTAATGATACATGTGCAATCTGATTAGTTTTAATACTTCGTGTTTTGTGGCATTACTGTACTTCAATTTGGTGAGAAAGGATCTGGCAATTTTCACACTGGCTATTTCATGCTTATGAAATGTAATACCTCTCTTTTTATTTATATCTTTAGTATTTAACTTGCCTACGTCATGAAGCACTCCTGCAAGTCTAAGAGTTAATTTCTTTTCTTAGTTATCACACGTGTAAATACAATGATGGAATACATCCCATTTATGGTATTTTCCTTCTTGGGATACTCCAACACAGGCATCAAGCTCTGGTAGTATTACCTTTAGAATGCCTAATGTCTGCATTAACTTGAAATATTTTGATGGTTTATCACATAGAAGAATGTGATTTAATTCTTTCCTGATGGTATCAGGATTAATTTTACTGAGTCTGTTTTTGCTTACATAATGTTTTATAGCAAATAACAGTTCTTCATCAAGTTTGAAATTTGTTCTGGCAGCAAGAGATATAGCTCTAATTATTCTCGTAGGATGTTCTTTGATTCTTTCTTCTGCATAGCCTACTGCCAATATTCTTTTGCAGTTGAAATCATTCAATCCTTCTACCAAATCTATAATCTCTTCCCTTTTCTTTGCATTTATAGGTAGATACATTGCATTAATTGTAAAGTCCCTATGCATACAGTCTTGCTGTAGTGTATTATTGGGGTCTTGTATCTGAGTTTTGCCACGAGTAGGTAGCTTAATCTGTGCTGTCATTGTATCGTTGTGTGCTTTGAATAAAAGTAGATTTATATCAAAGCTGTTTGCAACCTTTGACAGCTTTATAAATTTAGTCTTTCCATAATCTTTCAGAAAATTCTGAATTCTTTTGATGGGTATATTCCTTACCACCGTATCGAGATCATTATTAAACCTTCTAAATAAAAAATCTCTTACAAAACCACCAACCACATACACCTCAGCTCTAGTATCTCTTTCGAGCTTTTGTAGTGTTTCTATGGTATTCATTATATTATAATCCTATTCCTTTCTTTTTTAAAACTTCTTTTAATTTGTCAAGCTCTTGTCTCACCCATGCATCTGAGTGTCCAAATTCTTCACCTATTTCTCTATAGGTTTTCTTTCCATCCATTATGTACTCTGCTATAGTAAGTTGAGTAGCAGTCATATATTGCTTCACACTTTCTACCAACAAAGCCATAAATAATCTGTCTTCTTCAGCTTCTATTACGTCAGAGGCATCTAAACACTCCTCATATGGTATATCAGCAGGAACAAATTCTGCTCTCTTAATTAACTCCTCTGTAGCTATATTTGCTCTAACTGCAGCTTTTGCAATATTTTTGAATAAGATTTTGGCTTTTTTTTCTAGCTTCCCAAACCCTTTTCCACTTTTTGTATCGTAAAAGAGTTTAAATTCATTCTTTTTAAAAGATTCTTGTAGAACATCCTCATTTATGTTACAAAATTTAAATATGCTTTTTAACGCTTCTAAATGTCTGTTTGCGTTTCTTATATAATCTGGCACTGTTATTGACATTGAATTTTTTCTTACGTGTTCATTAAGAGCTGTTTTAATTTTATAAAGTGCAAAAGTTTTGAACTTAGCACCTCTACCATCTTCATAATCTCTTTTGGCTCTTGCAAGACCTACCAATGCTTCACCAAACAAATCTCCTTTATCAATATTAGATGCTAAAGAATAGTTATATGATATCAAATTAAGAAGGCTGTGGTATTCCTTATACAATTCTTCTGCTTCTTCTAACGTGTCAGCTAGAAAATGTTTCGGGAATTCCTCATATGCTTCTACTTGACTTTCTTTTATAATATTATATTTAAATTTATTCATCTGCTTCCCTAAATTCTTTGCAACCACAGTTGTATGACCAAAAACAGCCGAAAGCTTTCCTCTTTGTATCAAGGGTAAAATGGTCGCCATATCTATGATTGCATATACATAACTTATGATCACCAAATTTAGGGTCATAAATTTCATGTCTCATTATAGCACCTTTTATGCCCTTCCCACTATGACGGCCCTGCTATCATCAATGCTCCTCTATTAGTCCCGGACTTTGAAAGCGTATCCATTGTCTGTTTATTTTCAGGGTGTATTTCATTAATGAGAAGGACTATTTCCTTACATAATTTGCAGGTATTTCAATCTTTAACTTTTTACCTGTATAACAATTTTTAGAAAGGTAATCTCTTCCTTCCTTTGTTATTATCCTTCCTTTACCGCTTCTTAGAATAAAACCCTTTCTTATTAAAAACGGTTCTGCTGAAGCTGATATAGTCTTTGCTGATTCTCCTGTTATTACTGATAGATTTTCTAGACCTATTGGAATTTTAGAATCATACAATGTTTTGAGTATTCTGAGTTCTACTTTAGTAAATCCAGCATCGTCAATTCCCATCTCATTGAAAGTTTCTTCCATCATTTTGGAAGTTATAGCGCTTCCGTCATAGCTAAGACATAAATCCCTTGCTCTTTCCAGGTAACCTATAACTAATCTTGGTATACCTCTTCCTCTTTCGGCTATCATTTTTGCTGCTTTAGGTGTAATTTCCACACCAATTCTTTCAGCATGTAAGCCAATAATCTGAATTATTTCATCTCTTCCATAGATGTCAAACACAAAGCGCATTTTGAATCTTTCTCTAAATGGCTTCGATAGGCTTCCATCATCTGTTGTTGCTCCTATTAAAGTAAAATATGGAACCCAAAACGAAAACCCCTCTTTGCCTGAAGCTAATTGATAGTCTTCCATACATATACCAAGTGGCTCCTGGCCGGCTACAGGTAGTCTGTGAATTTCGTCAACAAATAGAATAGTAGGCTCTACTTTTCCTACTCTATCTCCCATGTAATTATAACCAGTAGTATCAAAATTTTCAAACACATCCAACACACTTTTATAATCTTTCAGATCAGTTGCTGGAATCTGTAAGAAGTGAGACTCGCATTTACCTGCAAGATATCTAGCCATACTTGTCTTCCCAGTCCCAGCTACACCTGCAAATAACATATGTGGTGGGGCAGTATTGCGTTTTGTTGCAGCTTTTACAGCAATCTCTATTTGTTTCTTTGTTGTTCTGTGTCCTATTAAATTCATATATACTTTTTCCTTTAGCCCATGCAATACATATACGAGGCCTCATAATCATCATCATCTGCAGCTACAACCGCCTCTTGATCGTCACCAGCTATCACCGGCAATTTAATTTTAAGCTTTCCGCTTGTTATATCTTTTATTCTTTTCTCCATTTCTTTTAAAGCCTCTTCCGTAGGCTTTTTAGAACCTCTTTTAAAGAAGAACGGTTTTATTTCATTATCAACTTTGACTGGTTTAATGATAGACCTATTCACATTACTTGACCTACTTACTGTTGGTGTATATGTAGAGGATTTGCTGATAGTAGTAGTAGTGTTGTCATCAGCTTTGGTGCTGGAAAAATCATCCGGTAAATTTGTATATGTTTCCAGATTTATAAGAGTGGAATCGTTTTTATCTGTTCTTTCAGCAGCATGCATCCCAGTCATTACTTCAGCAATCATTTCAAAAGCTTTGGCTTGATCATCCTCATTGGCCCTAAAATAAGTTGCAACTTTAGTAGCACCGTCAGACTTTTTGATAGAAAGAATATTATAAAAGCTAAGATTTAAAAGGTATAAAACATTCCCTTTGTCTTCCAACACTATTAATACATCACTCTCTTTTTCATCTTGTCCAGGACGTCTATGTGCTTTTACACCTTTAAGCAACCCTGATTTGATAGACTTGCTTACAGCTTTTTCTTTACTGTTCTCTATCATTTCTACTATTACATACTTTAAATCTTTTATCAAATCCGACATAGTTCTCTCCTTTATTTGATACTTCCGGCCATTGTAACAACGTAGTGGTCTTTATTCCAATCTTTCCTAATGAATTTCCATCCTAACTTCTTTACAAGATTCAAACTTGGAATATTATCTTCCCTTATAGTGCCATAAATATGTGGCGTTTTGCAGTTTGCTATAGAAGTAGAAAGCAATTTAACAGCTAAACCTCTTCTCTGATAAGTCGGTGATACAGAGGTATGAAAGCTTTTACTTAAGGTAGGAAATTCTTTAAGTAACGCTGTGCAACCAACTACTTTGCTGTCAGAAATTTCAACAAAATAGCTGGCCATACTACTCATTATTGAACGCTGAGTATGAAATGTATACAGTCTATTCTGAATATTTAGCAACTGTGCTACCTGAGTAGCAATTTCATACTGCGATAGTGTTACATAAAATTCTGCCATGTTTGCTAACTCCACATTTTCTTAAAAATATTCTGCAATGCTTCAGCTTCACTCTCGTCAGCATTTTTTACCATTTCAGCCATAAGGCTTGCTTTTGATGTAAGTTCTTCTTTAACTGAGCCGGTAGTTTTAACTTCAACTGGCTTTTCTACTGCCGGAGCAACCTTCTTGGTGCCAGTTCTATTTATTTCTGTTATTGCACTTTTAAATGATGCTACATATGCGTCAAAAGGAGTGCCTTTTAATCCTGGGCCTGTGTTTACTTCAATTACATAGAACCCACCTTCAGAAGTTTCACAACAGTCCACTGCCCCAAAGTCTAATCCTATTACTTCTACAGCTTTGACTGCAACATCTTTCAATTCCTGTTTAGCTTTGGTTATCTGTGAAAATCTCCAACCTCTTGTATTGGATTTTATAATATCATCAGGTCTTTCTTGCCTTTTGCCTAAATTCTCCAAGACATACTTCGCCGTGTCTTTATCAAGCTTCTTGCCATTTTTCTCTGCTACGTTGGCAATTCTTTCACCATGTTGCTCGACGAAAGCCTCGGTCATATTGGTTCTTTCAACCTTTTTTTGCATATTAATTACCTTACCCTGGAATACGTGCAATCTATATTCCGTTTTAATATCCAGAAAATTCTGAAAATATTCTGCACCTTGATTGACTGCTTTTTTTACCTGTGTCGCTGTCAAGCATGTCCAGAATCCTGTTCCACCTTGATGGAACTTTTTCCTTCCTACAAGAGGAAGATTTATAACAGTGCCTGTGTTGGCTACGGCTGCTAAAACAACATCTGCAGCAACAAAAGGTGCTACTGCAATTCCGGCTTTTTCTATGACTTTCAGTGTCTCAAGCTTATTTCTATTCAGCCTGATTTTATCAGGATGGTTGAGCACTACTGCTGTTCCCATTATTGTAGGTCCATCTGTCTTACATCCCCATCCTACCACGATTAGATCTTGTAAAGTTTTGTTGGCAGGTACTTTTTTACCATGGGTAGCTTTAAGAGCATCAGCTATTCTCTTGCCTGTGTCGTCCGTTGGTCCACTATAATAAACATAAACATTATTCGCCATTTGTCAACCCCTTCCTATTTTAGTTTTCTTTTATTTTTTTCTGTAACAAATTGATTATCTAAATCAAACACATACCCATCTTCCTCACACCAATTAAATCTTGAATTTGTTACGGTTTCCCAGTGCGAGTCTTGTTCCTTCCTTTCTTCGACTACCATGTTCTCGAAGTCTATAAGGAAAGTTCTTCCTTCTATTTCTAAACCTACATACTTTACTTT
>SDBT01012565.1_pt1 | contig 13606 bp, 13 predicted proteins | sample 2277101 | NCBI WGS metagenome assembly SDBT01 (sample SAMN10404973, study PRJNA504765) | marine sediment metagenome | isolation source: marine sediment core GS10_PC15, 103 cmbsf | place: Arctic Ocean: Southern Knipovich Ridge | collected 2010
CCCTGGAGATCGGCTACGGCTTGATACCGCTGGTCGACACAGCCCAGGGTGCGGAGCTGCTCGATCGCATTACCCGGATTCGGCGGGAGGCGGCCCTGGACTTGGGGTTGGTAGTCCCAAGAATTCGCATTATCGACAACATGCGCTTGGAGCCGTCTGAGTACTGCCTCAAGATCAAGGGAGTGGAAGTCGGCCGGGGTTCGATCAAGATGAGCTTCTACCTGGCCATTAATCCGGGCGGAATCAGTGAAAAGGTAGAGGGGGAGACCACGCATGATCCCACTTTCGGGCTGCCGGCGATCTGGATTTCCGAGGACAACAGGGAAAAGGCCGAGCATCTGGGTTATACGGTTGTGGACCCCCCCTCGATCATAGCCACCCATCTGACCGAAATCGTCAAATCGCATGCAGCCGATATTTTGGGTCGACAGGAAGTGCAGTCCATACTGGATACTCTGAAGTCTGATTATCCGACGGTGGTGGAAGAGGTCACCAAGACCTTCTCGATGGGAGAGATTCAGAAAGTGCTGCAAAGCTTGCTCCGAGAGCAGGTTTCCATCCGAAACATGGTGGCCATTCTGGAAACCCTGGGGGATTATGGACCGGTCAGTAAGGATGTGGGCTTCCTGACCGAAAAGGTGCGTCAGGCGCTGGGCCGGCAGATTAGCCTGCAGTATGCGGATGATAAGAAAGCCCTGTCGGTTCTGACCCTGGCTCCCGATTTGGAACAGCGAATCATCGAATCCAGGGTAGAAACCCCGGGGGGAATCAGCTCGGCTCTTGACCCAAAGCTGCAGAAGCAGTGGATCAACAGTCTGTCCAACGCAGTCAAAATGGTCCAGGACCAGGGCCACTCGGCCATCATTCTCTGCTCCGAGGCTGCTCGTGCACTTGTAAAAGCCAGCACTGCGCGGGAAATTCCTCACCTGGTGGTTATCTCGGTTCCCGAGGTGGTGTCGGATATACGAGTCGAATCTCTTGGAGAAATCAGGCTTGAAGAATAGTGGAGAAGGTAATGCAGTATTTCACCCTTGAGGCAGGCACACCGAGCGAAGCAATGGCCAAGATGAAGCAGTACTACGGGCAAGAAGCCCGTATTCTGACCCACCGTAACGTACGCAAGGGTGGATTCATGGGGTTCTTTACCCGCGAAGGAGTGGAGATAACCGGTTACGTGCCCCAGAGGCAGGAACTGCCGGCCACTCTTTCCACCGGTCTGGGCCGAGGCTACGACTCTGTTCAGGGAGACCAGCTGAATAGAAAGCGGATCCTCGAGAGTGCCAAGAGGCAGCAGAAACAGCAGCGGGAACAGTCGCCGGGTTCGGACCAGTCCTTTCAACAGATTTTGAAAGAAATTCAAGGCCTGCGCGAGAATCTGGAGGCACGCCCGGAGGAGTTGTCGCCATCTTTGGCGCAGGTGCAGAATATTATGGAAGACAATGATTTCTCCAGGGTTTTTATCGAAGAGATTATGCAGCGCATTCGGCAGGATTTCTCTCTGGAAGATCTGGAGAACCCGGGGACCCTGCACAGCTCGGTTCTGGAGTGGATTGGAGAACGAATCAGTATCCATCCCTCTCCGGAACTGAAGCAGCAGAGCACGAGCATTGTTATTGTGGTAGGCCCCACGGGGGTGGGAAAGACCACAACGATCGCTAAGCTGGCCGCGATCTATGGAGTCGGAAACAAGGGGATCGACGCTCCCAGGGTAAAGATCGTAACCATTGACAACTACCGGATTGCCGCCCGACAGCAAATCAAGACCTATGCCGAAATCATGCGCATCCCTGTATCGTTCGTAGAGAGTGGAGCCGATTTTAAAAAGGTATTGGCTCTGTCGGTGGAAACAGAGTTGATCCTGGTCGACACTATCGGTAAGAGTCCAAGAGATTTTTCAAAGCTGGCCGAGATGAGGGAAATCCTGGATGCAGCGGGAAGCGCCTCTGAAACCCACCTGGCGGTCAGCGCCACTACAAAATTGTCGGATGTGGAAGAAATCCTTCAGCAGTTTGAGCCCTTCAACTACAAGGCGGTCATTCTAACCAAACTGGATGAGACCACTCGCATCGGCAATATTATCAGTGCCCTTTCAGGGCGGAATAAGTCGCTCTCGTTCCTTGCCGACGGTCAGTCTGTACCTCAAGATATAGCCAAAGCCTCGGTAGTGCGCCTGCTTCTAAATCTGGAAGGATTCCGGGTTAATCGAGAGAGGTTGGAACATAAATTCGGCAGCATCGAAGACAAGTATTGGAGCTAAAGCGTGGAAGACCAGGCAGAAAAATTGCGCGAGATTATGCGCAGCCGATCAGCAGAATCCTCAAAGAACTCGCGAATTATCTCGGTTTCTAGTGGAAAAGGCGGGGTTGGAAAGACGAATATCTCGATTAACCTGGCATTGGCCTATGCCAAACTTGGGAAAAAAGTCATCGTCCTCGATGCTGACCTGGGGCTGGCCAATGTCAATGTGGTTTTGGGAGTGATCCCGCGATACAACCTGTATCACCTTATTCGTCACCAAAAAAAAATGAAGGACATACTGCTGGATACCAATTACGGCATCCAGATTGTAGCCGGAGCTTCCGGATTTTCGAAGATTGCCAATCTAAGTGAGGAGGAACGCAACAGCTTCATCGAGGAGCTGTACGAGTTGTCTTTTGCGGATATCATCATTATCGATACCTCTGCAGGCGTATCAAAAAATGTTCTGTCCTTTGTGGCAGCTTCGGATGATGCTGTTATTGTGACGACACCGGAACCAACGGCGATCACTGACGCTTATGGCATTATAAAAATCATTGCCACTGAAGTCGAAAATCTGGATTTGAGCCTAAGATTGGTGGTAAACCGGGTAAAATCGGTAACCGAGGGTCGCAGAGTGGCTGAAAGGGTTATCAATATTGCCGGACAGTTTCTCAATTTAAAACTGGATTATTTAGGTTACGTCTACGAAGATGTCCTCGTTCATAACGCAGTGGTGAAACAGAAGCCCTTTTTTGCCCTGGATCCCAAGGGCAAGGCATCGATCTGTATTGATCACATTGCGCGCAGATTGGAGAATATTGAGTATAAAGAAGGCGGAGGGATCGGCAAGTTTATTAAACGCTTCTTTGAGACATCATCTTGACGATAAGTTGCTTTTTACCTAATCTTTGGGGAGAGAAAAGGAATTTATGATTAACTGGAAATTCTTAAGCGGTCTGGCCGGTTTTGGCGCATTTGTTTCGTTCATTGCCGGCATTGGCGGAGGCAATCCTTTCGGGACCGTTCTCTTGCGGGTACTGATCTCAGGCTTGCTCTTCGGCGGTCTGGGTTACGGTGTAAACCTGATTGCCGGCAAATTTCTACCCGGTCTGTTCACAAAGATGGGAAATCATGTGGACATTATCATAGATTCAGAGGAGAGTGAGGTTGCCGAAGCAGTTGCTGCAGCTGCCGCTGCACCGGAAGAGGCATCATACCAGGCTGAAGTGAGTGCAGAAACCACGGAAGGTGGAAGCTTTGATTTCGAGGAAAACCAGCTTGGTGAAGAAACGCTGCCAGGAAGCCGGGAAACCTCCGCTGAAGCGGCGGTTGATGAAGACAACGGGGTGGAGGAAGTGGAGCTTGTATCCGAGGAGGAAGCGCCATTGTTTGCTGAAAGTGGTATGTATGAAGATCCGGCTTCCGGGGCTGTGCTTTCTGCAGCATCAGTTGCAGAACCTGCAATGGCCGAAGCGCCATCTGCCGAAGCGCCAGGTGCAGAACCTGCAATTGCCGAAGCGGCAGGTGTATCCTCCCAACGTAAGGGAGAAAGTGGTTCTGAGGAGGAGGGCGCGTTCCAGCCTATCAACCTGGCCGCGGAGTCAACTTCAGAGCCGGTGTTTTCGAGCACTTCGGGATCAGGCGGTGTCAATCTTCCGGAGATGGAAGCGCTGGACTCCGGGGGATCGCTTGAGGATCTCGATTCCTCGAATCGAGGCGGGCCGAGCGGAATGAATGAGTTTGCCCGGGCGCAGGTCGAAGGAGTGGGGGGAGCGTCTCCAGAAACCCTGGCTAAGGCGGTTCGCACCATGCTAAAGAAAGATCAAGAGTCTTAAGCGGGAAGGATAGGTAGGACATGGCGGACACCATCTTGGATGGAAAGCCGGAAGACGAACTCTGGCGACTTTACAAAAAGAAAAAAGATCCAAGAATCAGAGATTTTTTCATAAAGCAGTACGCTCCACTGGTCAAGTACGTAGCTGGAAAGGTCGCCATCGGCATGCCCAACAATGTAGAGTTTGATGATCTGGTCGGTTTTGGGGTATTCGGGCTTTTTGACGCCATCGAAAAATTTGACCCGGAAAAGCATGTTAAGTTTAAGACCTATGCGGTAACTCGAATTCGCGGAGCTATCTTTGATGAGCTGCGTTCTATTGACTGGGTTCCTCGCTCCGTCAGGCAGAAAACACGCGAGGTGGAAGATGCCATTCGGAGGCTGGAAGGTTCCCTCGGACGATCGGCGACGGACAAAGAAATTGCCAAAGCGATGCGCATTGACATCAAGGACTTTCACAATATCATGTTGAAAATATCGGGTACGTCGATGCTTTCGCTCAACGAAGTTTGGTATTCGGGTGAGGATAATGATAAGATCTCAATTGTAGAGAGTATTGAATCTCCCAGCAGTTTGAATCCGGACATCATCGTCGAAAAAGAAGAAATCAAAAGGGTTATTATCGAAGCGATAAGCGAGCTGCCGGAAAAGGAAAAAAAGGTCCTTATCCTCTACTACTACGAGGACCTTACCTTGAAAGAGATTGGTGAAGTCCTATTGGTTACGGAATCGCGTATCTCGCAGCTTCATACCAAGGCGATCATGCGATTGCGTGCCAAGCTGTCGAATGTAAAACGAGGTATATTATGATATCCCTCGAAACCTTGCGGGATTACATGAAAAGCCAGCTGGCGGAAGACCAGAGCATCAAGTCGATTCGGGTCTCCGGCGGGAGCATCGAGGATGCTCTTAAGGCCGCCTCCATCGAGCTGGAAAGCCCCGTGAAAAAACTGGAATACGAGATTGTCGAGGAGGGCAGCAAGGGCACTCTGGGCATGGGGAAAAGGGAATGGGTCATCCTGGCCTACGTTGCGGCCAAGCAGGTAGAGCTCTCTGATACCGATCAAATCGATCTGGACGCATTAGGATTGGGTTTTGATGATGCGGAAACAATTTCGGATCGAGCCGGTGAGGTGTTTGTTCGCTTGAGTCATGATGGGGTTTTTCTGAAAGTTACCGGACCAACAGGCAGTGGAGGAGATGTGTCCGAGGGCATGGCCCTGAACAAGCTGGCAGAGAGAGGTGTCGACAATTTCGAAGCGCAGGTTGTAAAAAAGGTCGTTAAACATGCCGATGGAGAGTACATCAAGGTCGGCGAGTTCGACTATAACCCCGCCAACCAGTCGGTTTTGATCGTGGATACCGCAGATCTGGATATGAAAGCTTTTATAACCGTTACCCAGCCCGGGCCTGGTGGTCCTGATATGGGCTTCGACGAGATTGTCGGCCTTTTAAAGAACAACGGGATCGTTTTCGGTATCAAAGAGCAGGTAATCCGAGAGTTTGTCGACTATCCCCGCTATAATGAAAAGATACTTGTGGCCGAGGGCAGCCGGCCGCAAAACGGCCAGGATGGAAAAATAATCTACAATTTTACCACCGATCATTCCGAAATAACGCTTAAGGAGAAGAACGGCCGGGTTGATTTCAAAGAGTTGAACCTGGTGGAGAACGTAGAGGCGGGGCAGTTGCTGGCAAAGAAGGTGCCGGCAGAAGAGGGACAACCCGGCAGCAGCGTCAAGGGAAAGGTAACTCCGGCAAAAGCGGGAAAGGATGTCGATATCGACATCGGCAAGAATGTAAAACTTTCTGACGATGGTGCCACGGTTCTATCCACGATAAACGGGCAGGTTCTGCTGGTAGCTGGAAAGATAAACGTGGAGCCGGTGTACACTGTAGACGGGGACGTCAACTTCAGAACTGGGAACATTCTTTTTCTGGGAACCGTTATAGTAAAAGGCAATGTTGAGGACGGGTTCACCGTAAAGGCAGCTGGAAACATCGAGATCATGGGCAGTGTGGGTAAATGTGTGCTCGATGCAGAAGGGGAGATTATCGTTCACCAAGGGGTGATGGGCAAGAATGCCGGACAGGTACGGGCCGGAATAAATGTAGTGGCCAAATTCATTGAACACACCCACGTGGCGGCGGAAGAGAATGTAATTGTCAGTGACGGAATTATTCACTCTACCGTTGATGCCAACAAGCGTATTCTTTGTTCAGGGAAGCGGGCGGCAATCGTTGGCGGCAGGTTGCGGGCCACCGAAGAGATCAACGCCAAGACCTTCGGTTCTGTTGCCGGAACCGAAACATTGTTGGAAGTGGGATTCGACCCCAAGCGCAAAGAGCGCCTGTCTCAGCTCAATCAGAAGAAAGAAGAGATCGGGAAGCAGTTGGAAGAACTTGAGCGTAATATCAAGACCCTGGAAAATCTGAAAAGAGTACAAAAAAAGCTTTCCGAAGACAAGCTCAAGAGCCTGGAAGAGTTTGGGGAAATACGCTCCCAGGCACACGAGGAACTGGAAGAGGTAAACAAGGAGGCGGCAGAAATCAATAATTTCCTTTCTTCCCTGGAGGTAAAAGGTAAAATTTCAGCATCTGATCGTGTATACCCCGGTGTCAAGATTTTTATTAAGAACGAGAACCTGATCGTGCGCAACGAATTCAAGAAGGTAACCTTTTTCCTGGAGGGCAAGGAGGTACGCATGACCAAGTACGAACCGATCGAGGCGGATTGAATCAGGAGGAACCCGAATGCCTCTTCTTCCAATTGACCTGCAGACCATGTTTGCCCAGATGAACCAGGTGGGTAAAGAGCAGGCAGTTCAGAAAGATCTCTCTCCCCACGCTCAGCTTGCCCAGGGGGCGGAGATGGCTCAAAAAGCCAAGGCGGGGGATGATTCGGTACCTGAGGCCCACGATGTGGGCGAGGGGCTGGAGAAGGTAAAGGAAGAGAAGCAGCGGGAGAAGAACGAAACGGGCCGGGAAAAAAAAGAGAAGGAAAAGTCCGCCGAGGAAGAAAAGCCGGTTTTCGAAGATCCGGATCTGGGTCTTCACATCAATATCATTGGTTAACACCAGTAACGGGGATAAATTGGAGCAGTACATTATATTTGCCGCCCTGCTGATCTTGGGTTATTCTGTTATCTACATGGGTTTAAAAAAAAAAATCGAGAAATCCCTGGACCCTGCAGCTTTGCTCGATCAGATCCGCGAAGAGATCAGCAGAACGATAGTAGAAATGAATCAAACCACGGACCGTAACATCGCTTTGATCGAAGACCGGATCGGCAATCTTGTCAACCTGCTGGGTAAGGCTGACAAAAGGATCAGCCTTTTCAGGAGCGAATCTGAAAAGCATGCTGTCAGTAAAAAAGTGTACCAGGCAGTGCTGGAGAGGAAGCCGGTGCTGCCTCAAAGTGGGTTGTCAGCGACTAACGATTCTTCAAATCGTGAATCGAAACATACTTTTATTCAGCGTGAGGTCTTGAATTTGCACAATGCCGGTTTTTCCGGTTCTCTAATTGCGAAAAAACTCAATCTGCCAATGGGAGAGATCGAACTGATCATATCCCTTTCAGAGAGGAATCGCTGAACATGTCTGGGCTCGAGGTAACACCCTTTTCCCTTGGTGTCGAGATCGATGGGGACCAGTTCATTCCTTTGGTACGCCAGGGCAGCCGGATCCCCGTTCGATGCAGACGCATGTTTACGACCATAACCAGGCGGCAGTCCTCCATTGAGATTCACGTTCTTCAGGGAGAGGATCCGCGGGCCTCCAAGAATATCTCTCTGGGGCGCTTCCTCCTCTCCGGTATCCGTGATGCCGGACTAGGAGAACCGAGAATCCAGGTCATCTTCCAACTCGATCTGGACGGCATACTCCATGTTACGGCAAAAGACTTAGATACCGGTGTTCAACAGACGTTCTATGTGACCCGGGGTGGGGAGATTGGCAAAAACCAGTCGCCTGACCAGCGGATGCAACAGTTGCACCAGCAGATTCAAAGCATGATCCAGCGAGTCCAAGTTTTGTACAGAAAAATGGATAATCGATTGGAGAGTGATTTTAAGGCAGAAATAGAGGAGTTGGTCGAACGTGCCAAGTTAAGTCTCTCCTCTCAGGTCGAGTCGCAGCTCAGCAATTATCGGCTTGCCCTGGAAGTGATTCTGGGAGAGCTGCAAACAGTTTATCAAAACCCCTGGGAGCGCCATGAGCAAGCTTGAATTGTTCAAGGTACTCAGGTTGCCGGTTAAAGCGACCCTTCGGGAATTGAAGGCCGCTTACCGGCAGTTCGCCAAACGACACCATCCGGATACAGCGGCAACCCCCCGCAACAGTGAGCTCTTCATCTCTGTGACTCAAAGCTACCAAAACTACATCCGTCATTATCAGAAGAGCCGTCTTCTCCAGTTCCCCAGTCCTGAAAAACCTGGTCCAATGCATCAGGAATCACCCCGTCCAGGTACCAGGATCGGCCTATTCAAGCTGGGTAAGATGCTTGCATCTGATCCCCACCCCACGGTTCGTGCTTTTGCGGCCAGCAGCCTGGGGAACTCGGGCAAAAAAAGCGCTTATGCATATTTACGAAAAAGCTTGAATGAAAAGAACAGCCTGGTGCTCAAAGCAGTAATCAAAGCCATCGGCAAACTTCGGATCCATCAGTCGGCGGGCGAAATGGGCGCTTTGTTCGTACACAGCAAACTTGAGATAAAGAAACTAATCCTTGACATGGTCGGCGATATGGGTAAAGGATTCAATAACATTCTTATTGCGGGCATGAAGGATAAGGATACCAGCATTCGCAGGAAAGCGGTCCATCTTTTTGCACGACACAATGGATAGAGGCTATGGGAGTTAGGTATGTCGCCTTTACAGTTGGCACGGTACGCTATGGTGTGCCCGTTGAATTGGTGGTGCAGATCGTTAGTAACGTCAATGTAAGAGATGTTCCGACTGCTCCCCCCTATGTTGAGGGAGTAATTATTCTGCGGGGCGAGATTATTCCGGTAATCAATCTCCGGCAACGTTTCGGTTTGGAACATTCTGAAACTCAAAGCAGATCGAGGATTATTATTATCGGAAACAACGACCGGCACTACGGGCTGCTGGTTGATGGCGTTAGGGAAATCCTGGATCTTGAAAAAGAAGAAATTACTACGGATGCAGTCTCTGTATTTGGAATGAATCCTGAGTTTGTGCAAGGTATTGCCAAGATCGGCGAAGACCTGTTGGTCGTTCTTGATATTTTTAAAATACTCGATGCTAGCCCGAATGTGTCCATAAAAGGTTGACAGACAACAAGCGATGGCGGAAATCAAGCGTACCGGATTATCACTGGGGGGAATAGACGAAAAGAAGCTGCTCCGGGCCTTTTTAGAGGAAGCAGAAGAGCTTCTGGAGAAGCTCAACATGTCACTCCTGGAGCTCGAAAGAGATAGATCTAACCCCGAGCTGGTCAACGAGATCTTTCGTCTTACCCACTCCATTAAATCCGAATCAGCCCTCCTTGGTTACAACGGCTTGAGTAAAATTGCCCATAGCCTGGAAGACGTGTTCGAGAAGGTCCGTAACGGTACATTGGAATTGAATCGGCCGCTGATGGACAAAATCTTCTCCGGTTCCGATCTGATTCATGAAATGGTTGCCAGGATTTCGAAGGGTGATGCCGACATCGAACCCCTGTTTACCGATCTGGAAATCGATCCGGAAATCGATTCGGATGTTCCGGAGGGCGCCAGGGAGGAGCCCGAGGATCCCTCCGGATTCAAGGATTTTGAGCGCTTCCAGCTGCAAGAGGCCCGTGACCGTGGCGAGCAGCTTTGCCGGCTCGAGTTTGAAGTAGACCCGGATGCTTCTATGAAGTACCCTCGGGCGTACCTCGTTTTCAGGAACCTGGAAAAGATCGTTAATGTAATAAAGACCGATCCGGATATGGTGAGGCCCGTAGAGGACAACCGCTACTTGCGGGTTACTCTGTTTATCACCGGCAATGTCGAAGAGCGGATATTGCGAAAAGCTTGTGCACTGGATCTGATATCCGGGGTCAAGATAAATATCCTGGAGTACGACTCGGCAATAGGCTCGGAGAACCATCGTCCCGGCGCTCCGGACGCACCGGGACCACAAGCGGAAATCAAGAAAAGCCGTATCGAGAAATCGTCGGTACGAGTTGAAACGCGCAAACTGAACGACCTGTGGCAGCTGGTCGGAGATTTGATTATAAGCAAAGCCCAGGTTTTACTCTTATGCGATCGCCTGCAGAGCGAGGGGCATACGGAGAAGCTTGGGACCGAGCTGGCGCACGTGGCCGATTCGCTGGAGCGAATCGGCAATAGTATGCAGCAGACTCTTGTGGAGACCCGCATGGTACCGATTTCGGTACTCTTCAACAAATTTCCGCGCCTGGTTCGGGACCTGTCCCGCAAACTGTCTAAGAAAGTCGATCTGCAGATTACCGGGAACGAAACGGAAATAGATAGAAGTATCATTGAGATACTCTCCGACCCCCTAACCCACATAATCCGCAATGCTTTAGATCATGGCATCGAATCTACCGGAGAGAGACTTAAGGCCGGCAAATCAGAAAACGGATTGATCACAATCTCCGCCCAGCAGCGCGGGGGCAGCATTGTAATCGAAGTCACCGACGACGGTCGAGGCTTGGATATTGAGAAGATCCGGCAGAAAGCCGCCGAAAGGGATCTGAGTGAGGCAGAATTGATCAAACTGATTTTCGCCCCGGGATTCAGCACGAAAGACAGTGTTACCGACCTTTCGGGACGTGGTGTGGGCATGGACGTGGTCGCCACTCGTATTAAAGAAGATTTAAAAGGAGACGTGGTCCTGAAGACCGAAGAGGGAGCGGGTACAGTCGTCACCATCTTCCTACCCCTGACCTTGACCATTCTTCATTCTCTGGTTATCCGCTGCGGCAATCACATCTACGCCATTCCGGTCAGGGATGTGGACGAAACCATGAAAGTTGCCGGTTCGAATATACTCCGCACTCGCCAGGGATCCTTTATCACCTACGATGTGGAGGAAATCCCCCTTCTCAACCTGCTCACAATTTTCTCATCCGGGTCTGCGCAGGCGAACGAGCCGGGCCCCAACGGCGAGCACAATGCTGTGATCGTCAACCAAAGAGGTAAAAAGGTGTGTCTGCTGGTCGACGAACTGGTGGACGAGGAGGATATTGTCATCAAGCCAATTGCGGATTTGCTGAACACGGATCGTCTATTTTCCGGTGTTTCGGTATTGGGTGACGGGACGATTCTGTATATACTGGATCCTGCTGCCATTGTTGAATTACCACCGAGGGGATGAGGATGCTTGAGGAAAACGTTAGACCGCATGCTGTTAGGATCCTGTTAGCCGATGATTTAGCCTTTATACGCATGGTCCAGAAAGAGGTTCTTACCGAGCACGGTTACGAGATCGTAGGTGAAGCTACGAATGGCCGTGAGGCGGTCGAGATGTACAAGCAGCTCAAGCCGGACATAGCGGTTCTGGATATCACCATGCCGGAAATGAACGGGCTGGATGCTATGAAGGAAATTTTTAGCGTAGACCCTGAAGCGCGCCTCATCATATGCTCGGCCATCGGCCAGCAAACCCTCATCGTAGATGCCATTAACGCCGGCCTCAAGGATTTCATCGTAAAACCTTTTAACCCGGAAAGGCTCCTGTCCGCCATTGCCAAGGCGATGGAAGACTGATGCTGCTGAGGCTGCTCCTGCTTACGGTCTTAGTATCCGGCACATCTCGACATCACATCAGGAGAGACGTATCGAAGGCTACAGCCCACAACTAGAAGGAATTTCCAAACGTAAGCGTAGCTTACGAGAAGGCTGAACTGCCAACTAGATCCAAAGCGATCGATTAAGCAATAATACCTCAAAATCTTGTCAAAAAAACAAGATTTTGGGTATAATTGCATATGAAGAAAATAAAAATTGGAGTCATCGGGATCGGTTTTATCGGAGCGGCCCATGTGGAAGCACTCCGTCGGATTCCGGGTATTGAGGTGGCTGCTATCGCTCATTCCAGCGATGCCAAGGCCAAGACCAAGGGCGAGGAACTGGGTGTGGACAAAGCCTACGGTGATTACCGGCAGCTGTTGGAGATCGCGGAGATCGACGCCGTTCATGTCTGCACACCGAATCACCTGCACTATCCTCAGACAGAGGATTCCCTGTCGGCGGGGAAGCATGTGGTCTGCGAGAAGCCTCTGGCAGTTACGGTCAAGGAAGCCGAGGAACTGGTAAAGTTGGCCGATTCGAGCGGTCTGGCAACTGCGGTGCATTTCAACATCCGCTTCTATCCCCTTATGGCGCATATACGGGCCATGATTGCCGGCGGCGAGTTGGGTGAAATTTATGCGGTTCATGGTTCCTACCTGCAGGATTGGCTGTTCTACGACACGGACTACAACTGGCGGTTGGAACCCGAGTATTCGGGAGAATCACGGGCCATCGCCGATATCGGCTCTCACTGGATGGATCTGATCGAATACCTGACCGGCGGGAAGATCGAGGAGGTCTGTGCGGATTTCGCCACCATCCACAAAACAAGAAAAAAGCCGCTCAAGCCGCTTGAGACCTTCGCCGGTAAGCTGCTGAAACCCGAGGACTACCGGGATATTCCCATCGGCACGGAAGATTACGCCACGGTGATGCTGCGCTTCGCCGGTGGGACCCGCGGAGTATTCACCGTTAGTCAGATCTCGGCGGGCAGAAAGAACCGGGTCTACTTCGAGATCGACGGCTCTAAGAAATCGGTGGCCTGGGAGTCGGAGCTCCCCAACCAGATGTGGATTGGGCGTCGTGACGGTCCCAACGAACTGCTGCTGCGCGATCCCTCCCTGGTGCATGAGCACAGTCGCGAACTGATCGGCTTTCCCGGCGGACACAACGAGGGTTTCCCGGACACCTCGAAGCAGCTGTTCAAGCAGTTCTACACTGCAGTACGCTCCGGCGGTCAGGACTTGGATCCCCGCTATCCCACCTTCCTGGACGGGCTGCGGGAGCTCAAGCTCTGCGATGCGATCCTACGGAGCAGTAAGAAGAGGGCCTGGCTGCCGGTTGAAAGATTGAATAAAGAATCACAATAAGGAATGAGGATCATGATCAAACTTGGTTTCGTCAGCGCCGTTGTCGAAGACCTCAGTTTCGAAGCAACCGTGGATCTGGCCGCAGAGCTGGAGTACGACTGTGTAGAGATGCTCTGCTGGCCGGTGGGCAAGGCGGAGCGCCGTTACGCCGGAGTAACCCATATTGATGTTAGCAGTCTCGATGATAGACGGATAAAGGAGATCCGGGACTACTGCGAGAAGAAGAGCGTATCCATATCGGGTCTGGGGTACTACCCCAACTATCTCGAAGACAGCCCGCAGGCCTCGGCTTACTTGGACCACTTTCTCGAAGTAATCGATGCCTCGGCCAGGCTCGGGGTGGGTATTGCCAACACCTTCATCGGCCGGGAACACACCTTGAGCTTGGAGGATAACTTCAAGCTCTTCGAAAAGG
>SDBT01012566.1_pt1 | contig 13605 bp, 12 predicted proteins | sample 2277101 | NCBI WGS metagenome assembly SDBT01 (sample SAMN10404973, study PRJNA504765) | marine sediment metagenome | isolation source: marine sediment core GS10_PC15, 103 cmbsf | place: Arctic Ocean: Southern Knipovich Ridge | collected 2010
CGTCATTGGCTGCAATGGCATCTCGGAGGGCGAGAGCCGCATCAAATACATCACTGAACTCCGACCCTACCGTGTTTATCGGCAGAAAGGTATCCTCCCCCACCTTTCGTGAGATCGCCTTGTCATTCCCATTGTACGTGACGGTGGTACCATCGAAGGAGAAGGGAGGGGTATCCTTGGTGATGGCAACAAGCCCGAAGACCTTATCTTTGAAAACACGCTGACGCTCATAGAGTCTGAAAAAGAAGAAAAGGCCGTTCCTTTCAGTGAGCCGTTCTGGGGGAACTACTATAATATTAGAGAAATAAAGGATGCCTCTGGTCCCCCATCTAGCGAGATAAGTGTAGAGAAAAAAGCCGTGAACAATGTCAACACGTTGTTACAGGGTAAAATACCTGAACTCGAAAGCTGCCTACCGTTCCTGCGGGAGTTACGTGAAGATATCCTGGAATACAAAACTTTGTCTGATTACACCTTGCGGAGAATAGCGAACCTGAACTCATTGAACAAGGACAAGGTAAGAATACAAAAGACAAAAGATGAACTGGAGAAACTTCAGAAAGAGCTTGGGGCTGATTACCTGAATAAAGTAAAATCCAAACTGGGGCGCCTGGAAACTGAGGTCATCATAGCTATAGAAAACGTCAAGGAACAGGTATGAGCGAAGAGCGGCTGAGCAGATTAATAGAGGATTTTAATTACAGGAACCTCAACCTATTCTTCCGTAGTAAATGTGAAAACTATGCGGAAGCTCCGGAAGACCTGTCTCTGCACGATGATGAAAAATTCAGCGATTTTCAGAAACGGGGCGAAATCCGGTTTGATAGTGGTGACAAATTAGTGATAACAACTTCGCGAGTAAGCGGCGACATTAGTGAGCGCTCCGGTAAAAAAGCTCAGTACGAAAAGGCTAAGAAAATACTCAAAGAGCTGGCAGTTTATGATGCCGGCTTCTTTATTTTCCACGATGGTACAGGAAGCTTTCGTTTCAGCCTGGTTTATGCGCAGTTTCAGGGGACCAAGAGAAGCTTCAGTAACTTCCGTCGTTTCACCTATTTCGTTAGCAAAGACCAGGCGAATAAGACTTTCCTTAATAGAGTAGGTGAGTGTAATTATTTCAATCTTGAGACTATCAAAGACGCTTTCTCTGTTGAAAAGGTAAACAAGGAATTTTATGGCCATATCGCCGAGTTCTTTTACAGGTTAACCGGATATAAGCATACCCAAGAAATGCAGCTTCCGTCTGTTTCGGACGAGGACAAGAAGACGCATCAGGAGTTTGCCGTTCGGTTAATCGGTAGAGCTATATTCTGCTGGTTCCTCAAGCACAAGAGGTCACCAAATGGCGAATCTCTGATACCAGAATCGATTCTATCCTCGGAGGCCGTCAGGCAGAACTCGCAATATTACCACTCCGTTCTAGAGAAGTTGTTTTTCGAGGTCTTAAATGCACAGATTAAGGAGAGAAAAGGAGATATTTTTGAGAATGCTGACAAAATCCCTTTCTTAAATGGCGGCCTTTTCGAGCCTCATAAAGATGACTTCAATGAACCTTCATTGATTAATGCTTTGAAAATCCCGGACGAGTGGTTCGAGCAGTTCTTCGAAATACTAGAGCAATACAACTTCACCATTGATGAAAACAGCACTGTTGATGCCGATGTTTCGGTAGACCCGGAAATGCTCGGGAGAATCTTCGAGAACCTTCTCGCCGAAGTGAACCCTGAAACGGGCGAAACCGCCCGGAAGGCCACAGGTAGCTACTACACGCCTCGCACGATAGTAGACTACATGGTCGACCAAAGCCTTAAACAATATCTAATCATGAAAACTCACCTTGAGGAAGATAGAATAACCCAACTACTGTCTTATGACGTAGAGGACGTTAGTCTGACAGATACTGATAAGGACTCGGTAATTTCTGCTCTTGATGAAATCAAAATCATTGATCCGGCCTGTGGCTCTGGAGCTTTCCCGATGGGTATTCTGCATAAGATGCTGCTGGTGCTGCAGAAGGTAGACCCAGACTTAAGTATTTGGCTGAGGAACCACCTGGGTAATATTGAACCGGGCATCTTCCGGGAGAGACTGCTGGAGCGGATAAAAAACGAGAACTGGGAATACGTCCGGAAACTGCTCATTATCCAGAACTCTATTTACGGTGTAGACATACAGACGATAGCCGTGGAAATCTCCAAGCTACGGTTTTTCCTTTCGCTCATTGTCGACGAGAAAATCGAAGACGCCAAAGAAAACAGGGGTGTCGAAGCGTTACCTAACCTAGAATTTAAGTTCGTGGCGGCGGATAGTCTGATAGGGCTGCCGCCGGCTATCAATCGCCAGGTTGGTTTAGGAATTACAAGCGAAGAGATTTTAAGGCTTAAGGAACTGAGGAACAGTTATTTACGCAGCTATGGCAGAGAGAAGAAAAAGATTGAAGAAGATTTCCGACAAACACGAGGTGAACTAATAGAACAGACTATCAACTGGGGCAGCAAAGACGCACTTGCTCTTCAACTGGCTAACTGGGATCCCTTCTCTAATAAGCAATGTGAATGGTTTGACCATGGTTGGATGTTTGGGGTAGATGGCTTTGATATTATTATTGCCAACCCACCCTATTTAGGAGAAAAGGGACATAAGGAGACATTCCAAAAGATAAAACAAGGTACGCTCAGGGAATACTATCAGGGTAAGATGGATATTTTCTACTTTTTCTTCCATCTGGCTATGAATTTGGGGAATCTTAATTGCCAAGTAGCGTTCATTACTACAAATTACTACCCGACTGCGTTCGGCGCAACGAAATTGAGAAAGGATTTTAAGGAACGCGCTATAGTGCGAAAGTTAGTTAACTTCAATGAATTAAAGATATTTGAGTCTGCTTTAGGTCAGCATAACATGATAACTATTTTATCAGAAGGGCAGGACCATAAAGCAAAGGTAGATACTTGCATAACCACAAAGGTTGGTCTTGTTAGTTCTGGTGATTTGCAGAACATATTGAATTGGAATGACCAAGAAACTTCATACTTCACAGTAACACAGGATACTCTTTACGAAGGAGATGAATGTTATATAAGACTGAATGGAAGCTCAGTTGAACAAAATCAGAACGGACCAAATGTGATTCTTGCGAAAATTAATGGGGCGGGGTGCCCTTTAATCGAAATCTGTAATGTAGATGCTGGCTTACACCCTGGCGTGGATAGAGTATCCGAGAAAATATTTAAAAAATACCCATTCCGGAATTTTACTTTGAATGAGGGTGTATTTGTCTTATCGCATGATGAAGCAAAGAAGTTTAGAGGTAAAGAATACCTGAAACCATTATACAAATCCTCGGATATACAACGATGGAGTGTCTTGGAAAACAGTTATTTTATTCTTTATAGTTCGCCGCATAAAGAAATTAGTGATGAAACATTCATTACGCATATATCTAGATTCAAAGAAATACTACAGGATGTCAGGTCGGTGAATAATGAAAATATCAAGAATTGGAAGTGTTTACGAAGAGGCGTCCTTAATGAGCTTATATATAGAAATATACCTAAGATTGTAACGCCATATCGGACGAACACAAATAGATTCGCTTATAGCACCGACTTATGCTATGGGAGTCAGGATGTTTACTTTATAACAGAAAAGGATAAATCAGTATCCCTGAAATATATTATAGCTCTTTTAAACTCACGGCTTTATTTCTTTTGGCTTTGTTATAAAGGTAAAAGAAAAGGAGACGCTCTAGAACTTTATCAAAAGCCACTTTCAGAAATACAAATTAAAAAAATATCAGATAAAGCTCAACATGCTTTCATCACGGTTGTTGACCAAATCCTCAACATAACCAAAGATGAAGACTACCATTCTAATCCTGCCAAGCAAGCCAAAGTCAAGGAATATGAACGCCAGATTGACCAGATGGTATATGAGCTCTACGGGCTTACACCGGAGGAGATAGGGGTGGTGGAGGGTGAGGCAAAATAAGAAAGGAGAAAAAATGGCTATCTATGGGATTGGTGCTGACTATGATGGTAAATATGTTGGTGATGAATTCTATGGAAATGGAGTGGTTTGTATAGGTTGGGGCCTTGAAACCAAACCTTACCTGTATGGAATTATGAGGGAGATTGGCATTGGAGATATAGTAATTATCAAGTCTTTTTTCCAAAGAGCAGGTAAGCAAGTTCTCAGAATCAAAGGTATTGGCATAGTCATTGACAATAAACTCAAGAGTAAAAAGGATTTGGGACAATGCATTGAGGTTAGGTGGTTGAAATACGATGCTGATTTCCTTAAAGAATTAGAATATACCAAGGAAGAGTTTGACGCAGGTGTTCAGCGAAGGACGACAATTTATAAAGAGTATAACCCTGAGATTTGTAAAGCGATTGTAGAATTAGCATTTCCCGCTTAATATAACAGCACTAGAAGAAATAGCGGTGGTGGAGGCATTTACAGAAAGCAAAGGAAATTAGGTCACACACGTGCTTGTTTTGTTACCCCATTGCACATTCTAGCGAAGTGTTAATTTGTTATAGCCCCGAGTTTTGTACACCCCTATTTAGAAAAGACATACTAAAATAATAAAACGATAATAGGGCAAACGACGATGAAATTAGATGAATTGTATTATGAAAAAAAGGAGCTATATGAGCGTGCTATTAGAGCGGTGGAGGAATGTTTAGAAGACATTGTAAAAGACTTTGCTGGGGATAAACTCTTTAGGGTTGATAGAATTAGCAAAAGGTTGAAAAAACTAAATAGTGTTAAATGGAAGGCATATGCTGAATCAATACCTTTTACCGAAGAGGTATTCATTAGAATAACGGATATAGCTGGTGTAAGAGTAGTGGTGAATAATCTTCAGGATATACAAAAAGTAATAGAGAAGATAAAAGAATCTGGGAAAATTCATTACGATGAATCAAGCTACGAAGACAAAATTTCCATACCTGATGAAAGCGGATATAGAGGAGTTCATTTCAACGTTTTTGTAGATGTCGAACACAAAGGCGCAGTGCATAGAATACCATGTGAGGTTCAAATAAGAACGCTATTTCAGGATGGGTGGGCCATATTATCCCATAGGGATATATACAAGAATATGGAAGATATCCCACCAATAATTTATAAATTATCAAGAAGACTAGCAGACCAATTAGCCGTAATGGATGATATTGCCCAGGATATTAGAGAAGAACTCTCAAAGAAGGTGGAGCCAGTAGCGATAGAGGATGACAAAGTACCAATAACAAAGCAGGCAATGGCCTTAATATATTATGAGTTATTTAGTGAAAAGGTGATGGAGTTTGAACTACAGATAGCATTAAAGGAATTGACGGAATTAGGAATACCTACGGTTGAGGAATTAAGGAAACGTCTTCCAAGCGATAAAGTGTATAGAAAACTAGACGGGTTACACAGAAAATATTTTGGTGGCTGGAAAGTCCATAATATGGATTCGCTTGTTTGGGGTATAAAGGTAATGTTATCGGGAGATAGAGCATATCGTGAATTTATTGATAAAACCAAGGAAGAATGGGATGAAGTAGTAGCAATCGCCCGTAGGGAAATACTCTCAGAATTGCCGAAGACAGTTGAAGAATTAATTAGAGATATAAAAGGCAGGAGTTTGGGAAGAGGATTCTACGAAGCATTAGAGGAATTAGGAGGAGTGAACGAATGCGACCTATGCGGTACTAATATATTTGAGCCAGTGGCAGCTAGTGAGGTATTATCAGAACATTACGAAACAGAAGATGATGCAAAAATAGTGGAACTGACAGAGTCACTTTACGAGCTTTATGGGGATGGAACTGGGGGAGAAATTGAGTGTGAGGATGCAGGCCATTCAGGATTATGTCCGCACTGTGCACATCTCATTTATGACAAGTATACATAAGTAGAACTTGAGCGGGTGCCCGGTGAAGATAGCTGCAAATTTTTCCAACCATCTTTTATTCGAGTACATTGTTAGCATAAAATGTTAACATAAAGTACAATTCAAAATGGGCTAGCTGGTCGCGAAATGCTTACAGGTTTTAGGGTGCATCATGGATACTCTAAATGGCAAGTTAAGAAGGCTTCTTTTTTTATGTTTAGTTTAAATATTTTTTCAAGAACATCCTTAACAATGGCTCTCATTTCTGCATTTTTTTCAATACCATCAGGAACAAAAACAAACCCTTGCCATTTATGTAGTTCATACAGTTCTAACCATTGTTTAATAGGAAAGATTTCAGATAAAGGAATTAGCTTTTTATCAGGTAGAATCACATAAGCTCTATCTATGTCCCTACTGACTTTTGGGGGAGTAGGTAAGTCAATCCAGATTTGTTCTAAATTACATTCTATACCCTTTTTCTTCGCCTCTTCATAAATAGCTCTTGCTGCATCTCTGAGTTCTTTATACAGCGTCGGGTTATACGGATGTCTGAATGATAGGAATTTTTTATAGCCTTCATCAACCTCAACAGTATTACGCGAGATTACCATTATTCTTTTTAATAACCTGCGATACCGTAAGTCATGTATAAATTTATGAAGTGTATCATCATTAGTCTGCGTCCCTAGCGCATAAAAATCTAGTTCAGAGCCCCAAAGGAAATCCACAAGTGTATCGAATTTCACTTTGTCCCTTCTGCAGATACGTACTCCATCCGCGCTTTTTTCTTGAATGTATTCGATTATACCTTTGAACATACAGTCACTTGCTCTAACTTTTTGATGGTTATATAAGGATGGATAAAGTTGTACTCTATCGAATAATATTTCTTCAAGTGGGGATGTCCCGGTATAATCTATTACGAGTCGCCTCAAATCTTCTCCCCCTATATTAATGATTTCGATATCTGTCGCATACCACATTCTATCGAGATCAATTACTAGAGGTATTCCACTAAATCGACTATCTCTAAAGAGATAATCAATTTTATCAGCGTCAAATGGACCATTTAGAATATCGGATTTGTATTTGGACAGTCGATTCTCTGTTCCGGTTACTAAAGTTATGATCTGCTCAAGAGTACAATCTATCTCATATTTCGTAATTACTTTGCTAAAAAAATCTTGAAATGCTTTAGTATTAAGGACTTTCACCGTGAGTATTTCGTGTGGTGCATTGTGTTCAAATCTCGCACCAGCAACTCTTTCACTCTGCATTTCTGGCAATAGCCCATAGACTTCTTCGCTTGTATGAGAGAAAAAGCAATGACCAATATCATGCAGTAAAGCTGCTAATCTTAAGCGTTTAGTATCTTCTGGACCGATTAAATCACTCTTTTTGGTAGACAAAACATCAGCAAACTTAGTACACTGAGTTATTGTTCCAAGGGTATGGTCAAATCTCGAGTGGGAAGCCGTCGGAAAGGTAAGATAACCAAGGCCCGTTTGGCGGATATCTCTAAGCCGTTGTAGAAGGGGTGCATCAAGTAATACTATTTCATATTTCTTATATGGCTGGGTGCCCCAAATGCATTCATGAATTACTTTGGAACTGCGTATATCAAGTTTAGCATCAGAGAGATAACAATCGGCGAATTCATTAATAAGGTCGATTTTAGGATCAGGACACATTAATCATCTAAAGCCGCATGTAGTTCTTCAGAAAATCTTGCCGAGACTTGTGCTAATTCCTCTTCATTAATCCTATCTTTCAACTCGTTGTTAAAATACGATTCAAGAGATGAGTCTATGTCGAGTTCGGCTAAATCTGGGTTACGCCTGCACAAGTCGTTAGACCCTTGCATATTAATAAAAGCCTCATCAATGGTAGATGAATAAGGAAATATATCATGCGTATCAAATGGGAAATCCTGTAACATTTTCCACCCTTCTGTCCTTAACTTGAAAAATATTGGATGTATAATTCTGCTTTCGGTGGGGAGTTTTTGAATGCCATGTTCTTTGAAAGCTATTATCAAAATGCTACGTATTATGTCTGTAGGGGAAAGATTCTCAGAAGTACTCATAACTCACTCCTTATAAGCATTCTCTCTTTACAGGATAGGATGGCAGCCAAGCAAATGTGAGCTACATTTTAAGGATTAATATTGCTTTGGCAAAACAATAAAAACACATCATTTGCGTGTAATTTTATGCCAATGGCTAACCGTTGTCAATAGGCTATATCATAATATAACCATTTTGCAACAAACTGGAGCATGCTTTATTCTCTGCTATAGTAAAAATTTTATTGTTGATTTGCAAAAAATCACTTAGATGCTACCTGATCTGTTCTAGGTGGATAAAATAGACCTATGATAATCCATGCACCTGGATGGCCATGGACAGTACCGACAAAGAAATATGTATCACGTTCCAGAATCATATAGGTTTCATATTTCTCTACTATTTTATCTGTCCAATCATCTCCATACCTTTGCTTCCATTGCCTATAAGACTGGCCAAGCTCCCAGTCAATACATATTAGCTTGTGTCCTCTGCAGTAACGCTCATCACATGTGAACATGTAGGAGAATTTGTAGGGTATCTTTTCTAGAGGTTTCAAAGGATACTTATCATAAAGCGAATATTGTAGTAATTTCTCGCGTTGCTCAGGCGTCCAGTCAGGAGTATCAGTCTCGATAACGAATTTATGAATTGTTTTTGGTTTAAATATGCCAAGTGTGCCGCCTGTTTCTTTTCGAGTTCTTCTCAAATGACAAAGTGAAGGTGCCTGTAATGGTAAGACTATTTCTTTGCGAGCTTTCCAGGCGTCATCTGTTGGCAACAATTCGCTTATAATCTTGAGCGTATCGATATCTACTTCATAGCTTTCTTCCCTTGGGTCGGCAGACTTCTTTGCAGACACCTTAATCCATTGATATTTGCTAAATTGCTTATTTCCTCCCATAAAACGGAAGGGTATAGGAAATAGTCTAATCCATTTACCATCATCTGTAACACCAGCCGTGCAAGATACTTCCGCGCCTTTACTAGCTGGCGTAGGGTAAGTTTTAACAGTTACAAGTACCCTTTTCTGCTCATAGGGTTGCATGATAATTACCCTACATCATTTGGTTCCCCTACTGCTTTTATCAGACGAAATCTGACAACGCTTACGGCTTCATTCGGATTCCACTCACCGTGCAATTTCTTCCATACTTCCTTAAATTGTTCTAATGTATATCCACCTTCTCGTTGGGCATCATTTTTATCGAAATCACCCAGCTTCTTGCGATTGACGTCCAAAATTTCTAGGTCCGCGAAATGTGTTATAGCAGCTCTCACGATTCGTCCCGACTTGATGTTTGGATACATGCCCTTTCTTGACGTTTGCGTCTTGCGCCCAATTAAGATATCATCGGCGTGTTTTTTAGAGAAAGGTAAGAGCACCGGAGCTTCATCAACCGTTCGCTGAAAAATCTCCTGCACAGGCCTTTCTGGTTGTCTTGCAATCTCAGAAATAACCTTTCGCGCTTGAGGTTTTGGTATTCCCCTCCTCGTAAGTTCTTGGACTAATTCGATTTGTCTTTCTTCATCTTTCACTCGGCGAGCAATAACCACAGCCATGTCTCCACTTATCTTGCCTTTAGGAATCCTTCCACTCGTTGGTTCAGCAGGAGCAATCATTGCCTGAATGGACTTAGGTACGATTTCAGCAGCCTGTATCCAATCTCGCACGGCTTGGCTGCTGACTCCTAGTATAGCGGCTAGCCGCTCTCTGGTTGGGAATTTTTGTGGGAACTCTGTTAGCAAATCTATAGCGCATTTCCCCTTTTCAACATGACTCAGATCTTCTCTATGGATGTTCTCTATTAGATTCAGTTCTATGACTTCATCGTCGGTATAATCTTTGATAATGACGGGTACTCTGTCCAAGCCAGCTTGTTGAGCAGCTCTGTAGCGACGCTCACCTACTACTACTTCGTATTGGTCACCTCTACGACGCACGATAATAGGCTCCAAAACGCCTACTCGTTTTATGCTGTCAGCAAGTTCATCTAATCCTGCCTTAGTGAACTCAAGTCGTGGATTTAACCTGTTGGGTTGTATCTTCTTAAGTTCTATGTCTGGCACTACGATAACCTCCATAAAGTTTTACCATCTTTTGTCCTTTCCCTAATTAACCCAATATCTTCTTCCATCCACTTTACCCATTTGTTATTCGGAACTCTCTGCTGAAAACCCGCCTTTTCCTTAATTTCCGTCCAGGTCAGCGGCTCAGTGGCTTCTTTCAATATCTTCTCGATCGGATCTCTAAACTTTTCATAGTCTCTTGGTCGTGGTAACCTCTGATTTTCTTGAGCCATTTTATTCCTCCTTACCTGATTTCTCTAATTGAGTGCCCTAACACATACACGAACCGCATCTGATCCGTATCGTCGAGCCTGCGCTAATGCTCCACCTAATAGGCTCAAGATAGCTAAACCACAATGCAAGCGTAACTTTTCTAGTCCGCGGAAGCAATGAGAGTCTAAACGTCGATGGTATTTCAACCTTGAGTTTACACGTTCGATAGCGGTTCTCTGGCTATAGAGATTATTCCATTCATCTGTGAACTTTGCTATGCGATGGCCAAAGCGCCGATAATCGTGTACAGGACGAGTCCAAATCATCTTTATTGGACACTTCTCCGGCAAAGGACAGCTCGCTTTCTTAGCACGCTCAGGACATTGATATTGTACTCCTTTATCCTTATCCCAAGATCGGTAAACTAAAGGAAGTTTACCGATACAAAAAGGCTGAGCTGATGTGCCAAAAACCGGGACTTCCATCCTACTCTTTATTATTGGCTCGGCATTAAATTCCTTAACAATACCTTCAAAATTCTTATAGTCATCATAACCCCTATCAGCTATAATGTATCTTGGCTTGAACCAAGATATTCGTTCCTTTGTTGCTCTGAGCAGTGGCATCATCTCAGCCATTTCTCTCATATTTCCAGGAGTAAGACTCATGGCAATCGGTAACTCATATGTAGCATCCGCTATCAAGTGCAATTTGTATCCCCAAGTCCACTTCTTGCTGTGACCAACAGCACCCTCTTTTATAACAAAGCCGGCCTCTTTATCAGATACTGGTTTCTTGTCACAGTCGCTGTGGGTATGTACATCTGTACCATCTATCGCTATTGTTGTTCCAAAGTTAGGCAGTATTTCACGTAGCTTGTATAAAACTTGGTCCATGCACCATTCTATTAAGTCATAATGGAATCTAAGCCTATCCATGACTCTGTTAAAAGTTCTGCGATTAGGTAGAGGTTTCGAATTTGAAAACCCGCAGATTTCTCTAAGTGCCACATCTTCCTGAAGCCTTCTAATCAGACTATTGGTATTCCCAATATTTAGTAAGTAACTAGCCAGATATGCTCTAAACATCACCGTGATTGGATAGCCAGAACGTCCAATCCACCTTTCCAAGCCTAGCTTTGCCTTAAGTCGATTCTCCGGCAAACAGTCAAATACCTTGCCTAGTTCATCGACCAGAACGGATTCAAAACCATCTGATTGACAGTCAAATGACTCCGTGTTATCATCAAAAATAGTCAAGGGTTTTACTGCCTTTGGCCGAGTGCTTCCCCAGTTCCTTGCCGGGGCGAAGGAAGCACTCTTAATTTATTTCTTTTTATATTTCAATTTAAAGATGTTCCGACCTACCCGCTCATACATATCTTGCTGAACACCACGTACCAATGCAACAACTACTTGTCTCTTGACATCCTTAACACGATCCTCTATGTCAGGATATTTCTGGATAACTTCCTTGGCTATTTCTCTCGCATGCAAAGGCTGTGCTTTTTCAACCAATACCTCTATCACAGCCTCAGGGACACTCTTATATTGCTTCTTCTCTTTCTCTGGTTCTTTATTGACAATCCGCTCAAGCTTCTCAAGTAGCTCCGGATCTAAATCCTTTTCCATACCTAGACCATGCTCGGCTTCATATACAGCGTGATAATAACGAACCAACTCTTTATAGGCCTTAATCTGCTTTTCAGTTGCCTTTTGCTGTTCCGTTAACTCGCTAATCCGTCGGTGGAGTAATTCTAATCGCTGGCGTATTCTTTCCTTTAATTCGTCTTCCATGTTACTTCATCAAATATAGTATAATAGTTTCGGCAGTTTGTCAAGGGGGATAATGAAGTAATTTTTGAAGGTTTTTGTTTTTAGAAGTTTGAAAGTGTAGAATTATAATTAGCGGTTTAGATAGGAACATAGAGGAAAGATATAACAAGCTACGATGGACTGGTTAGAATATCCGAGCAAAGAATTGTGGGAATCAAGGCAATGCTGGTTTGAAGAAGTAGGCGAATCTTACCAAGGTGAGGGATCATATTTTGTAAGCGAACAAGCATGTGCTTTGATAGGAGAAGTTCAGACAGCCTTCTGTGCTGGTGCATGGTTAGCTGTTATTGTGTTAGCTATGGCTGTAGTAGATTCTCAATTGAGAGAGTTCACTCCTAGATTTGGGGGAAGTACCAAACGACTTCTAATGGACGCTCAAGTTAATCCTAAATTGCAGCAACTCCGCGAGAGAAGAAACGCTATTATTCACCTTGATGCCGAGAGTCCAGCGATCACGGTAGATCAACAATGGACCAATCGCAAGGAATTGGAACAGGAAGCTAAACAGGCTGTAGAGCTGATGTTCGAAGCTTTTTATTTTGATCCAGGAACCTAAAGTCGTAGGCCTTAATTTTTAATTGGTTTGAGTCTTTAAAGAAAATCACCAACTGATTAACAATTTCTTAACATAAAGTTTCGCCCCTCCCTACTATCTGGATAAGGGTGGCTCCGCTGTTTCCCCCCATTGTCCCCCTCTCCCCGCCCCTGACAAAGGAACTGACTGAGCCAAGATATGATATAATAAGGACGGTTATCATGGGGAGGGGGTGAGGTTAGAATAGACCGCATTATATCAGGCAAACCAAACGCCAATGACATATCGCTTGATACCAACCTTCGTCCCCGACATCTCGATGACTTCATTGGGCAGGACAAGGTCAAGGGAAACCTGAATATAGCCATCACCGCCGCCAAGGGCAGGGGTGAGGCACTAGACCACATTCTACTTTATGGCCCGCCCGGCCTAGGCAAGACTACCCTCGCCTATATCATAGCTGCCGAGATGGGGGTCAACATCAAGAATACCTCCGGTCCAGCGATAGAGCGCACCGGAGACCTGGCAGCTATCCTAACCAACCTCCATAGCCAGGATGTGCTGTTCATTGATGAAATCCACCGCCTCAGCAGGGCAGGGGAAGAGGTGCTATACCCCGCCATGGAAGACTTTGCCCTGGATGTTATTATCGGCAAGGGTCCCGGTGCCAAGAGCCTGCGTCTAAGCCTGCCAAACTTTACCCTTATTGGCGCCACCACCCGTTTTGCCCTGCTCAGCCCACCACTCCGAGACCGGTTTGGCGCTGTCTACCGCCTCGATTTCTACGACCAGGCATCTATCAAATCCATTCTCAAACGCTCAACCCGCATTCTGCAGATAAAAGCGGAAGGAGGAGGGTTGCAAGAGCTAGCACAACGGGCCAGAGGCACTCCCCGCGTGGCAAACCGACTGCTCAAGCGAGTGAGAGACTACGCCCAGGTGATGGCTGATGGCATCGCTACCAAACCGGTGGCAGTTGAGGCGCTGAGTAAGCTG
>SDBT01012567.1_pt1 | contig 13605 bp, 11 predicted proteins | sample 2277101 | NCBI WGS metagenome assembly SDBT01 (sample SAMN10404973, study PRJNA504765) | marine sediment metagenome | isolation source: marine sediment core GS10_PC15, 103 cmbsf | place: Arctic Ocean: Southern Knipovich Ridge | collected 2010
CGTTTTCTTACGCGATTCCCAAAAACCTTTGTACTACAGAATATACATTTAAATGGACAACCCCTCATTGTCATAATGGTTGTAAATGTCTTTTTACCTTGAAGGGTACCTATTTTATATTTGTCCAACATTAAGAGATGTCGTGCTGGTAAAGGTATTGAATCAATATCGATTATAGGTTCCGCCTCACCAGAGAACCTGATTGAACCATCTTTTCTGTAAAGAATCCCCTTGACTTTGGAAATATCCTTACCGTTTTCGTATTGATTCAAGAATAAAGGCCAAGAATGATCCGATTCTCTGATAAAGGCATAGTCAAAAGAGAGGTTGAATGCTTTTTCCTTCAAGATGCTTATATGAGAACCTCCCAATATTATCGGAGTTCTATTGAAATGACGCTTGAGTTCTTCTGCAAGCTTAGCAGTAACATGGAAAAAAGGAGTGGTTGCTGTCAAACCAATAATATCAGGTTTAAATAACGCTGCTTGCTCTACCGTCTCACTTATTGATATATTCTCAGCTTCACCATCAATAATCTTAACTTTATGGCCTTGTTTTTCAGCTATCCCTGCCAAATATGCCAAATTCAATGGAGGCCAAGTAGATGCTCTTTTGGCAAAATATCCAATTATGCCGTAATTACCAGTCCATTTTGGAAAAAGAAGTAGTATTTTCATGGCTTTACCAATTTGGGCAGATTCAGATAATCGCAGAAATACGAATTTACCTGTTCGTAATCTGTAAAACTCTGCTGCAAAACTGAGCATGCTTTCTTTTCAGTCTATGTTTTGTCATTTCCTTAATATGCTGGACCGTTTCCAATCCGAAAAGCTTTTTAATTTTATTCAGATAGCGGGGATTTTCGAAATAAGTATGAAATGCATAATCTCTAAAACTCAATATTTCCCCACGTTTGAGATGTTTGGTGGCCAATGGGAATGACTCATAAGCATACGGAGAGTAGGCCTGCCATGTCTCAGGCAAAGGGGCACCATTTTTTAGAGTTTCCTCGTACAGCCGGGAGCCTGGATATGCCATTGTTGCATAGAAATTGGCCCATTCCGCATTGATATCCAAAGCCATATTCAATGTGTCCTGCATACTGTCGTAATCATCATCAGGAAGCCCAAAAATAAAATTTGCCCCAATGTATAAGCCTGCGTCATAGGTCATTTTTATGATTTTATTTAAGCTGTCCAAATCATAACCTTTGTTGACAGCTTTCAAAACTCGCTCATTGCCCGATTCAAATCCATAAGCAACCCAATTGATGCCTGCACGTTTCATTTTGGTAAGCATTTTAGGTGTAACAGTATTAACACGAGCATAAGCCCACATGTTCAGGTCATAACCTTTTTCAATAATTTTATCACATAGTTCCACAACTCGTTTTTCATTTATGGCAAACATTTCATCTATAATTTTAAAATTCTTAATGCCAAAATTATTTACAAGATAATCGATTTCTTCAACAACTTTTTCAGCGGCTCTGTATCGTATTGTATGTTTTCCGAAAATAGCATTAATACAACAGAAAGAACAATTGTAAGGACAACCCAAACTGGTATAGATAACTCCGTAAGGTGTTCTGTCATTTACACTGCCAAAACAATGCCAATTATGAGCCCGGTATTTACTCATTGGTAATAAATCCCATGCAGGCATAGGCAACTCATTCGGGTCTACCAATTTTGCCCTTGGATTCGAAAGCAACTGTTGGCCTTGTCTATACCATAACCCTTTAATATTTTTATAATTGGTTCCAGAAAGTAAATCCAGCAATGTATGAAATCCTTCACCCTGACAGACCAAATCCACCGGTTCTTCAGCAAGAGTTCTCTCCGGCAAAGCTGACGGATGCAGTCCCATTAGTATAGTGGTAGATTTACAAGCCGTATCTCTGATCTCTTCCAAAACCGTTCTTGCACCTACCATGTTCATCGTGGAAGCTGATGGATTTGTGCCGGATACAACCATTGCTATCAATTTTGGTTGAAATTCGACTACCGCAGAGGTGACATTCTGTGGTTCTACCTCAGAATCTATTACTCTGACTTCAAAACCTTTTTCTCTTATAAAGGCAGCAAGTAATGCCGACCAAAGCGGAGGTTCAAGGCCTGATATAGATTTGCTTAGGCTTTGGTACAGTTTTTTCTGAGCACCAGGCTTAATAATTAATAAGTCGATTTTTTTATTAAGCCCAGCGTTCATCTTCGCAATACCTCGCTGTTACCCTGAAAAATTGCTTTGATCGCTATGATTACTTTCATAGTAATTTACTTAACCGGCCCCGGATATACAGGATTTTCCCACCCTGAGATCGGCTCTATAATCATATTTTCCCTGAATTCATCACGAGGTAAAAATGGATACTGGTCCTCTATTGGAGTGCCCCACCCAAGTTTTGGTTGATAATCGTAAAATCCAACCATGTTAACATTGCAAATGACAGGCTCATTAGCATCAAGGACAGGCTTCAGCTTTCTCTTCAGATCTCTATAGTCCTTGATATTTACCGCCTTAATGCCGTATGCTTTAGCCACTTTTACGAAATCAGGGAAAGACACACCGTGATCGGCATCGACTCCAGCATATTCCGAATTAAAGTGAGTATCACGATATGCTTTTGTTATTCCGAATGCCTGATTTCCAAAGATAAAAACTTTTATCGGCAACTTATAATGCTTAATCGTTTGTAATTCCTGCACATTAAAATTCATCCCACCATCGCCTGTTATACATATAACTTTTTTTCCGCTTGCAATACAAGCACCAATGGCTGCGGGGAAAGCATATCCCAAAGAAGAATTTCCATTATTCGAAAATACCCTTTGGTTAGCCTTAGCTTCAAATGCCTGTGACGTTACAACACAATTACCGCCGGCTTCATGTACCAATATATCACCCCTTTTCATCAGACTTGAAAGATACTTTATAAAAATATAAGGGTTCACGCTGTTGGTCTGCATCCAATACTTATCTTTGACAACAGGGTATTTTAACTTCCATTTCTTCACTCTTTGCATCCAGATACGACCAGAATTACTATTTCGAGGATTAACCGTTTTTAATAGTTTTTGAATGAAAACTTTTGCATCACAGCAAATATTTAAATCCGCCTTTACCTGCTGGTACTTCATTTCCTTTTTATCGATATCAACGATAATTTTTTTAGCCTGACGTGCAAAGGTCCACATCATACCACCGGTAATTCTTCCCGAAATACGTGAACCGATTGCTAACAACAAGTCACAATTCTGGATGCCGAAATTCCGGCCGTCCCCTCCAAATGTACCAACTCTCCCACAATAATGCTTAGGGTCATAATAATCAATCATATTCCATGTTACAAAAACCGGAACATTTTTCAATTTATCAGCAAGTTTTCCGGCCTGTTCAACCGCATCTGAAAGCCACACGCCGCCACCTAAAAGAATGACCGGACGTTTGGCTTTGGCGAGCATCTTTACACAGCGAGATATCTTGTTTAGTTCCTGTCGACCTTTAGAGACGGCAGGAGTATACTTACGTAACACCTTAGGAACTTTAGCTCTTTGTACATCCATTGGTACATCTATCAAAACCGGACCAGGGCGTCGGCTTGTAGCTAAGTGATATGCTTTTTCCAATTCATAACGAATATCTTTTGCTTTGGTAATCATAACAGCGTACTTCGTTATCGGTTTTGCCATAGAGACAATGTCATTTTCCTGGAAACCATGCTGCCTGATGGCATCTGTCGGTTTTATGAAACGAGAGTTGATTTGTCCGGTTATATAAAATCCCGGACAGGAATCATAAAAACTTGCTGCAATACCATTGAGAAGGTTTTGTCCTCCCGGACCGGAAGTTGCTATCATCACAGTCATTTTTCTGGTTGCTTTGAAATACCCATCCGCTGCAAAACTCCCCGCCTGTTCGTGAAGAGGGCAATAATAACGAAGTTTTTTGTTACGCGCCACAGCAACAACTATGCTTGCACAAGCAGAACCCTCAACAAAAAATATATCTCGAATTCCTTTCTTAACCAAAAAATCAACAATATATTTCGATATTATCATTTTTTTTACTTCAAATATTCACGTCCGTACAAAGATTCTCTTCTCAGAGACTCTTGAATTTACAACTTTATTACAGGTTGATGTGTTTTTTCAGTTTGTTCGATGTTTTTCATAGAAGCAATTTTGATGCGAGGCTCTGCTAATGCCTCTTTCATTCTTTCGCAACCCTGCTCAATAACTTCAAGTTTTCTCGTGAAACACAGCCTTATGTAACCTTCTCCCCGTGGTCCAAAACAAGAACCAGGAAGCAATGCTACACCGGCTTTTTCCAAGACGAAATTAGCAAACTGCGTGCTATTCATACCAGTGGCTTTAATGTTTGGAAAAACGTAACAAGCTCCCTCCGGGACATTACAGGATACGCCCTCAATCTCATTCATTTTTTTAACAATTAAATCTCTGAAAACCCTGAATTTTGCAATTCTTTCTTCGACAATTTCCTGATTGCCTTTTAGTGCGCTTATTCCGGCATACTGAATAAAGGGAGGGACACAGGAATAAATGGTCTCAAAAAGAATGCCCATTTTTTTTATAACATTTTTTGGACCTACAGCATATCCTAATCTCCATCCGGGCATTGAGTAACCCTTTGCGAAGCCATTTAGGATAATAGTTCTTTCTAAGCATTTATCCAACACGCCAGGTGAATAATGTTTCCCTGAATATATTATTTTGGAATAAATCTCATCACTTAAAAGATATAAATCCTTGTCCTCTGTTAAATGAGCAATATCTTCTGTCTCCTTTTTATTCAGGACGGCACCTGTTGGGTTTTGAGGGGAGTTTATAATCATTAAACGAGTTTTTTCCGTTATTCGCTCAGCTATGTCTTTCATTTGAATATGAAATCCATGCTCTTCTCTCAAAGGGACACCGACCTTGTTAACACCAGTATAATTTGTTACAGCCATATAAGTTGGAAATCCGGGGTCAGGAAAAATAACTTCTTCGCCCGGATTTGCAACACATCGAATTACAAAATCTACAATGGCATTAGCAGGCATGACAAGAATTTGATCTATATCCGGCCTGAAACCCAATGTTTCTTCGATGGAGTCACAAACAGCCTGCCTAAACGGCATAATACCCATTGAATTGACATAATGAGTACGATCATTATCGAGAGCCTGTTTTGTTGCCTCAAGGACATGGTCATATGCTCTGAAATCGGAATCTCCGATCTCAAAATGAAAAATTGTACGCCCGGCCCGCTCCAATTCCTTAACTTTTGTCAAAAGTTTAAACATTGGTTGTCCAACCAAACCATCCGTGATTGATGATAATTTTCTCATAACAATACTCCAAGTCATCCATGATAGAGGTTAAGAATTAACATTATTGAACCACAAAGCCAAGAACCACTAAAACTCAATAAATTTCAAGAGATTATAATACAATCATTACATAATTACAACTGGTTTAAAAGACGACAGAGACTCAAAATTTTCTGCTTTTTAATATCCGGATAGTTACCGATATAATACCCAAAAAAATGAACATGTTCTATTTCAGGGAAGTTCTCCCATTCTTTATTTGGGATTATTTTCCTTAGATAAGGCTGCCTGAGTTGGTTGCCGCCGCCACTGCTGCCGCGACGAAACTCTACGCCAGCCTGATGCAATTCGCTTTCAAGCCTGTTACGAAAATCTGTATCCGGCTTTTTTATAATTAAATTAAACGCATAATTACAACTGCCTTCCAGATCAAGGTCCGTCCTGTATTTTTCAGAATCAAGATTATTTAAAAATATCTCAAAATTTCTTTTGCGCTTAATGTTATTCTGATCGAGTCGTTTGAGTTGGCTACGGCCCAAAACACCGCCGATCTCAGTGCCGCGCACATTGTAGGCCGGATAAGCGAAAATGAAATCGGCACTGAGGTCAGGATTTTGCTCTATGTACTCCTGCTTTACCGTATCACTTAAAGCCTCACGAACCATACCGTGAGACCGCAGCATCCGAATCATTTCATGTATTTCTTCATTATTTGTACAGACCATACCACCTTCAATAGTACTCATATGATGGGCGAAATAAAAGGAAAAGTTGGATATTAAGCCAAATGAGCCCAGCTTTTTACCTTTAAATGTTGCGCCATGAGATTCGCACACATCTTCAATCAATGGTATATTGCATTTGTTAAGTGTCGATAGCAATCGGCCGGTCAAACCGTTAAAACCCTGTACATGGGTGAGAAAAACAGCTTTGGTTTTATCGGTAAGTTTTGCAATTACTTGCTCATCATCCATACATAAATTCTTAGGGTTGATATCAACAAAAACGGGTGTAAAATCATTTTGAAGTACCGAAGCGATATCCGAGACCCAGGTCAGGGTAGGTACAATGATTTCACCATCACCGCAAAGATGCTTCAAAGCAGCCATAGTAATCAAATTTGCCGAAGCACCAGAATTTACGTAAATACTATATTTAACACCCAGCCAATCTGACCATTCCTGTTCAAAGGCATTAACATTACTTGATTGCGTAAGACGAGGCATGCCCTTGAGAAATTCGATGAGAACGTCCAGGTCCTGGCGTGTGATATTATCTTCCATTAAAGGCCAGGTTGTTTTTATCATAGCGAAGATGTCCTTATTTTATCTAACTTCTTTTTGATGGAACCACCGAACTCTTTGAAAGAGCTTATAGTTCGTCTGGCCCTGTCTTTTTCCAATTCCCCGTAATCCTCATGTTCCGGGTGATAAAATATAATCTGGCTGCCGCTGGATTCAAAACGAAACGGCACATGAATTTTTTCGGCAAGCGCCTCTCTTACTTTTTTCTGCACCGAGGGTTGAGCAAAAAGCAGCAGGAAACCTCCACCACCTGCTCCGGTAATTTTACCACCAACTGCACCAGCTTCGCGAGCTCTGTCATAAAGCTCATCGACATCGTTATTAGACACCTGGGAGCTTAAACCTTTTTTAAGCATCCATGACTCATGCAACAGTTCTCCAAATTGGCAGATATTATTGTTGCCTTTCAAAATGTATATCCCTTCATCTACCGTTTTTTGTATTTGTTTCAAAAGCGTGCGTTTCTTACTAAGACTATCAACATAACTTTTGGCTATGTCTGAAGCAGTACGTTTTATGCCGGTGTAAAAAAGCATCAAATGTGAATTAAGCTCTTTCACGCGATCAACATGTAAAGTAACAGGCTGAACTTCGATTTCTCCATTTGTAGAAAACTTAATCAAATTGAAACCGCCATAAGCAACACAAACCTGATCCTGCGAGCCAACAGTTTCTTTGATCATATTTTGCTCGATATGTATACTTTCACAGGCAAGTTGCCTATTGCTCGGCATAATACCAAGATGAGCATAAAGAGTGTGCAGAAGACCGACTGTAAATGAAGAACTCGACCCCATACCACTTCGAGCCGGCAAATCGCCATCGTAATGTATCTCAAGGCGTTGGTCAATTTTCAAAAAGCGAAGGATCTCACGCACTGCTGGATGTTTAACTTCGTTATAATGTTGGCATAGTTCCATTTTTGAGTATACGATTCGCAGCCTGTGCTCAAAAAATGGAGGTAAAACTCGACAAGTTATATAACAATATTTATCAATGCTGGTACTCAACACCTTGCCGCCATGCTTAAGATACCATGATGGATAATCGGTTCCACCCCCAAAAAAAGATATCCTGAAAGGCGTTCGGTTAATAATCATTTTTAAAAGTCTCCTTATATTGGCATAGATACTTATTTCCCGGCAAAATCCTCACAACCCTTTACACCAAAAAAACTTTCAGCCATCGCATAAGCCTCTGGTGTTCCAATATCAATAAATCGTCCTTCAACGCAAAATCCAGAAAGTCCTGTCTCTACCAGCTTTGGAAAAAACTGATGCTCCAGCGAATAATATTCTCCGGATGGAATGGATGTAATTAAGGAACGATCGATCAGATAAACACCAGCATTGATCCAGCCAGGACCGGAACGCTTCTTCTCATCAAAAGCTATAATTTTATCATCATCGATAGTCACACTTCCATAATAACTCGTGTCATCCATTTTGGTCAGGACCAAAGCCGCTTGGCTGCCCGTCTCAAAAAACCAGTCAACATAGGCTCTTAAATCCGCATCTATATAAGAATCACCATTCATAACCAAAACAGCATCCGATCGAAAATATGGCATTGCTAATCTGATCGCTCCACCGGTACCAAGTGGCTGATCCTCTCTGGAATACAGAAGGCGTAAAGAGCCATAGCTGTCACCAAAACATTCCTGTATCTTGTCAAACATATAACCTGAACAAAAAACAACCTCACTGATACCCAGAGAAATAAGTTGATCCAGCAAATACGCTAAAAAAGGCCGTCCTCGCACCATAGCCAATACTTTCGGCCTGTCGGATACCACCGATTGAAGTCGTGTCCCACGCCCACCTACCAAAATTGCAGCTGTGATGTCAGATATATGTTTCATAAACCTTACCTTAATATCTTAAGGTCGTATACAAAACAAGCTATTTTTTGGCCTGGTACCATTGACAGGTTTTTCGCAACCCCTCTTCAAGACTAATAGTCGATTTGAAACCAAGAGACATGATTTTAGAGCTATCCAGCAACTTTTGAGCCGCTCCATCCGGCTTACTTTTGTCCCACAGAATCTTTCCTGTATAATTAGTAACTTTCGCAATCATTTCAGCCAGCTCTTTAATCGAGTAATCTATCCCAGTACCAATATTGTAGTGGTGATTTTCGAGTTTGTCAGCATTTCGTATGGCAAAAAGCGATGCATCGGCAACATCCAGACTGAAAACAAATTCCCTTTTTGGTTTGCCGCTACCCCACAATGTCACAGCTCCTGAGTTATTTATTTTGGCTTCATGAAATCGGCGAATCAACGCTGAAAGCACATGGCAGCTCTCAATGTCAAAATTATCATTGGGGCCATATGCAGAATTGGGAATCAATGCAATAAAACGGTTCGTCTGGTGTTGCTGGTTATAAACCTTGCATGCGATAATACCTGCTATTTTTGCAGCAGCATAACCCACACTGGTTTCTTCTATATCCCCAGTCAAAAAATACTCTTCTTTCATCGGCTGTGGGGACTGTTTAGGATAAGTGCAGGATGAGCCGTAAAAGATCAAGTGATTTACTTCGAATTTCTGGGCAGCTTCGAATACATTATCCTGGATAGCTATATTAATATGAAAATAATCTGCTGGATAAGTCTTGTTACTTAATATACCACCGACCTTACCGGCAGCAAGAAAAACATACTCAGGCTTTTCAATAGAAAAAAAGTCAAACACCTCGGCTTTGTTTGTTAAATCCAGTTCGGAATGTGATTTCGTAATAACCCGGCTGTAACCATACTCATTTAACCGATTGATTAACGCTGAACCTAATAATCCGGTATGGCCTGCTACATAAATTTTAGAATCTTTATACATTACTGTACTTGCGGTTATCTATAATCGTATAGCTTTTTATCAGTTCTGCTATACCCATCTGGAGCGAGTAATCTGGGGAAAATCCTGTTTTTTCTATCTTCTCGTTAGATACGATGTAGTCCCTTTTATCTGGGTCTTCACCGACAGAGGCTTCAATAAATACAAAATCAGGAATCTGCTCTTTGATCTTGGCACAAAGCTCTAGTTTCGACAGATTCGCATCGGAAAGCCCTACGTTGTAAGATTCATTTTTCATATCATCGAATTTATCCATTGTGTGAATAAAAACTCTAGCCACATCGCGAATATGGATATAGTTACGTTTAAAATGACCCTCGAAAATCACAATAAATCCGTCTTTCACTGCACGATATGTAAAATCATTAACCAGAAGATCTATACGCATCCTTGGACTGGCACCGAAAACAGTAGCAAGTCGTAAACTGATGCTGTTATCCCTATCCAAAGCTATCTTTTCTGCCTCCACTTTAGTCTTTCCATAGAAGGAAACTGGGTTAAGCGGTGTCTGCTCGGTACAATAAATCCCCTTTTGCCCAATGCCATAGCCGCTGTTTGTGACAGGGATAATAATCCGTTGTTCTCTTGAAAGTATTTCGGTGAGAGTTTTTATTGCACCGGTGTTAGTAGTTTCTGCGCCAATTTTATCACGTGCACATAATGGCGCTCCCACAAGAGCTGCCAAGGGAATTATAACATCCTTGTCTTTGACAAGCTTTTCTAATAAACCTCTATCTCGTGCATCACCACAAACAATTTCAAAGGAATCGTAATGACAACAATCAAGAAGCGAATTAGGCCCAAACATGAAGTTATCAAGAACCGTAATTTTATTGCCCAATTCTAAAAGCTGGCGCACAAGTACCGACCCTAAATATCCCGCCCCACCTGTTATTAAAATATTATGACTCATATCTGCTCCTGTTTTTTACATAAAATCCATATACGCATCCATTTTCGAACTACTGGCAGAGAATACTCAAATGCCGATAGGATAAAATAATTGGGTTATAATACGATAAACAATGGTAATCGTCAAATCAAAAGACATGAGATGAGTAAGTTTCTACGGAATCAGCAATCTTGATACTTGTTTTTTCCAGATTTGCTGATACTATTGTAAATTTGAATAATTTTCAACGAAAGGATTGGTTAGAAAATGTGCAATATGGGTATGGTTGGTTGTGGTTACTGGGGGCCGAATCTTATTCGCAACTTTAATTCACTTGCTGGCAGTAATGTAAAAAAAGTCTGCGATATAGATAAAGACAGATTGACGCATATTAAATCACTCTATCCCAGCGTAGAAGCTGTTACAGATTTTGATAATTTGGCAAATGATCCCGATATTGATGCAATTGCAGTAGCTACACCCGTGCAATTTCATTTTCAAATGGCCAAAAAAAGTTTGCAGGCCTGCAAACACACTTTTATCGAAAAACCAATGGCCTCTTCTGTGGTTGAGTGTAAGGAGTTGATCGAAATAGCTGAAAAAAAGAATCTGACACTTATGGTTGGACATACTTTTATTTATTCTACCCCCGTACGAAAAATTAAAGAAATCATAGACGCCGGTGAATTAGGGCAACTTCAATACATCAGCTCACGCAGATTAAATCTTGGGCTTTTTCAAAAAGATATCAATGTAACATGGGACTTAGCACCTCATGACATTTCTATTATCCTTTACATCATGAATGAAAAACTGGAATCTGTTAATTGTCAGGGCAAAGCTCATATAAATCCTGAAATCGAAGATGTAACCAATATGACTTTGGATTTTGCCAATGGTGGATTTGCTACGATCCAAAGCAGTTGGCTGGATCCCAACAAAATTCGAGAGATGACCTTTGTTGGAAGCAAAAAAATGTTAGTCTATGATGACATTGAACCAAATGAGAAGATTAAGATTTATGATAAACATGTAGAAGCTCCACCACATTATGACACATTTGCCGAATTCCAATATTCGTATCATTACGGTGACATGTGTGCTCCATATCTGAAAATGGTAGAACCGTTAAAGGTTGAATGTCAACATTTCCTTGACTGTATCGAAAACGGCATAAAGCCCCTTTCAAGCGGCAAAGAAGGATTAGAGGTAGTTAAAATACTTGAATTAGCCTCTCAATCGTTGAAAAATGGCGGCGCAAAAGTTGCGATTTGTGATTAAAGATTTTGCCTAACACGGAAAGAAATCATGACAACACAAATAATTGCCCCTGATGTAAAATTAGGTAAAAATGTCAAAATATACGACTTTGTGAACCTATATGGCTGCCAGATAGATGATAACAGCAAAATAGGTACTTTTGTGGAAATACAAAAGGGTTCAAAAGTTGGAAAAAATTGCAAGATTTCCAGCCATAGCTTTATCTGCGAAGGTGTTGTCATAGAGGACAATGTTTTTGTCGGCCACAATGTCACCTTTATCAATGACCCTTATCCACGTGCAGCTACAGATGATGGTAACTTACAAACAGAAGATGACTGGGTTTGTATACCTACACAAGTGAAAAAAGGAGCGTCAATTGGTTCAAGTGCCACAATTATGTGCGGGGTAACAATCGGAAAAAATGCCATTGTAGGAGCCGGCTGTGTTGTAACCAAGGACGTCCCTGACAATACTATCGTCGTGGGCAACCCTGCGAGAATACTTAAAAAAGTAGACGAAATAAAGAAGTAGCAATGAAAGTTCCATTCCTCGATTTAAAAGCCCAATATCAATCCATTAAAAACGAGATTGCCATCGAGCTGCAGAAAGTTTTAGATAATACAGCTTTTGCAGGCGGTCCGTTTGTGGCTCAATTTGAAAAGGAATTCGCTTCATTTTGCCAAACGGATTTTGCCATAGGTCTTGGAAGCGGAACAGCAGCACTTTGGGCAGCTATCCAGGGATTAGGAATAGGCAAAGGTGATGAAGTAATAACCACGCCAAATACTTTTATCGCCACAGCTGAAGCTATTAGTTTTTCCGGTGCCGAGCCGGTGTTTGTTGACATCGACGAGCAAACGTACAACATGAATCCTCAGCTTCTCGAAGCTGCTATCACAACCAAAACCAAAGCTATTATTCCCGTTCATCTTTACGGCCAGACCGCTGATATGGACCCTATTATGGAAATTGCAAAGGCCAAAGGCCTATTCGTTATCGAAGATGCATGTCAAGCGCATGGTGCTGAATACAAAGGCAAATCAGCCGGTTCAATTGGCGATGCCGGATGCTTTAGCTTCTATCCGGGAAAAAATCTCGGTGCCTATGGCGAAGCTGGCGCTGTTGTAACAGATAACACCCAGCTAACCGAAAATATGCGAATGTTCCGCGATCATGGACAGGAAAAAAAATACTATCATTCTATAATCGGCTGGAATGCTCGTATGGATGGCTTTCAAGGGGCTGTTTTAAGTGTGAAACTGAAATACCTTAACGAATGGAATGAATCTCGCAGGAAAAATGCTCATCTATACAACGAGCTTCTGGCGAATTTCAATGGCATAATTACACCGCAAGAAGCCAGCTATGCCAAACATGTCTACCATCTCTATGTAATTCGCACACAAAATCGCGATGCATTCATGGCGGCATTGGCCGAAAACGACGTTTTCTGTGGGATTCATTATCCCGTCCCGCTCCATTTGCAGGATGCTTACCGTTCCTTAGGCTACAAAAAAGGAGATTTCCCAGTAGCGGAAAAGTGCTGCGAACAGTTAATCTCGCTACCAATGTTCCCGGAGCTAACTTCCGAACAGATTAGCTACGTTGTCGAAAAGATAAAAAACATTGTCAATTCATAGTCGTAACCCAACATCAACCACTAAAATATCGGCATCGGGAAGTACTTTTTTGACGCTAAAAACAACGTCAAGAATATCGCTTTCTTCGCTATACGTCAAAACAAGTACAAGAATTCTTGGTTTATCCGGCATTCAGGTATCTAACTAATCGCAAATACTTCATTTTTTTACGAGGGATTCAAGTTTGTTCAATTCTTTAATGGCCTCGTTGAAATGACCGATGTTCTCTATTCCAAGCCAATATTCTTCGATACGATATGCGCCAATATGGCGTTTTTTCTCTAATAGCTTATTCGCAAGGTCAGGCATTGTAAAA
>SDBT01012568.1_pt1 | contig 13604 bp, 7 predicted proteins | sample 2277101 | NCBI WGS metagenome assembly SDBT01 (sample SAMN10404973, study PRJNA504765) | marine sediment metagenome | isolation source: marine sediment core GS10_PC15, 103 cmbsf | place: Arctic Ocean: Southern Knipovich Ridge | collected 2010
AGCCTTCGTACCTAACCTTCGGCAATCACCTTCCGCGCTGGTATAATGGTCCGTATCATCAAAGTAGATGGTATCGTTGTTGGGATTGTCGTTGATCCTGACCTTAATTTTTACCGATTTGGCATCAACACCTATACCGGCATCGGCAATATTTAGAGTTATCAGGTTGTTCAAAGGCACTTGTATCGAGCCGGCAGCCGGTGATAAATTAGTGACAGTCGGCGCTAGACTATCAACGTCAACAGTTATGGTAACCGTCTCAGAATCTTGCAGTTGCCCATCGCTTACAATGAAAGTGACGTCGTAACTGCCCACCTGGCTCTGGCTCGGCGTCCAGTCAAAGTCCTGGTCAGAAAACGTGGCACCACTGGGCAGAGTACCCGTTGAATATGTTATCGCATCACCATCAGGTTCAGTTGCATCTATCGTGAAGGTTAAAAGGACATCTGTATAAGCTGTCTTATTACCTATAGCAGTGAGCACAGGGGCTCGGTTCACATTGACTACTGTTATCGTTATTGTCTGGGAATCCTGAGCCTGACCATCGTCTGCAGTGAATGTAACCGCAAAGGCCCCTGCCTGATCATAACTCGGTGTCCAGGTAAACGTCTGGCCGGCAAATACAGCACCAATAGGTAAGCCGCTTACAGAGTATGTTATTGCCTCGCCGTCAGGATCGGTTGCGTCTACCGAAAAGCTCAGAAGGGTGTTTTCATTAACCGATTGATCACTGATTGCCCCGAGTACAGGTGCTCGGTTAATATTATTTACTGTGATAGTGATTGTCTCATAGTCCAGCGAGTTGCCGTCACTTGCTCTAAACGTTATCGAGTAACTACCGGTCTGGGCATAACTCGGCGTCCAACTAAAGGTCTGGTTGGAGAAAGTCGCCCCGCTTGGCAGACCCTGAGCCGAATAAGTTATTGGCTCGCCATTAGGATCAGTCGCATTTATAGTAAATGTCAGAGTAATATTTTCATCCACTGTCTTATCGCCAATTGCCTGAAGCACTGGTGGCGGATTATTAGGATCCCCAGATTCATAAGCACCGATGTCAGGGGCAGAGCCTCGGGGAATAAGATTGCCCTCGAAATCTTGAGTTAAACCAATATCAATTCCTGCATCTATTGCCGGGCTTCCTGCTTGCAGCTTGAAATCAGCTGGTTCTTGTGGACTTGATGAGACAAACATCGGGTCAGCCAATATCGAATTATTATCGCAGCCTATTGCTAGCCCGTAAGCAAAGTCTGTAGTAGTAAAGCTTGTTGCAGGATAATACAAATTATAGTCCGAAGAAAGATTGCTCCAGTCACCAGGAGCACCAGTTATAAGAACATAACGCTCTCCAGGATTCACGATGATATTGTTATAAACAGCACCCTGAGGAGGGGCATTTATAATACTAAAAGCAATTCCTACTCCTGCTGGATTAATAATAATGTTATTATAAATTTCTACAGGGTCCTTATTATTAGTGGCTATACCTTTTCCTTGCCAGCTTTCTGTCTTCCCAATACCAGTATTCATTATAATATTATTATAAACTTCCCATCCAGTCCTCTTTCCAATAGAATCCTCATTATTTCCGGAAAGTACTATTCCTGAACCACCAGTATAACTTTTTACTTTTATATCTTTAATAAAATTATTTCTTATAATTATATCCTTCATATCAAAAGTGCTTGCATCAAATTCAATTGCAGCCCCAGTATCTTCTATATAATTCCCTTGAATAATGTGCCCTCTTCCTCCCATCAACGCTACTGCATGAGCATCTTGATGGGGATATTCAGGAGTTCCAAGATGCTTAAAGGTATTATTCTCTATTAGCAAATAACTTGATCCCCACCCGTCATTTAAATGAGTATCCATCCAATAAGTATAAATTCCAAATTCAGCATAACTGAAATCATTATTCCTGAATGTCCAATAATCATGACCTGCATAAAGCGAGTAAGTTACTCCATATATCATTTTGCAGCTATCAAAAATAATATGTGTTGAAACTGGTATGTCGGTAACTTCATTCACCAAAGTAAAATCAGACCGTCCCATCCTTTCTTTTCCAACTGTTGAACCATTAAAATTCCCTTTATAGAATTTAATATACTTACTTCTTCCTAAATCAAATCTATATGAGCTATAAATAGTTCCAGTATCTCCAGGGTAATCCATTCTTATAGTAATAGGATACTCTTCAGAAAAACCTGATTCTCTTATATATTCTACAGCTTGATAAGCAATAAAATCATTACTCATACTTGTATCATAATCATGCTCTCCGCAAACATATAAATTATCGCCTGCCTCCATGCCATCTTCTCCCCAGACAATCTCTCTTATACCATTCCAAGCATCATCATAAGAAGTTCCGTCCTGATTTCCATATGTCCCTGGTACTGGAACTGGCATAGAAGCACTTACGCCAGAATACACCCCTGGCCTGACATACCAATCTGTTGGGCCTTCTGTTGTAAAAGAATATATTGAACTATATGAAGATTCAACTGGTGTTAATGCAGAATCTCTTACCTTAACTCTCCAATAATACTGTGTGTTTGGCTTTAAGATTGGTTTGTATTTTCCATAATGTTTTATCCAGCCAGACTCTTTTAAATCTGGTGAATCAAATGTATTCACCTCATCAACCTGGAAATAATAATGCAATGGATTTACAACATCCCCTCCAAGCGTTGCAATGCCTCCATTAACTCTAAGAAATACTGCCTTATCTACATTAGTTGTGCCATTTGAAGGACTCTCTACTGTTAAATAACCTATTCCTGTAGATACTTCTGCTCCATCTTTTAGTTCTAAATGGTTGGTTCCCTTAGTATCTTTTATATGAGTTGTTCCAGAAGAACCTGTAGCATCACTTGTTTCATGCATAAGCCATTCAGAATGAAGTTCAGTAGAATCAAATCCAGAAACCAGCTTGTGTTGCCCGGTTGCATCATAATTATTCCATAAGTTTGAAACCTCGCTTGAAGATAATTCTCTGTTCCAAATCCTTACCATAAAAATATCTCTATTAAGTATATTCATACCTTTTCCAAATTGCAAATCATAATTATTTTCTATATTTAATGGATTGATTGCTGAATTAGCATTATTCCCGGATTCATCTCCATTAATATATAAAATTAACTCTTTTGCTGTAGAATCCCAGGTCATAACAGCATAAACATATCCTTCTAATGTTTGAGAGGTTGAAAAGACCTGGTTTGTTCCATCTCCAACTTTAACAGATAGTTGCTGGCCAAAATACTCTAAATGTCCTATAGAGGTTCCTATTGCAAATCCAGGATAAGTAGGATTAAAAAGAACATACATACTTCCTTTCTGAATAAAACTTCCCAATTTGCCACCAATCGAGTGCGGCTCAATTTTGGTAATAACTTCAACAGAAAAATCCTTAGAATAATCTAAGTCATCGACATTAGCATCTGAAAGAGAAGCATAGCCGCCTGTTCTTGAAAGCTCTAATACGCTATCACTGCCATAATGTGAATTTGCATAAAGGGATTGTGCCAGCATCATCCCTATCAGGCTTACGGCAAGAATAAGAGCTATGTGTGGTTTACGTTTTTTTGTTCTCATGTTTTCTCCTATCGGAATTCCACCCGACTATTCTGTACCTCCATATAAATAATACGAATATGCTCTACAAAAAGCAAATAAGAATTTATTATCTATCAAATTCGTTATTATAGGACGTATGCTCAATTGATATATAAATCAATGGTGATTGGCCTAAAATAAATAGCATGCAACCTGCCGAGCGCGCTATTGTATAGTCCTGTAAATACTGAACTTATGGAATATTAGGCTTGATAGAAAGGTGTAAAGGGCATCCAAAGGTAAAACATCGGAAAATAAGCACAATGTTTGCCCTTTTTTAATGAGACCTAAAGGTGATTATGGCAAAAAAAGAGCCATTCTCATGGCAAAAGAACAGTTCGATGAAATGAAAGAAGTGATTCGACAAGCAACTACGGAAAGCCGGATGATCAATGAAGTGGAAGGTGAAATGAAAACGATTGCTCAAAATAGAATGTCTGACTCTTCAGGGATATGTTAATTTGCAGGGCACCGCAGATTTAGGTCCAATGGCCTGCACCCCATAAGCTGGACACTTTTTGGGGAGCAGGCCAAAAACTCTGCCGGCCATGTCCCAAGGATCAATTGTCGTATGCATCATACCCTGATGCCTCAGAGTACTATTTGTCAAGGGTTGGGGCTCAGGAACCGCCGCCTTCGCATAGTAGAAAAGAATAGAACGAATATTATGCCTACAATGTCGGCCACTAAATCGGCGATACTCGCGGTTCGGTTCATAAAGGGCTGTGTTAGTTCGTCGAAAACGCCGATAACTGAAACCGCAAGGAAAAGGAGCAAAGCTGAAAGCATGGTCGGTGAAGTTCTGAGCGAGATGAGAAAAAGTAACGTAATTACCCCGTACGCCAAAACATGTTGAAGCTTGTCGAAGCCATCTTTTTGCAATGAGGATGGCATTGTCTCCTGAGGTAGGTGGGAAAAGACAAGAACAGCCACAGTAAAAAGTATCGCAGTTATCAGCAACTTGATGTTGAAATGGGTTTCAAACATTAGAGTTCTTCAAGAAGGATTCTTACAATGCGCTGGGCAGCTTTTCCATCCCAAAGCGGAGGAATCTGTGGCTCTCTCCATTTTCCACTAGTAGCATTACGATATGCAGCAAGAATCTTCTCTGGATCTGTACCAACAATCTGATTCGAGCCGATCTCTGCAGTAACCGGACGCTCAGTATTCTCTCGTAGCGTGATACATGGCACTTTGAGTACTGTTGTCTCTTCTTGAATACCGCCCGAGTCAGTCAAAACAACCTTAGCACAGGAGTTCAACTTTAGAAAGTCCAGATATCCAATTGGATCCATAAGATGTATATTTTGCAATGAATCCATACGATCTTGTAAACCTAATGCTTTCATTTTTTTTCGTGTCCTAGGATGAATTGGGAACAGAATAGGCAGCTCTTCCTGAATGACCTCCAATGCATCAAGGATTCGTGAGAAGGTCTTTGGATCATCCACATTTGAAGGTCTATGCATGGTGAGCATAGCAAAAGCTTCCCCATCAATACAACCTTGATTTCGCAATTTGTCAATAATTGTTGACTTTTTAGCTTTCTCAAGATTGCTGAGAAGTGTATCAATCATAACATGGCCAACCAAGTGGATTTTTTCTTTTGCAATACCTTCTTTAATTAGATTGTCAACACCGCTTTGCTCGGTGCAGAAAAGAAAGTCGCTTAAAGAATCTGTCAAGACACGATTGATTTCTTCAGGCATAGAGCGGTCGAAACTGCGCAGTCCTGCCTCGACATGTACAAGTTTGGCTCCTAATTGTACCGCCACAAGGCCACAGGCAATAGTGCTGTTCACATCACCGACCACCACAACCACATCCGGTTTATGGTCGATGAGAACCGGCTCAAACCTCTTCATGATCTCGGCGGTCTGTACGGCATGGCTGCCAGAACCCACCTCCAGATTGATATCGGGCTTGGGAATACCCAATTCGCTGAAGAAGAGGTTGCTCATTATCTCGTCGTAGTGCTGACCCGTGTGGACAAGAACTGCATGAATGTTCTCGTGCCGGCTGTATTCAGCCATCAACGGCGCTATTTTCATGAAATTCGGCCTGGCACCAACTACATTTAGTATCTTCATAAATGCTCTTGTGGAGAAAAATAGACAGATCTGTAAAGGGTCTGAGATTTAGATTAGAACATTATTGCTCTTCGGCTTGCCCCCATTTTTGCCACTGACTATATGATTGCCCGCTACAGGGCTCTCATGCAAATTTACGCAATTTCACGCCAGCTACACCCAGACCGAGAATACCGAGCAGAACAGCACCCGGTACTGGAGTATGTAGTAAATCATGGGAGGGTGGTGCGAATAAAATATTACTACCGCTTCCAGTATATAAATCAATATGGAGTCTATAACCGTCATTCAATGCACTTGCGTCAACTGCAAAAGACTGGTAAAATAGACCGCCGCCGCTAGAAGGGCTCCCTGGTCCACCAGCGCCATCCACCTCCACGTCATATACATCTGTCTCTGTGGCACCAGTTAGATCAAATGATCTCTCTGTAAAGTAAGTGTCGAAGACGCTATGCGACGGTAATGTTGGGTGAATTAGGGGCGTTATTGGTGGAATACCATAAATCATATCAGCGGTGACAACAATTGTTTCACCGGCAAATATGAAAGAGCCAAGGATCCCGGCAGTGTTCCTTTCCGGAACCAAGGCAATAGAAAGGAAATATTCTTTTGACGCCCAATCAGAAGGGGCTTGACCGGATTTACTGTTTATAAGTGCATACAATGTAAACACGTCACTTGTGGTAACAACCGACTCCTCGGGTGGACCAACATATATTGCTGGATCTGCGTCTAACTGCAAGTACGGCACTGCAAACGCAGCATTACCCGATACAAGCAATAGACATGATACAAACACAATGACTGATATCAAATTCATATGACGTTTTGTTGTATGTGCTGCTGACATTTTTACTCTCCTCACAAGTTTAAGTTTGTTTACAACATATTCGTTGTACTCTTTGATTGATACCTCCATGCCCTTAATAGAACTTCAAGCTGACACCTTATCTACATAAGGCTACAACACTACTAATCTTAATTATTTTAGCGGCTGTGTCCTATAATGTCAAGGTTTTTTTAAAAAAAAACCAACTAAATCATGAATTCGCGCGGTTTAGCCAAAACCTCTCATATTAAAGTCTTTATTTTTAAGTACTTACGAATCAAATGGGACTTCTCCCAAAAACCCGTTTTGCGTAAAATTTTTTCAAAATAATCTATAATTACCGTCCATATTGTTAAAATAGCTAAAGTTTACAAATTCTCCAGTTACAAATGTAATAATAATACTGTTTATCCGGCCCGACCTTACTCGAAGTCATATTACTTGTTAACAGCTTGCGCCCCACTTCCCTGGACAATTCTCGCGATCTCCGACCGTTCATCAGGTGTGAATACGTCAATTTTTCGGTCAATCTCCAATGCGTTCTTTAGGTGCTGTTTTGCTTGAATAAGGTCATTGAGTTTTGCACAAATGCGGCCCAACTGTAAAAGTGCCTTTGCTCGTTGGCGAGAATCAGGGAGCGATAATTCTACAAGTCTTTCAAAGTCGTTCCTCGCGTCGGCAAGCCGGTCCGCCATATTGAGAAGAATCGTACCCCTCGTGTCAAGGAGATGTAACTCATCAGGCGCAATGCTTAAACCTCTATTCGCCAGCTCCAGTGCAGCGGCGTAGCGTTGATAATGCTCTTGAAGAATCCATGCAAGGTCGTTGAGAATTTGTATGTTATTTGGGTACTGCTCGAGCAATTCCTTGTAGATCCTCTCTGTACGTTCGGCATTTCCTGTCTGATAGAGGGTAAAAGCCAAACCCAGGCGTGCATCTTTTGATGTCGGCGATAGGGTAACAGCATGCTCAAATAGTTTTAATCCCTCTTTTTTGAGTGCCATCGAATCCAATGAGGCCAAGACCGATGCGGCCATCACAAGTGTCGTTGGATTCTGCTCTTTGGCCGAAAGATATGCAGAACTGATTCCCGCAAGCTCCTCGAATCGTTTCTGCGCTACCAGCCATACAAATCTAGCATGGATAACAACTTGATTGTTCGGATCCACCCGTTCCGCCTGCTCAATCCTTTGTTTTGCCTGGTCCATGTCACCGGAGAGACGATACAGGTCGGCAAGTGCCACGATTGCGAGAATACTGCTACTTCCTTCATCGGTTTGGCAATAAGCTTCCAGTTCAGGGATTGCAACCTGAGGCAGTTTCAGGGAAGCCAAAACTTGTGCTCGCGAAAGCAGCAGTTTTTCGCCTGTGGGGTTGCTGCCGAGCGCAGATTCGATCAGCATCCGGGCCTCCTCAAGAAGGCTGCTATTCTTGCTACTCAGTGCAGTTGCCACGAACAGGTTTCGGGCTTCAGTATTATTCGGATCTCTCTGAAGAACCAGATGAGCTAATTGCCCCGCCATCTGTGTATTCTTCATTGCAAGCTCAGCCCTGCCTCTGGCCGACAGCAATGCCAAGTTGTCTGGGTTGGAGCCAACAGCCCGAATCGAATAATCGCGGGCGGTCTCGTATTCTCCCTCCTGCATCGCAATACCAATCAGCATAAGATGCGCATCAACCGCTGTCGGTTCCAGTTTGATAGCATTTTCCAACTTCCCTCTGGCAGTCTTAAGTGACTCTGGTGTCGACTCCTCTAACATTTGCAGAGCTCGAAACTTCATCAATTCGGGATCTTGAGGCAGTCGTTCTTCAAGTGTTCTAAGGATTTTAAGTCCCTTCTGCTTGCTTTGCGCAGTCCTCTGCAGAAACAATGTCTTCATCAGCCTTCGCTCCAACTTCAAATCTGAAGGATACACATTCAAACCCTTTTCAAGTGCTTCTACAGCTTTATCGAGTTTCTCATTCCTGCCGTAGAAGTTGCTTAACAATTCATAACCTATTGCGCCTTGCTCGGCGAAAGTTGTCAGCTTCGTGTAGTCCTGCTCGGCACGTTCAAATTCACCTTCATCAGCCAGGTATGCCGCCCGCATCACATATGCATCGAAGACATCACTATTCGCCACATAATCATTAAGGATTCGCTGGGCCTCTTCGGCTTGGCCTTCTGCCCTTAGGATTGACACTTTTGCCGCTGTTAGCGCCATGGAGTCCGGCGTTATCGCTTCGGCTTCCTTCAGATATGCAAAAGCCTGGTCGGCATCCCTGGTTTGCTGGTAGACCAGTCGCGCCAGCTGTATTTGTGAGGCCGCGTCCTGGTTGTCATTGGATACCCTGAGTTTCAACTCGTCGATTGCCCGGGAAAAGTCCCCCGCTCTAAAGGCCATTCGGACATGCCACGTACTGGCAACCTTGGGGTCCATTTTAATTTGCTGGAGAACCTTCTCGGCCTCCGAAAAGCGGTCTTGTCTTTCGAGGAGGGTCAGCAATTTGTTCGCGATATCAGTAGCCGAAGGATTCCGGAGAAGCGCTTGCCGGCAGGTATCTTCGACACGTCTGGAATCATCAAGCTTCTCATACATTTTCACCAGAAGTAATGACGGTGCCGACCACTCGGGGTCTGAATTAATGCAGTATTGAAGCGAGTCAGTAATATCCGGCCGCTTCGATTGCCATTCATCAGACGACAGCCACATGTCCGCCTGATGCAGGCGCCAGAAAAGCCCACTTTCCCCCTCGATCTCTCGCAATTCACTGACCAGTTTTTCGGCCGTTGCCGGATCCTCTTGAATTTCGCGGACGCCCAGAAGTAGCGAGCGAGCACGGATTTCCTGTTCATCTTGCGCTGCCAGGTCACTCAGAAGACTTATCCCGGTGGCCCGATCCCCATGCATAAGTTCCAGCAAGGCAAGCTTTATCGATATGGACCGCTTCTCTCGCTTGCCGATGTCAGCATCTAATCTTTGTTTGAGGCAATTGCGGGCTGAGTCATAGTCAGCATTTGCCACATGAAGGTCCGACAGAGAAAGCCATGGCTCTGTAACCTCGGAATGACGCTCACAGGCAGTCTGGCAGACACTGACCGCTTCTGTCATACGTTTGGTTCTGTAATAGTACCTTACAAGCTGCATCTCAGCCCTTAGTGGTTCCTTACACTCCTCAATGGCCAGCTTTAGCTCCCTTTCAGCCTTGTCAGGCTGTTCAAGGTGCACAGCAATGATAGCCTGCAATATGCGAATATCAACTCGATCAGGATTCTCCGTGCGTAGTTGTGCCAATTCGTCTGCTAACGCTTGGAGGTTCGTCGTGTTCACCTTCTGCTGCTCAGCCGCGATATTGATGCTCGCCTCAATGCGAAGCAGCGTGAGGTCAATGTCCGTGGGCTCCAGAGTTCCTGCCAGCGCCGTCTCTAACGCCTTTCTCCAGTTCCGCAACTTGAGGTACTCCTTTACCAGTTGCTGTCTCATTTTAGGATCTCGAGGACGAAGACGAAGATAATTGAACAGGGCGTTGACTTCCCGTCTGGTCTGATCGGTTCGACTGTAGGCCTCTGCCAATAGCCGCCACAGTTCGGGACGCGAGGCATCGCTTACAACGGCTGGCTGCAGGGCATCGATGACAGCATATGAGTCTTCTTCAGCTTTCGCTACCAGCGCTTGTAGGTAGGCGAGCATCAGCTTGGACTCTGATGAGACTTCCTGTGTGTACAGCGTCTCAAGATACTCGTCAAGACAGTCCCGCGCCTCCGTGACTTTGCCTGCAGCAACATAAAGCCGGATAGCAAACGGGAGCACTCGGACCCTGTGTCTTTTTTCTGTCAGCACTGTCAGCACTTCGTCGGCCAGAGAGGTGTCTTCCGTTGCGGCCCCCCGCTGTATCGCAAGGTCCAAAGCCAACATATATCTGGCCACGGTCCAGTCATTTATGTCGAAAAAGTGTTCCTCCAGCGATTCCTGCGGGATACTCTCAGCAGCCTGCAATTCGGCCCCAGCCCGGTCAAGCTCGCCGTATGCCATCCATTCCGCACCTAAGGAATAGAGAAGTAGTGGGTTTTCTGTGCCAAGATCGTCGGCTGCCTCGAGGTCTTTACGAGCGAGTCCCAGCAGTGCCAGCCTGTCTTCCTCGCTCGTGCCGGGGATTTCAGCCGCCTGGCGGTGAAACCGAGCACGAGAGGCCAGTGCCTCAACAGATTCCGGGGCGTGGTCTACAGCTCTGTTTAGCCATTCCAGGGTTTTCGTTTTTGCCGCAGTGGAATCATCGCTGGCTGCGATCTTGCTCATCAGCCCACAAGCTCGTACATACTCGGTGTGCTTGTCAGAAAGCGGCTTGAGTTCCTCTATTAATGCCAGAAGTTTCTGTTCAGCTTCTTGAGTTTTATTCAGGTGGATTAGTGCTTCAGCCAGCGATAGCCGGGCTTCTCGGTCATTCGGGTCATTCTCAAGCCGTGTTCGGGCAATGTAGGCAAGCTCCTCGAAATTACCTATATAGGCATAGAGCATAGCGAGCTTATCATAAGCGGTCTCGTCGAGAGGGGCCAGTTGCATGAGGTGACGATATGCCGCGATTGTTCCAATGATATGATTGCTGTCAAGCGGCCGGATGGAAAACCTTGCTTTGGCATACTTCTTGAGGATTTCGATATCATCGGGATTTCGGCCGAGGTACTCCACGAAGTTTCTATATGCAGCCGGCCAGTCATTGTTTGCAAAAGCAGCTTCCCCCGCTTGTAGAGATATTTTCGAGAGAACCTTTCTTCGTATCTGACGAGCAGCAAATAAGGACGCTCCAATTGCCACCACGACAACTATCAGAATGATAAGCACCTTTACGTTAATCTTCGCACATCGGTTCCAATTAAGCATGACACATCTCCTTTGTAATATCACTGACTTATCGTTTGTTGACGTATTACTGGTATTTAAATCTGATCTGACTGAAGATGATTTGAACAGGTTCTCAAAGAAAATATTATTTTGTACAGAAAAGTTACGAAACACTCTTCATCTGGCAAGCATACTTTGCAAAGCAAATTCGAGCCAGTTATGTGCGAAAGTTGTCCCCACGAAGCCTCGACTTTGGTCAAGGAACTCCAGTTCGAATGCGGTAAAGAAACAGGAGCCGTTAGGCCATGTGTACACTTTTCCCACACCTATTGTTTGCTGCAATACCCCACCATGTATTAACCCATCAAGTCAAGACATATTAACTGTTGAACACTCCTCCGCGAAGATGAATACCTGCGGTGAAGCCCCTTTAGCGGTGCTTCACCACAGGTTTTGTCACTAATGACTACATGATTGCCTAATATAGGGCTCTCATGCAAATTTACGCAATTTCAAGCCAGCTATACCCAATCCGAGCATGCCAAGCAGAACAGCACCGGGGACAGGGGTATGAAGCATATTAAGCGTGACGGCCAATGTCGACGTTTCTATCTGGAAGGGGCGAAATAGAGGTTTAGAATCGCTAAGCATCAGATCAACTGGCAGTCCGTTCAACCAGCCCGGATCGAGGTCAAAGGTTGTGACGCTGTGATGACCTACATACGCGTCTGAGAGTGGCTTAAAGGATAAGCCGTCTGGTGCGATGGTCATAGTGTTAAGTAATCCTACGTTGTGCCAGACAAGGTCTTTGTCCAGGACCCACGTATTTATCTCATTACCCCACTCCAGGGTGTCCAGAACGAGGGTAACGGTTGCACTGGAAACATTTCCTGCGAGAACAGCTTCTTCGTATTCTCCAGGCGTCAGAGGACCGCCTGGCTTTTCTGCAGGGTTGATGTGTTCCCAGGAGTAACTGACCGAAGACGTTACAGTCGCGTACAGATCACGCGGATCTGTGAAGGTGTCGGCCAGGGCTGAACTACTTAAGAAGGTAACAACCAACAAAGAAAATAGAAGCTTTCTCATAATTAGCACTCCTTTCTTGCCTTTCTACGCAATTTAGCGCCAGCTACACTCAAGCCGAGGATGCCAAGCAGGATGGCTCCCGGAACGGGAACGGCATAAACCGCATTATCCAAAGTAAATGTTTCGACTCCACCCAATATATCGCCACCTCTAATGACGACGGTGTTGAACCCACCAATACCAGCGACTCCGTAGAATTCATTTTCTGCACTGTTTGGAATCGAAGCTTGTAAAGAGCCATTTATCCATAGTTCAAGTCCCTCACCTAGCCCTGTAGGGACATTAGGATCCCAGTAGCCGCCAAAGCCGTAGATAGTCGTATTAAATGTAATCGTAGTTTCCTTACCAACTTCATCATCGACTTGATCGTACCATTCACCAGTAAAATCACCGTAACCATTACTCACTGATATCCCACCTTCGCCAAAGCCATCTATATGGTCGGATTGGATGTTGAAATCTGCAAAAGGTTCTGCTGAGAAGTCTTCTGTTAAGACAGTGAAGCCGCTAACGGCAGTATTCCAGCTAGCTTCGGTTGTGTACAAGGCTCCATGGGCACTACCAGTGACAAATAGAATTGTCACACAAATCATTGCAATCTTCTTCATTTTATTATCTTCCTTTCCCTCAACAAATACGAGGAACTATTTAGATTGTAACAAGTATCAGTCAATCAAGACCTTTAATGCGTTGATTGCCTCCGCGTATACGACACAAATAATGATTCACACATTGCCATAACAGATAGTTGTGCATGCAAGGCTTTGTGTTATAGTAAAGTGCCGCGCACGAGAAACAATCTATTTGTCAGGAAAGAGGAGGCCCGCGGGGTCCAATTACAACTGGCGTGAATTGTGATTTTCGCCAAAGGGATACAACTGTCCCCGAGTGATATTGTGGAAGAGAATCCTCCACCATACAGACCGGCTGAACAAAACAATAAACCGGTATGGAGCAGAGAGATTCCGGCGAAACAGCAAAACTGTGACCAATCTGGAAAGGACCACCGTTGTGGTACCATTCCGGAACAAAGCTAAAGGACAGCCTTTTCACCCAGTGAGCAGAACTGCACAAACCCAGGCCTATCAAAGCAGACAGACATAAATTTAAGCTGCCCGGCCCATTCGTCAAGCTTAGCGGATGCTGTATCTCAGAGGT
>SDBT01012569.1_pt1 | contig 13603 bp, 11 predicted proteins | sample 2277101 | NCBI WGS metagenome assembly SDBT01 (sample SAMN10404973, study PRJNA504765) | marine sediment metagenome | isolation source: marine sediment core GS10_PC15, 103 cmbsf | place: Arctic Ocean: Southern Knipovich Ridge | collected 2010
CTTTATAGGACGCTCAATCAACTCAGGGGTAGTAGAGTAATCCCGAAAATTCTTATTTATTGCCCCAGTTGAGGTAGTTTGAATGATAAAGGTATCGGTCTTCTCCAGAGTCTTTACTGGAAAACGAGGCGTAGGATCAAAACTAATGAAATCCATCTCGTAGCCAAAATATTCTTGTACGGGAATACTATCGGAGAGTCCCTCCTTTTTCCATCTGTTTACGGTGGCGTCCCAGAGGCTATCATAAATGGGAACCCGGTCCGGCTCCTCATGCCTTAAGACACACTTTATTCGCTCTTGAGAGGTCATATTTTGCTTGCTCCTTTATCTACCTTTGAATTGAGCTTTCTAAGCGTTAGAGGTTGGAGTAATTTCAAAGTATACTTCTTTCTACTGAAATTGCATAAAACCATATATCCGCTCCAACCTTATCTATTCTATCATAATCCTTTTCTGTGGCAATCAAAAACACCTCCTGAGGCATTTCTTGACGGAAGGAGAAAAATTTGCTATTTTGTCCTTGTGGAAACACACAATGGAACACGTCATTGTGGGCACAAACAAAGCAATTTTAAGAGATTGGCATACCTGCCTTCGGCAGGTTTACAGTGACAGAAAAAAGGGAAAAGGTTATGCCTCAAATTAAGAGAGCACTTATCAGTGTTTTTGATAAAGAGGGAATAGTTGATTTTGCCCGGGAGTTGAGCAGCCTGAAAATAGAAATTCTCTCTACAGGAGGAACAGCGCGTGTCCTTCAAAAGGCAGATATCCCGGTAAGAGATGTGTCTCAATATACCCAGAGTCCATCTATGCTGGGAGGAAGGGTCAAAACTCTACATCCTAAAATTCACGGAGCTCTGCTTGCTATAAGAGAAAACCCTGAGCAGATGGAAGAAGTGAGAAAATATAACCTGCAACTGATTGATATGGTAGTAATTAACCTCTACCCTTTCTTAGAAGTTACCGAGAAAGAGGGAATATCCTTAGAGACGGCCCTGGAAAATATTGACATAGGAGGACCAAGTATGCTTCGCTCGGCAGCGAAAAACTTTCCTTATGTGGCTGCAGTAAGCAACCCTGAGCAGTATCCGCAGATTATCAGGGAACTGAAAGAAAATAATTGTTTTCTCAGTAAAGATACCTGCTTTAACCTATCCGTCAGAGTTTTCCAGGAAGTTAGTGCCTATAATGCTTTTATAGCTCAATATCTGGCAAAGCAAAGAAACAAAAAATTCCCGAATATCCTGAATTTGAGTTTTAAGAAACGGGCAGAGTTAAGATATGGAGAGAATTCTCATCAAAGGGCGGCTTTTTATCAAGAAGAAGAACGAACTGGTTTATCCTCGGCCGAACAAATATCAGGAAAAGAGCTTTCTTTTAATAATTTGCTAGACCTAGACGCTGCCCTGAGTCTTATTAGTGAATTCGAGGAGCCAACAGCAGTGGTAATAAAACATAATAATCCCTGTGGCGTAGCTTGTGCGGTAAGTTTAGCCGATGCCTTCAAGAAAGCCTACAAGGGGGATCCTCTTTCGGCCTTTGGCAGTATTATTGGGCTAAATAGAAGAATAGACATAGCTACTGCTGAGGAGATAGCTTCTCCGGATAAATTCATCGAAGCAATAATTGCTCCCGATTATGAGAAGGAAGCTTTAGACATTCTAAAGACCAGACAAAAATGGGGAAAGAATGTGCGAATTCTTAGGGGTAATGGGTCTTTGGCCAAAAAAGAATGGGATATAAAGAAAATAAAAGGAGGCATTCTCCTGCAAGAACAAGACGAAAAGACCTATTCTTCTGAGAAGCTAAAAACAGTTACTCAAAGAGAACCTACGCTAAAGGAGCGGGATGACTTATTATTTGCCTGGATTATCTCTAAATGGGTCAAATCTAACGCCATTGTTCTGGCTAAGGATAAGGCGGTAGTAGGAGTGGGCGCAGGTCAAATGAGTCGAATAGATGCCTGTCTTCTGGCTCTGAGGAAAGCTGGCGAGAGAGCGAAAGGTGCAGTTTTAGCCTCTGACGCTTTTATTCCTTTCCCGGATGTAGTAGAAGAAGCAAGAAAGAGAGGAGTGAGTGCTCTCATACAGCCGGGAGGAGCTCTGAAAGATAATGAAGTAATTGGGGTGGTCAATCAATACAAGATGGCGATGCTCTTTACTGGAATAAGACACTTCAAACATTGAAAGGAAATCTCTGTGAATAAATCCTTAAAGGAATCCGACCTTCAGGTGCATAATATTCTGAAAAAAGAGAGTATCCGGCAACAGGATACTCTCACCCTGATTCCTTCAGAAAACTATCCCTCCCAAGCTGTACGGGACGCAGAAGGCTCCGTCTTAATTGACAAATACGCCGAGGGCTATCCTGGAAGAAGATACTACCAGGGATGTCAATTTGCAGATGAGATTGAGGCGCTGGCTATCGAGCGAGCAAAAGAACTTTTTAAAGGTGAACACATAAATGTACAGCCACACTCAGGAACCCAGGCTAATATAGCTGTATATCAGGCGCTACTCAATCCGGGGGACACCATTCTTTCCTTAAAGTTGTGCCAGGGAGGACATCTTTCTCATGGCAACAATGCAACTCTGCCTCATAGGCACTATAGAATAATTCATTATGGGACAGACAAAGACTCAGAAATATTCGATTACCAGGAAATTCGCCAAATAGCAAAAAAGCATAGTCCTCGCTTAATAATAGTTGGTGCCAGTGCTTATCCACGCAGCATAGACTTTGCTCCCTGGAGAGAGATTGCTGATGAGGTAGGTTCTTATCTTCTGGCTGATATGGCTCATATCATAGGTTTGATTGCTGCTGGCTTACATCCTGATCCTATTCCATACGCCGATGTGATTACCGCTACTACCCATAAGACCTTACGCGGCCCGCGCGGGGGACTGATCATCTGCCGAAAAGAATACGCCTCTTTGATAGATAAAGCTATCTTTCCCGGCACACAGGGGGGTCCCTTTATGCATACCATAGCAGCAAAAGCAATATGCTTCAAAGAAGCTATGCAGCCTCAATTCAAAGAATATCAAGCACAGGTAATCTCTAACGCCAGGGAATTAGCTAAGACTTTACTTAGACAAGGATTTCGTCTGGTCTCAGGAGGGACAGATAACCACCTTCTCCTAATTGATTTATCTAACAAAAACATAACCGGCAAGGAAGCAGCCGCTATTCTGGAAGAGGCAGGGATAGTGACTAATAAGAACAGTATCCCTTTTGACAACAAGCCCGTCTCTATAACTTCAGGAATAAGATCAGGAACTCCTGCCCTCACTACGAGGGGAATGAAAGAGCCTGAAATGAAGTTAATCGGAGAATGGATTAGTAAAATATTAGATAATCCTAAGCAGGAAAATATCAGAAGGAAAATCAGGGAAAAGGTGAAAGAACTCTGTGAGAGATTTCCTATTTATGCAGTCCTATAAAGAAGCTTTACGCTATATAGACTCCTTTGTTAACTATGAAAGACAGGAAGATTTCTCCTATAATAAAGGGTTTCTCAATCTTAAAAGAATGGAGTGTCTTCTTGGCCTGATAGGGAATCCTCATCAACAATTAAAGGCTATCCATATCGCCGGGACTAAAGGCAAGGGCTCTACAGCAGCTATAATAACCTCCATTTTAACGGCAAATGGTTTAAAGGTTGGCTTATACACCTCTCCTCATCTGATTGACCCCCGAGAGAGAATAAGAATAGGGGAAAAGCTCATTAGCAAGGAGGAATTCGTCTATTTTCTCTCTCAGATGAGGTCTAAGTTGGAGAATTCTTCAGAGCAGACATCCTTTACTTTCTTTGAAATCTATACAGCACTGGCCTTTTTCTATTTCTCTCACCAGAGAGTAGACATAGCTGTCCTGGAAACAGGCATGGGAGGAAGGCTGGATGCTACAAATGTGATTTATCCATTACTTGCTGTTATTACCCAGATAAGCTTTGACCATACCAGAGAATTAGGAAAAGATTTAGCTTCCATAGCCAGAGAGAAAAGCGGTATCATTAAAGAGGGGGTGACCGTCCTCGCCTCTCCTCAAGATAGGGCAGCCATGAAAGTACTGGAACGAGCAGTTAGAGAGAAAAAAACAGAGTTATATAAAGTGGGTGAAGATATTCAATTTGAAAGAAGAGGCTCTACTTTTCAGACCCAAACTTTCGACATCAAAACCACAAAACGAACATATCCGCATTTGCTTCTCCCTCTGGCTGGCACACATCAACTGGTAAATGCAGCTACTGCAGTAGGAGCTATAGACCTCATCGAAGATAAGGGGATTTTCACTTCTTCAGAAGCTGTCAGAAAAGGGCTGAAGGACGTAAAATGGCCGGGGAGAATAGAGGTCCTTTCTACTGAACCACTCTTTGTTGTTGATTGCGCTCATAACGGGGCCTCAGCTCAGGCATTGGCAAATTATCTCAAAGAGAAATTCCCCAGAAAGAAGATTATTCTCATTCTGGGTATTTTGAAAAACAAAGATATAGAGAGTATGGCCAGGATTCTTTGTCCCTTATCAGACAAAATCATCCTTACCCGGGTGGACAGTCCCAGAGCATTGCCACCTGAGGAGATAGAGAAAGCAATAGTGAAGTTTTGTAAAAAAGAAAAGATATTAATTGAAAAAATAGTCAAAAATGCTATTATTAGCGCTCAAGATTTGGCTTGCCATGACGGTTTAATCTGCACCACTGGTTCAGTCTATTTAGCCGGAGAGATATTGAAGTATCATCGCAAAAAGGAGAAAGTCTGTGCCTAAGGGAATAGCTGCATCTCCAGGAATTACCATAGGAAAAGTGTATATTCTGGAAAAGGAGAATTTCTGTATTCTCGAATATAAGATTAAAAAAGAAGAAGTTAAGAAAGAAATAGAAAGATTCAAAGAGGCAGTAAAAGAGGCAAAAGAGCAACTACAAGAAATTGAAAAAAAAGCAAGGGAAAAAATTGGTATCAACGAATCTTATATTTTCCGGGCCCATCTTTCTATTCTGGAAGACCCTCTTCTGATAAAAGGCACCTTGAATAGGATAAAGAGACAAAGGTTAAATGCAGAAACTTGTCTCAGGAATACTCTCAGGGATTTCCCTTTAAGGTTCGCCGCAGCACAAACAGGACTTATTAAGGAAAGATTCCGAGATGTTGAGGATATAGGAGAACGTATCCTGGCCAATTTAGTGAATAGACCTACCTTCACCCTCTCCCATCTTGAGGAGAACATAATAATAGTAGCCCATGACCTCACTCCTTCTGATACAATATCCATGCAAAAAGAGAAAATACTAGGTTTCGCCACGGATGTAGGAGGAAGGACATCCCACACTGCCATTATAGCCCGTTCCCTGGAAATCCCTGCTGTGGTGGGTCTAAGAGATATAACGAAAAGGGCTAAACCCGGCTCTACCGTAATTCTGGATGGAAATACAGGCAGAGTAATAATTAATCCTACTGCCAAACAAATAGAAAGGTATCAGGAAGAGCGGCAGAAGTTTTTTTCTTATAAAAAAAGATTGCAGAGTGCAAAAGATTTGCCAGCTCAAACTATAGATGGCCGGGAAGTTGAATTAGCCGTTAATATCGCCGGGCCCGAAGAGATAGATGTGGCTCTTGAAAACGGGGCAGAGGGAGTAGGACTGTACAGAACCGAATATCTTTATATGAACAGAACGACCCTGCCCACTGAAGAAGAACAACTAGAAGCTTATAAAGAAGTGGCTCAAAAGGCAAATCCTTACACCGTAATTATCCGCACATTGGACCTGGGGGGAGATAAATTTATCTCTCATTTCCCCGTGCCCCAGGAGATGAATCCTTTTATGGGTTGGCGGGCAATAAGATTATGCTTAGAAAAAGTAGATATTTTCAAAGTCCAATTAAGAGCTATACTGAGGGCAAGCCATTTTGGAAAAGTAAAAATTATGTATCCTATGATCTCTGGTGTAGAGGAAGTTCGAAAAGCTAACAAAATCCTGCTTGAGGTTAAGAAAGAACTGAAAGAAAAGAAGATACCCTTTGCTGAAGATATAGATGTGGGAGCTATGATAGAAATCCCCTCAGCGGCTATAACGGCTGACATTATAGCTCAGGAGGTAGATTTTTTCAGTGTGGGAACCAATGACCTCATTCAATACACGTTAGCTGTAGACCGAGTAAATGAAAAGGTAGCCTATCTCTACCAACCCACCCACCCTACCATCCTCAGATTGATTGACAATATCGTAAGATGTGCCCACCGGCAAAACATCTGGGTAGGGGCATGCGGAGAAATGTCTAGCGACCCTCTTTTTGTCCTGATTCTGCTGGGACTAGGGATAGATGAGTTCAGCGTATCTCCCAGTTCCCTTCTGGAGATAAAAAAGATAATCAGAGGAATAAAATGGGAGGAAACAGAAGAAATAGTTTTAAAACTCCTCAAGTTAAGCACACCTTCTCAAACCAGACGCTTTGTCCAAAGAAGGCTATCTAAAAAAATAGAACAAATTCTAGAGAAAGAATGAAGGAGACAGGAATTGCTCGATAACCTAAAAGAAATAGAAAAAATAGACCAGAGTAATATGAAGAAACTCCTGCTCGAGTTTCCTTATCAATGTGAAAAGGCCATTCAATTAGCAGATAAATTTACCATACCAGAAGAACTTTTTCAGAAAAGTGACAAAATTGTAGTTTGTGGCCTGGGAGGGTCTGCCATAGGAGGGGACATACTAGAAACTCTTCTTAAGCAGAGTCTGAAAATACCCATTGTGGTGAATCGCAATTACACATTACCAGCAGCGGTGAACGAAAAAACTCTGACTTTTGTGATGAGCTACTCCGGAAATACAGAAGAAACTCTCAATGCTTACAAGAAGGCTATGGGAAGAAAATCTCGGCTTATCTCTATCTGTAGCGGGGGAAAATTGAAGGAGCTAAGTGAAAAAGATAGAGTTCCTTGTCTTCTAGTCCCTCCCGGAATGCCTCCTCGCACCACTATAGGTTATCTATTTATTCCTCTCCTTAAGATTCTAGAGAGATTGAAATGGACCAATATAGACGAACAAAATTATGGTGAATTACTCGAAGTTCTAAGGGATATCCGGGATAGACATAGACCAGAGGTCACTTTAAGCCAAAATCCCGCTAAAGCTATTTCACAAAAACTGGCGGGGAAAATACCTCTTATTTATGGAGTAGAGGGCAAAACAGATGTCGTGGCTCATCGACTAAAGACCCAACTTAATGAGAATAGTAAAATCATAGCCTTCTGGGATGTCTTCCCCGAGTTAAGTCATAATGAGATTGTCCCCTGGGGAGGAGAAGGACAAGTGGACTTTCAGCAATTCTATACCTTATTCATCCGCGATGTAGAGGAAGGAGAAAGAATCAAAAAGAGAATAGAGATTACTCAATCCATAATAACGGAAAGAAAAGTAGGGTGGGAAGAAATATGGACAGAAGGAAGAGACCACTTAACTAGAATTTTCTCGGCTATATATAAAATAGATTGGCTAAGCTTTTATTTGGGTATTCTGCAGGGGGTTGACCCTACGCCTGTAAAGATGATAGACCTATTAAAAAAAGAATTAGGCAAAATTTAGCATTGAAGCCAAAGTAATAAGGAATAGGGACAGCGCCTGTTTTATTCGAGCTATATCTGGGAAACCTGCTTTGCTTTCATTTTCTGCATCTCATCTATTTGATTAACAAAGTCATCAGTAAGGGTCTGAATATCTTTTTCTGCTCTTTTTTTCTCATCTTCGGAAATTTCTTTTCTTTTCTCTAAGTCCTCTATTTTTGCCCTCGCCTCGCGGCGTAAATTTCTGACACTTACCCTAACCTCTTCAGCCCACTCTCCGGCAAGCTTGCCTAATCCTTTCCTCCTTTCTTCTGTCAAAGGAGGAATAACCAATCTGATTACATTACCATCATTACTGGGATTTATGCCTAAATCAGAAGTAAGGATAGCTTTTTCTACGTTCTTGAGAATACTTTTATCCCAGGGTTCTATGATTAGGAGGCGCGGTTCAGGAATGGATATAGTGGCTAGTTCCTCTAAAGTCATTTTAGAATCATAGCATTCTACCTTTACTTCGCTTACCATGTCCACTCGAGCTCTTCCTCCTCGCATTTTTGTATACCTATCTACCAGAGATTGCACCGAATTTTTCATTTTCTTATTAGTTTCTTTATAGATTTCCTTTGTCATCTCTCTACTCCCCCTTTTTACTCGTATATCGTATATGTATGTCGTATTTACCCAATGCGCATCACCCACGAGGCAATACTAACTCATATACGCTCTTTCTTTTCGATATACGACCAAAATGTTTTGGGTACACAGATAAATTCCCATGCTCCAAGAAAAACATCAGTCCTTGACTATCGTGCCTACTTTTTCTCCTAAAACTATCCTTTTAATATTACCCCTTTTTTGAAGATTAAAAACAATAATAGGCAGACGGTTATCCATACAAAGAGAGATAGCTGTAGCATCCATAACTTTTAGTCGTCTATTAAGCACCTCTACATAAGCTATCTCATCGAACTTCTCTGCTTTCTTATCCTTAAATGGGTCAGAAGAATACACTCCTTCCACTTTAGTCGCCTTTAGAATCACATCTGCTTCTATTTCCAGAGCACGCAGTGCTGCTGCCGTATCTGTAGTGAAATAAGGATTTCCAGTTCCTCCAGCAAAAATTACCACCCTGCCCTTTTCTAAGTGACGCAAGGCCCTTCGACGAATATAGGGCTCGGCAATCTCATGCATTTCAATTGCTGTCTGTACTCTAGTAAATACTCCTATTCTTTCCAGGGTATCCTGCAGTGCCAGGGCATTTAGGATAGTAGCTAGCATCCCCATATAATCAGCTGTAGTTCTGTCCATTCCCTCCCTGCTTGCCATCTCACCACGAAATATATTTCCACCACCCACCATTATTCCTATTTTCACCCCCAGATCTTTAACCTCACTAATCTCTTCTGCGATAAGACGAACTCGACTGGAGGATATACCATAGTTAGCTTTTTCAGCAAGACTTTCTCCGCCTATTTTTAAGAGGATCCTGTCCCATTTGATTGGTAATTGGCTCATCAGTCTTTTGTTTCTCCTCTTAGTTCGTATCTGACAAAACGACAAATTTCAACATTCTCTCCCATTTTGGCAATAAACTCTTGCAGATAATCCTTTACTGTTTTCTTATCATCCCTAAAAAAAGGCTGCTCGAATAGACATACCCGAGTATAAAACTTCCTTATTCGTCCTTCTATAATCTTTTCCATAATCTTAGCAGGCTTACCTTCCTTTTCTGCTTGTACCTTAAGAACGGCTTTTTCTTCTTCAATTACCTCTGTCGGAATATCTTCGGGAGAATTCCACTGAGGATTGCAGGCCACCACATGCATAGCTATGTTTTTGCTGAATTCCTGGAATTCATTGTTTTTCGCCACAAAATCGGATTGACAGTGAACTTCTACCAATGCCCCCATTTTCCCATTGTGGTGAATATAGGAAGCAATTTTACCCTGAGTAGTCTTTTTCCCACTTTTCATCTCGGCAAGCTCTATGCCCCTTCTTCTCAACACCTTTTTTGCTTTTTCAAAGTCACCTTTTGCTTCCTTGAGTGCCTCCTTGCAGTGAAGAATTCCTGCTGAAGTCTCTCCCCGCAATCTCTTTATTTTTTCTAAAGAAACATCCATTAGTTATTTGCCCCTTTAACTCTCTATTTTTTCAACCTTTGCTTCTTTTTTCTTGTCAGATGTTTTTGGCTTCTCTACTGTCTTTTTCTCAATCTTTTTTACCTGTGACTTTTCTTTTTTTGGTTCCTCTTTTTCTGGTTTGACTTCTGCCGTTTCGCTTTTTTTTGTCTTGACTTCTTTCTTCTTCTCAGATGTTTCTGGCTTCTTTGCTACCGCTTTGGGTTTTTTTCCAACCTCTTTTGTTACCTTCTCTTCAGCCTTTCTGACTATTTTATTTTTCACCTGTTTTTTCGATATCTCTTCTTTCTTCTCTACCACTCTTTCTTCTACTTTTATCTCAATCTTCTCTATCTGCTCTCCCGCTTTCTCTTTTTTCTCTTTCGTTTCAATCTCAACTTTTTCTATTTCTACCTTCTCCTCTACCTCTTCTTTCTTCTCCTCAATCTTCTCTATCTGCTCTCCCGCTTTCTCTTTTTTCTCTTTCGTTTCAATCTCAACTTTTTCTATTTCTACCTTCTCCTCTACCTCTTCTTTTTCCTCTACCTCTTCTTTTTCCTTTGCTGCTTCTTCCATTTCTCTTTCCTTCCGCCAGACTTCACTGCCCTCGATAATAGCATCAGTCATCTTAGAAGTAATCAATCTAAGACTCTTTATAGCGTCATCATTAGCAGGAATGAGATAATCTATCATGTCAGGATCGCAATTGGAATCTACAATAGCTACAATAGGAATAGCCAATCTTTTTGCCTCTTTAACGGCTGTCTCCTCTACTTTTACATCAGTAATATAGACGCAGCCCGGTAGCTCATCCAGATCCTTGACTCCCCCCAAGTTTCGACTGAGCTTCGCTAGCTCCCGGCGTAGAACCATCTCTTCTTTCTTGGGATAATTTTCCCATACATTCTCCTCTTCTTGTTTCTCTAAATCATTTAGTCTAGCAATTCTTTTCTTTATGGTGGAGAAATTAGTCAAGAATCCTCCCAGCCACCGGCTACTAATGTAGGGGGCATCACATTTCTTTGCCTCTTCTTCAATACACTTTTTTGCCTGACGTTTGGTTCCCACAAATAGTATCTTCCCCTCTGCCGCGGCTAGATTTCGAATAAACTCACAGGCTTCTGCTATTTTTTTCACCGTGATACTAAGATCGAGGATATGCATTCGATTTCTCTCTTGATAAATGTAAGCTTTCATTTTGGGATTCCATGCACTTCTACGGTGACCAAAATGAGCTCCCGCTTCTAATAGTTCTTTCATCCTAACCATACGCATCTCTTCCTCCTGCTTATAGCGTTTTTTTTCAGTTATTAATAAACATTCCAGTCTAAAATATCCCTTTCTCTACACGAATCAATAAGGGATATTCCTTTACTACTGGCAAATCACTAATTCTCTTAAGAGCATCTTGAATCGCCTTTTCCCTTGCTTTGTGAGTGAGCATTATTATGGGCACTGAATCTGTGCTGTTTCGGGCTTCTCCTTTCTGTAGAACTGACTTGATACTTATATCATAATCCCCTAGAATTCCAGATATTTTTGCTAAGACACCTGCTCGATCAAGAACGCTGAACCTCAAATAATAATTGCCTTCAATCTCTCCTATCTTTCCTAAATCCATATTTTCACTGCAGCTTGGCAAGAACAACTCTTTTCCTTTAGCCACACAAATTAGGTCTTCCAATACGGCAGCTGCTGTAGGATATTTGCCGGCTCCTGGAGCCTGCATCCCTATTTCCAATCCTATTTCGTCCCTCAGTTCAATGCCATTTTCTATTCCCTCTAGACGAGCTAATCCTTTACCTATTGGAAGAAGGGCAGGATGAACTCTTGCTTCCAAATAGCTATCTTCTTGCCTGGCAATGGCCAGAAGTTTTATCCTGTATCCTAACTCTTGAGCAAAAAGAATATCTTGATAGCAAATCCTCCTAATTCCTTCTATGAAAAAAGAATCAAGAGACGGGAAGAATCCCGTAGTTAAGCCAAGCAAAACTACCAACTTATGGGCTGTATCAAAGCCATCAATATCGTCAGAAGGGTCCTTCTCCGCATAGCCAGTGTCCTGCGCTTTCTTGACGATAGAAAACAAATCCTCTTTTGTTTTTTCCATTTCTGTTAATATATAATTGCATGTTCCATTGAAAACTCCTATCAGTTTACTAATCCGGAGAGGAGAGGATGTTATGCTCTCTATAAGACGGTAACTGGCGATATTAGACCCTTTAACTCCTAGATAGCAATTATTCTCACTGGCTTCTCTAAAAATTCGACTTCCTGCTCGAGCCAAAAGAGCTTTATTAGCAGTTATCACATTTTTGCCTCTTCTTAAGGCCTCCAATATTACCTCTTCAGCAGGATTTATACCTCCCATCACTTCTATAACAGTATCAATTTCTGGATTTTCCAGAATCTCTTTGTGGTCTGTAGTAAATAAATGGGGAGAAAGAGAAAGGGGTCTCTCTTTATCTAAACGCTTAACAGCTATTTTCTCCAAAACAAATTCATAATCTTTCTTTTCTTCTTTCTTTCGGAGAAGAAGTTCTACTATCCCTCTCCCCACTGTCCCCAGTCCAAATAATCCAAGACGGATTATCTTTTTCCCCATTTCAACACCTTTTCATCCGAGAAGAGCCTCAGGACAATTTCTTCCATCACCATACTCGTATCGTTAGAAAGACCTTTGAAACAAAAAAGAAAAAAAATTTGTACATCTATTTCTGCTTAGCTTCTCGTTTCCCGAAAGATATAAAAGACTTTGAAGGGGGAAATAGGGCTTTGCCGATTCCTTCGGAATTCCCCCGCTCAACGGCCCTTGGCCTGCTCCGTCCAAGTTCAAGAAGAGGCAAAGCTTCGTCACTTTGTTCCTCAGGCACAAGTCTTTTCTTTTCCTCAACTCAAAGTTTCGTTAAGGTTGCTCCTATAAGGCTTCTTCAGAAAATGTCCTTCGGTAGGCATATGAATTCCTGCACCTGGGGTATAATACTGGAATATACCTCTTTTGTCAAATACCGGCAGTCGACGGCTAAAACATACGGTTTGGAAAAATTCTTGATAAAAACTGCTACTCACCTTGGAGGGATGGTGTAAGTGTGGTATTCTTGATTTCAAAAAGGGTGAATTAGCTTTTTCTCTTTTTCCCTAACTCATCTATCTTTTTCTCCAACCTCTCAATATCATCCTTGCTAGCTATATTAACTCTGCAAAGCATCTCCTCCATTTTTTCTGCTATCTTTCTCTCTATCTCTGCCTTCTGTTCCTCTCCTCTATTAATTAGTTCTCCCAAGAAATCTTCTTTCTCACCCCAGGAAATCTCACCTTTTTTTGCCAACTCCTCTACCAATTCCTCTATTTTCTCCTGGGTGAGGGCAAAGATTCCAAGTCCTGAGAGAAATAGCTTTCTTAATAATTGGTCCAATTTTTCCACCTCCCTCATTCTCGATAATAGCTTAGCTTTGCTAGAGGAGTAAATGTAAGTAATAGATTAGCTTATACAAAGCTAATATCTCCCTAAATTCCAAATTACAATTACTAAACTCTAAGCAATATCTAATTACCGAAATTCGAATGGGCAAAACAGAACCTGTTTTCTCCTCTTTCAGTAAATCCTGCCTGCTACAGTATCTTAAGATTTTTCTTGCTAACACTTGCCTATTACCATTCTCTTATTGCGAAATACGCATCACATCCATCTAGTCTATTATACAAAAAGTCTGTTAAAGGTCAAGATATGCCTCAGGACGATTCCTCTCTGTCGCTCGATATCCGCATTATATTATCTCTACTCGTCTTCTCGTTTCGGGAAAGGCGTGAAAAGACTTTGAAGGGGGAAATAGGGCTTTGCCGATTCCTTCGGAATTCCCCCCTCAACGGCCCTTGGCCTGCTCCGTCCAAGTTCAAGAAGAGGCAAAGCTTCGTCACTTTATTCCTCA
>SDBT01012570.1_pt1 | contig 13603 bp, 12 predicted proteins | sample 2277101 | NCBI WGS metagenome assembly SDBT01 (sample SAMN10404973, study PRJNA504765) | marine sediment metagenome | isolation source: marine sediment core GS10_PC15, 103 cmbsf | place: Arctic Ocean: Southern Knipovich Ridge | collected 2010
TTTTTCCAACCGCCCTCACTACGCGAGGGTAGTATTTGTCCTTCCGGTAAGTATTGACTGTAATGTGTTTCATCTTCTTTCCTTGGGTCCGAATAGGGAAAGGATACAGAAAATCAAATCAAAGGGGCAATTCCCAGACCAGCACTCCATTGAAAATGTTTGAATCTAAAGCTGGCGAATCAATGACCCCTTCTTTAAACTTACAAGTTGCTTGTGCTCAGACTGCATAAAACGGGTGATTATTTTGACCGGACAGACTTTAACCACCTGCTGTAATTGAAAAACTCCATATTCTAATGGCGTATTCCGGGCAAATACCCGAGCACTCACTGCACGCGGTACATCTGCCTTCATCAAAACATTCGGCAAAGTGTTTTTTCTGCTTATTATATTTGTCCGACAGCATCAGGATATTCTGCGGGCACACATCTACACATTTATTACAGCCTGTACAGGCTTCAATATCGAACTCAGGTTTTCCTCTGGCCATTGCTCTACCTTACTGGTATAAAATTAAATTTAATCTATCAAAAAGCCAAATGTTCCCGGCTTTTATAAAATTAGCGTAAAATAGCTATCTCTGTCAATAAAATAATATAATCTGCCGTATACGATTAGTATAATAATTGACTTTTGGGTTGAGGTAAATTATTCTTCGCTAAATAGCTTAAATAAATAGAATGTGACCTATGACAGAACTTAATATTGCACTAAATAAATGTGAAAAAAACGTTTCTGCTGAAAATAATGTAAACCCAAAAATAAAAATTAAAAAACCACCCGTAACCAGGCAATCTAAATGCTGCACCTGTGAGAAAAACATTAATTGTTATGGGACCCGCTATTGTCAGCAGAATTTCAACCCGGCTTCTTTCCTGGAAAATAAAATTAAAAAATGAGATCTTTCTCAAAAAATGAACAAAGAATTCTCTTCTTTACCAATGCCGGGCATTTTTTTGCTCACACCTTTATACTAATATTTCCCTCCCTGGTTGCACCGCTGTCCGCTGAGCTGAGCCTCCCCTTTGAAGAGGTTTTAAAAATAAGCTTTCTTATGTTTCTATTTTACGGGCTTGGGTCACTCCCGTCGGGATTTCTTTCGGATATTATTTCCCCCAGGCTGTCTTTGACCGTCTATTATCTGGGGATCGGGATATCAGGAATTTTCGTCTATTTATCAGGGTCGCGGGCACAACTTCTTATTTCACTTACGGCGCTCGGTATTTTTCTGAGCATATATCACCCAGTTGCTATGGGTCTGATTTCAAAAACCATTAAAAACAGAGGGCTTGCGCTCGGAATAAACGGAGCTTTCGGCAGCATAGGTATAGCTTCCGCTCCTTTTTTGGCCGGCCTTATCACCTACCTATTCGGGTGGAGATATGTTTATCTTTTACTGAGCGTTGTCTCGGTCTTATTCGGTCTGTTTATCAACATAATCAATTTTGAAATCAAATATATAAAAAAGGACAATAATTTTTCAGACCTGGAGGAAAAAAAATACACAAAACTCGGTTATTTCCTGATACTCTGCATTTCTTTCCTCCTCGCAGGTTTTGTATACCGTGGTCAGACGCTTATATTACCGACATATTTTGAACAGAGAGCGCCTGTTTTATACAACCTGGTGAAATCAATTTCCTTTATCAAACTGGAAGGCACAAAAACCCTTTCTGCAACCATCCTGACATCTCTGGTGTATGTTGTCAGTATTGCCGGACAGATCGTCGGAGGGAAAATAGCCGACAAATATGATCTGCGCTACTCATATTTTTTATTTTTCGCCTGCGCGCTTCCTTTTCTTTTCATGATGTATTTTTTCAGAAACATTCCGCTTCTCATTGTATCCATGTTTTTTATCATGCTTACGATCGGGATGCAGCCGATAGAAAACAGCATAATCGCGAAATTTACGCCCTCAAAATGGAGAAACACAGGCTACGCGATTAAATTCACACTTGGGTTCGGTGTCAGTTCTTTTGTGATCTACCCGGTAGGTTTTTTCCAGACGCATTACTCTTTAGCAGCTGTTTTTCTCCTCTTTTCTCTCGTAACCGCTGTTCTTGTTTTGAACTGTTTCATCCTCATACTGGCAACACGCGGGATTACGCTTAAAAATTAAAGTATTCAAATATTGACAGCGAAGGGAAGAACCCATAACCCAAAAATAGGAAATATACGATACCAGAACCCGCCTCAAACGGGGAGTCCCAAAGAATGATAAGATCATAAAACCACAGGCTTTATTCCGGAGCGTGGAACATAAAACCGTGGACATCCTCTCCCACTATCTCCTTTATGACCCCCACCTTCGCTTCAAGCTCCATCCCTGTCTCAGGCTCGTCCACAAGCAGCCGTCCGCTCGCCCTCAGCCCGTTCTCAAACTCCACTATCCCGAACAGCAGGTACTTCACATCAAACCCTTCAGGCAGGTTGTACACCCTCGTCCATGTCAGCAGCCTGCACTTGCCCCCCATAGCCACCTGCTCCCATGACGAAAATATTACCCCGGACGGGTCCCTCCGGCAGCTGCACTTGCTGCACACCATAGGCGCAGGGTAGTAAATAGTTCCGCAGTCAGGGCATTTATACGCGTACACCTCAGGCTCTTTTATATCGTATATACTGAAATCTACCATGTCTTGCTCCTCTTTGTCTTACTTCTTTGAACAGATCGTCGTTACCACATTGTTTCCGAACCCTCCAAAGTTTACAGCCATCCCGTGCTTCGGGTCCTTTACCTGCCGGCCCTCTTCCGCTTCCCCGCGAAGCTGCTTCACAAGCTCAAACACCTGGGACACCCCGGTGGCCCCCAGCGGGTGCCCTTTCGACTTCAAACCGCCGGACGTGTTCAGCGGAAGCCTCCCGTCTATCTTCGTCACTCCCTCTATTACCGCCTCTCTCGATTTGCCCCTCTCAAAAAATCCCACCTCTTCACTTATCGCAAACTCCAGTATCACAAACGCATCGTGCAGCTCCGCAAAGGATATATCCTCAGGTGTCAACCCTGCCATCCCGAACGCCCTCTTGGCACTCAGTTTCACCGCGGTAAGCTCTAAAGGGTCCTTCCTGTTGTGCACACAGTGCGTGTCCGTAGCCGCCCCTATACCGCTTATCATCACCGGCTCTTTCTTTTTAAAATGTTTCATCTTCGGCGAATCCTCAGCACACAGTATCACCGTAGCCGCCCCGTCAGATATAGGACACGTACCGTACAACCTTATCGGCTCCGCCACATACGGGTTCACCACATGCGCGTTCTCCCCATCGTGTATCGCCTCAATCGTACAGGGTATCTCCACGTGCGCAAACGGGTTCCTCGACCCGTTCTCATGGTCCTTTACAGCCACCAGCGCAAGGTCCCTCTCCGTCAACCCGTACTTCTCCATGTACAGCCTCGTGAACATCCCCGCAAACGCCGGAAGCGTCAAACCGTAGTTGTATTCCGCCTCAGGATGCGACAGCATAGCAACAAAATCCGTCCCCTTCCACCCTGTTACCGCCCTCATCAGCTCACCGCCGGTGACCATCACCACGTCCACCATCCCGCTCGCTATAGCCGTGTACCCGGCCTTGATCGCGCTCGACCCGCTCGCAGGCCCATTCTCCACCAACTCCGCCATCGCAGGCTCAAGGTCTATCCTGCTCACCAGCGACGACGCTATCCCGGTCTGGCGGTTGATTATTCCCCCTCCCACGTTAGCCACAAATACCTGCTCTATCAGCTTCCTCTCCTTCAATATCCCCGCATCCTCCAGCGCGTTGCACGAGGCAAACCCCATCACGTCCACCAGATCAAATTCACTCAAATTCCCAAACACCGTGTGCCCTATCCCTACTATCGCTACTTCTCTCATCTCACTTCCCCCTTTTGTACCCCGGTATCTGCGGGTACTCCTCAGGCATCTTCAGCTTGTCAGCCGCCGCAAGCAGCGCGGGATCCACAGGCCTTGTCCCGGTTACCTTCTGGTCACGCACCGCATTGTACAGATCAGTCGTCAAAGTGTACGTCGGCACACCCCCAAGCTCATGCCTCAACCCGGGGTACTGGTCCTCCCTGTTCTCGAGATCATACTCTATCATCCACCTCTTGAACCCTATCGGGCTCTCCGCCACTATGTGCACCTCCTTCTGCCCCAGTATCTCTATGTGGTGCTCCATCTTCGCAGCAAACAGCTGCGCCCCTACCCTCAAACCCCTCTTTATCGCCGTTGTGTGCAGACTCATCCCCGTGTCCTTATCCACAAGCCTGCTGTTCACAAGCCCGCATATCACCCCGTCTATCGCACCAACAAGGACAAACTCGTTGGCTACCCTGTAACGGTACCACCCCAGAAGCTCCGCGTATATCCTCGACGCCACGATATCATAGTAGTCTTTTGCCACACCCATAAGCGGGTGTATGGTACCGAGAAGCACCCCGATCTCTTCGCGCTTCGCTTCCCTTACAACCATCTGTTCACCGCTGGCAAGGGTAATGACCTTCGGGGGATAGGGCTTGAGCACTATCTCCGGCGGCCTGAGTTTTTTTTCCAGTTCATCGATTATCATGTTTTGCTCCTTGAGTTTAATATACTGAAAATAACTTTCACAATCACTTTCTTGACACAACAGGATCATCCATAGGCAGATCATGTTTATGCAGGTCCCCTAAACGGTACCCATGATAAACACAGCGTCCTCTTTTGCCTGACGATTGAACCTTTTTTGAGAAGAGGAAGGACCATTGAGTTTAACGCTTTCATTGCTTTTGAAACAGCAAGCATCTCGGGCAAAAACATTTCCAAATTTTCAAACCTCTACCCTGCAATATCCAATCCTTTTCCGCCGCCGCCATCGAGGATAACCTCCGGGTCAATTCCGACATCAATAACCTCTTTTCCTGCGGCTCCTGTAATGCCCCCCCTTACATGTCATGATATCCTGGGTCATTAGACCCTGCCCGTACACAAAATAATTATTGGCTGCATCCAGCGCTGAACAATTGTTCATATTATGAACTTATTAATCATAATATGAACAATTGAAATCATTTTACTCAATTTAATTTCATTGTCAAGCATTTTTTAAAAAAAAAAGTTAATTTTTTTAAGAAAAAACTTTTATAAATTTGAAATGTATGATACATTTTACTAAATGTTCATAATATGGAAATATATTTCACATTATGAACATTTGTTACGATTAAGGAGGGGGTAAATGACAACCAGAAATATCATAAAAAAAAATACATACCTGGATTCGATCATGCTTATGTCGATCAGCAGCACACTGAAAAATTTGGAAAGCGTTGAGGAAGTCTCGACCATAATGGGCACCGATGCCAATAAGGAGATCCTGAAAAATTCCGGCCTTCTTACAGGTGTTGGGAAAAACGCGGGGGCAGGCGACCTCATCATCGCGCTTCGTGTAAAGAACGAAAGTGACGTGAAGCCAGTGATCGATAAAGCAGAGGAATTGTTCACGCGCAGGGCTGCCGAATCGGGGGGTGAAAAGGATTTTGTGCCGATTAGCTACGAATCCGCAGTCAATTTCAGGCCTTCGGCTAACATCGCGGTGATCTCCTTGCCGGGCCGGTACGCCGGCCGTGAAGCCATGGCAGTACTGGAAAGCGGGCGTCATGTAATGATCTTCAGCGACAACGTCCCGCTGGAGGAGGAAATCCAGCTAAAAAAAAGGGCCCGGGAGCTTGACCTGCTTGTTATGGGGCCGGACTGCGGGACTGCCATATTAAACGGAACTGCGCTGGGGTTTGCCAACGTTGTCCGCAAGGGCCCTATAGGAATCATCGGGGCTTCCGGTACCGGTATCCAGGAAGTGACTGCCCTGATCCACAATAAAGGCCACGGCATCAGCCAGGCCATCGGGCTGGGAGGCAGGGACCTTTCCGAAGAAGTCGGGGGGATCAGCATGATCCAGGGGATAGAAGCCCTTGAAAACGACCCGGAAACAGAAGTGATCGTCCTCATCTCAAAGCCGCCCGCAGCGAAAGTGGCAAACAAAATATTTGACGTCATCAGGGACCTGAAGAAAAAATACGTTGTCAACTTTTTGAAAGGGGACCCGGCGGAGGCTAAAAAACGAAAGCTGCTGTTTGCCTCCGGGCTTGAAGATGCTGCTGAGCTGGCTGTTTCTGCGCTGGAAAACCGTGATTTTATATACCGTGATTTTTCAGATGATGAAGCGAAAATAAAAGCCCAGGCCGGCAAAGAAAAGGCCAGGATCGGAACCGGCAAATACGTAAGGGGCCTCTTTTCCGGAGGGACACTCGCTGATGAGGCTCTACTTATCCTGAGCAGGGAAATCGGCGACATCTACTCCAACATCCCTCTTAAAAAAGAGCTGGCATTAAAGGACAGGGTTAAAAGTCAGCACAACACGATCGTCGATCTTGGTGAAGACGAATTTACCCGTGGGAGACCCCACCCGATGATCGATTACAGCCTACGATGCGGCCGGTTGTTGGAAGAAGCGGAGGACCCCGACTGCGGTGTGATCCTGTTTGATGTGGTGCTCGGTTACGGTTCTCACCCTGATCCCGCTCAGGCCCTTGTCCCTGCAATTGATAAAGCGCACAAAATAGCCCGGGACAACGGGCGCAACCTGGCCTTTGTGGCATCCATTACCGGCACCGACAGAGACCCTCAAAATCTCTCGGGGCAGGCAGCATCCCTGAAAAACGCCGGGGTAACTATCCTTCCGTCCAACGCCCAGGCTGCAAGGTACACGGGTCTGATCGTAAAATAAATCATGGAGAAAAAAATGGGAAAAATCAACGAACTTTTCGGATCAGAATTAAGAGTTGTAAATTTGGGTTTAGAATCCTTTAAGGATTCCGTTCAGGCACAGGGTGTGGAAGCCTTGCATGTGGACTGGAAACCCCCCGCAGGCGGCAGCGACAAGATCATCGCCATGCTCGACAAATTGAACAAACCTTCAATTAAAGAAAAAATCGACAGGGCAAACCGTAAAGCGGCAGAGCTCATTATCAACGCGCAGCCCGTTTTGATCGACATAATGCCCGCTTCAAAAGTCATTCCCGGAATGAAAAAGAATATGATCCTTCATGCTGGTCCCCCGATAACCTGGGACCGCATGTGCGGGCCTGTAAAAGGGGCTGTAATGGGAGCTCTCATCTATGAAGGGCTCGCTAAAGGTCTCAAAGAGGCGGAAAAACTGGCAGCCTCAAGTGAAATCAAATTCGACCCCTGTCATCATCATCGGACTGTCGGGCCCATGGCCGGTGTTGTTTCCTACTCCATGTACGTATATGTCGTTAAAAACGAAACCGACGGAAACATTGCCTGCTGCACCCTTAACGAAGGCCTTGGCAAGGCACTGCGTTTCGGGGCTTACAGCGATGAAGTGATAGCAAAGCTCAAATGGATGGAGCAGGTCCTTGCACCCGCTCTTCAAAAGGGCGTAAGAGTTTCGGGAGGCATAAATATCAAAGACCTGACCGCCAGGGCCCTGATGATGGGCGACGAATGTCACAACCGCAACGTGGCAGCCACTTCTCTTTTCATCCGGGAACTTACACCTCATCTTCTCACTACGGATCTTGAAAAGGAAACCATAAAAAAGGTCATCGAGTTTATATCCGGTAACGATCACTCGTTCCTCAATCTTTCAATGGCAGCCTGTAAAGCAAGCACCGACCCGGTAGTGGGCCTGAAAGACAGCTCTGTTGTGTCAGCAATGGCGCGAAACGGAACTGAGCTGGGGATAAGGGTTGCCGGACTTGGAAATAAATGGTACACGGCCCCCGCAGGTATACCGAAAGGGCTTTATTTCCCGGGTTTCACATCCGGGGATTCCTGCGGTGACCTTGGCGACAGCACCGTTTCTGAAATAGCGGCTATAGGCGGGTCGGCCATGGCAGCCGCCCCCGCTATTGTAAAATTTGTGGGCGGAACGGCTGACGACGCAATCAAGTACACAAAAGAGATGTATGAGATCTCAACCGCCGAGCACACATCCTATCTTATTCCGGCTCTCGATTTCAGGGGCACACCGGTGGGTATGGATATCATGCTGATCAACAGGCTCAACCTGCTGCCCTTTATAAACACAGGGATCGCGCACAAGGATCCGGGAATAGGCCAGATCGGGGCCGGTATCCTTCGCGCCCCGAAGTCCTGTTTCGAAGAAGCGCTCAAAGATTTTTGTGGGCTTTTTTGATGATGTCTTATTTTTCCATGATAATCAGGTTTTTTGGAAATGAGAGGCAAAACCTGTTTAACAAAAGATCCTGTTTCAATGTTTTGAAAATATTCTATCCACGTCACGGATGGATTATTGTATTTAAAATCTTATAGAAGGGGTGAATTATGGATAGCAAGGAATTTTTGGATTTTATGGCCAGGGTCAAGGTGTATGACCTCACAATGCCGCTGAGCATTCACACACCGCCCTGGCCCAGCTACATGCCTCTCCAGATCCAGTATTTCAAAAGGATCGCGGGCTGTTTCGGAGGGGGCATGGGTGCAAACGGCCAGGTTATCAAAACGAGCAACCATGTGAGCACTCACATGGACGGTGAGATCCACTTCCACGCCTGCGGGCGCCCGATCGGCGAGGTGCCTATAGATGAATGGATCGGCCCGGGTGCTATCGCGGATATATCGGACGATGTCTCAGACTACAGCATCTACACTCCCGATATGCTGATGAGCAAGGTTGACATCCAAAAGGGAGACATTCTCCTCATCAACACAGGGTACCACAGGTACGACTACACTCATCCGGAAGCCGACGAGGTGCGCTACATGATTTGTCATCCCGGCCCGAGCCCGGATTTCGACAAGTGGGCTGCCGAGATGAAATTCAAGTGGATCGGAGTGGACTGCGGCAGCGCTGATCATCCGATGAACACGATAATCCGCAAGTGGCAGGCTGAGCATTTCGCAAAGGCGGAAGAAAAACTTTTAAAAGAGACAGGCAAGAAATGGGATGAAATGTTCCCGCTTGACTACTATTATCAGGTAATGCACCTGAAGCTCTTTCCCAAAGGCATTGTTCACGCTGAGTGCCTGGCAGGTGATATCGACGAGGTAAGCAACAAAAGAGTCTGGATAGGGGCTTTTCCATGGAGAGCGGTTGAAATGGAATCCTGCATCTGCAGGATCCTGGCATTTGACGCGCCGTAAGGGCGGGCAATAGTTTTAATATTAAATATATACTTAAAGTATTATGGATTTCGGGTAAGATATATTATGGTATAATAGTTCATTGGCCGTAAATTTGAATGAATATCCGATTTTTTTTTAACCGGAAAACTACAGGGCAGTCCTTGTCCTGAGCGAGCTTGAACAATTAAAAAATCGCAAGCTGGCCGGTATCCTTGATATCACACTGGACACTGTCAAGATCAGGCTGCACAGGGCAAGGGCCCTGGTAATGTCGCTGCCGCCGGGGCTCTGATACCGCTAAGTATCCCCCATGGAGATTTATTTATCAGCGTGGCAATTATAAACACTATGCTGATAAGCCGCGGATTGTTAAGTGCCAAAAGGAAACCATCTCCTATCAGAGTTGGTCTATAATTTTTGAAAAATGTTAACTCAAAGGCTATGCCTATAAAAATCTTTTGGCTTGTAAAAAAGCTACCTGTTTGCAGGTGGTTTTTTACTCCAATTTAATAGCTTCGGAGGGGCAGTCTTCAGCTGCCTGTTTAACTTCATCTTCCAGGTCCGCCGGCACGTCCGACTGGAGAACCTTTACGACCTCATCATCATCGTCCAGGGCAAATACATCGGGCACATCGTCACTGCACAAACCGCAGGCCGTGCATTCATCGGGATCAACACTTACCTTCATCAGCAACTCCTTTGTGGTTTTAAAAAACAGGTATTGACATTCAACATCACCGGCAAAAAATACTATATTATTCTGAATATTTCAAGATCAAAAAAAACAAATATTTAACATTTTTTATCCGTTTGTCGATCGGCTGTAAACGGGCGCATAAACGGAGGCAGCTTTGACCGCCTCAAACAGGCTTGTTTCACTCGCAGCCCCTGTTCCGGCAATGTCAAACGCAGTACCGTGGTCAACCGAAACACGAAGGAAGGGTAATCCCAGAGTTACCGCTACCGTCCTTTCAAAATCAACGGTTTTTGTGGCTATGTGACCCTGATCATGATAGAGTGATAAAACCCCGATGTAATGCCCTTTTAACGCGCGGTGAAAAACCGAATCAGCAGGAAAGGGCCCTTCTACGCTGAAACCCATCTCCTTTGCTTTGTTAACGGCCGGAATTATTTGATTTATCTCTTCATCCCCGAACAGCCCGTTTTCCCCGCAGTGAGGGTTCAACCCGGCCACAGCAAGAACACCATCGCCAACCCCTAACTGATCCAGCGCCCTCGAGCACAATCGTATATAGTGCAGCACAAGCTCTTCGGTTACCGAGGCTATTGCTTCGGCAAGTGAAACATGGCGGGTCATAAAAAACACCCTCATGCCTTTTACCTCAAACATCATGAGAGGGTTTTCAGTTTTTGTCAAACCTGCCAGAATTTCGGTGTGACCTATATATGGAATACCGGCGGCTTTCAGGGATTCCTTGTTTATCGGCGCCGTCGCGATAGCGTCCAGCTCTCCTTTAAGAGCAAGCTTGGTCCCAAGGGCTATATATTCATATGCCGCCCTGCCGCAGGATGCCTGGACTTCCCCCATTTTGTAGTCACTTATGTTGTCAAGATTTATGAGGTTTATGTTTTCTTTTTTGTACACGCCTTCGGAAGGGGATGAGACTTCGATCAAGGCCGATTTCAGTTTACAAAACTCTATCGCCTGCCTTACCACGGTTTTGTTCCCGATAAGAACAGGTCTTGCTGATCTGTATATTTCATCATTCTTCAATAATTTGACCGCAATTTCAGGCCCGATCCCTGCGGGGTCCCCTATCAGCACCCCTATCAGTGGGTTTTTCATAATCACCTTTCAATTTAGTAATTTGGTGCAATGCCGGGTAAAACCCCGGAGTGGCACCAAGAACAACTTTTTTAAAGATCAAATTTACTTTCACAAAACTTCAAAGTCAAATCTATACATGCTTTTATATCATGCAGGGAACACATCTCGCCCGCCGAGTGTATATATCTCGCGGGGATCGAAATGCCTCCCGCCAGGGTCCCGCTTTTACTCAACTGGATCGAATGCGCGTCGGTCGCACCAAATGCTAAAACATCTTTCTGATACGGGATCCGGTTCTTCTCTGCGAGATCGATCAGGTAATCAACGAGCACGCGCTGAACTATCACACCCCGGTCCATTACTTTTATGGCAGCCCCCTTACCCATTACAGCGGATCCGGTCACATCATTTTCAGGCAGATCCGAAGACCCGGTCACATCAACCGCAAGCCCGACATCGGGTTGGAGCCTGTACGCAGTTGTTCTCGCGCCCCGGAGCCCGACTTCTTCCTGTGATGAGAATACAAAATATACGGTGTCGGGATTCGATTTTAATTTTTCCATAACCTCAAGGAGAACAAAACAGCCTATCCTGTCATCCATCCATCCTCCTGTGATCACGTTTTCGGTCACTGCGTAGGGTGAAAATACCGCGCCCGTTTCCCCGATTTTAACCTGTTTCAAAGCCTCCTCCCTGCTGCCCACGCCGATGTCAATGAACATCTTTTCCTTTTTTAAATTGCTCGTGAATCCTCTTTTATCAATATCAACAGCCTTCTCAATACCCACAACACCGATGGCCCCGTTTTCGAATTTCACCCTTTTTCCAAGAATGTAAGCTACAGGCTGAAAGCCTACCTCTGAAAACCGAATAAACCCCTTTTCATCGATAAAAGTAACGATAAACCCAATTGTATCCATGTGCGCCGAAAGCATAATCTTTTTTGGCTCTTTCCCTTTCCCCTCTTTGACACAGATAAGTGAGCCTGTTGTGTCATAAATAATTTCATTGACCCTGTCTTTCGCGAACGCCTCGATCCCGCTCTTTACCTCGTCTTCTCTCCCGGAAACCCCGAACCCGTCAAATATAAATTCCTTATCTTTTATATTCATAATATCCCCTATATCATATCCTATGCTCCTGTCAGCGATTGAAATTTTCAGCTTCATGTACAACAGCCTTCGCAAGAGTGATATAATTTATAAAATCTTTTATGTTCAGAATACCCCAGGGAGCGTGAATATAGCGCACAGGCACCGAAACAGTAATCGAAGGCACCCCCTCTTCGGTCAGGTGGATCGCACCTGAATCAGTCCCGCCGGTGACGGTCTTTTTGAATTGATAGGGTATACTGTGCTTGCCGGCTACCTCCGTTACGAAATCCACCAGTTTTCGCTGAGCGATCGAGGTCCTGTCCATAAAGGATATAGCCGGCCCTTCCCCGCTTACTGTTGAAGGTGAATAGGTCTTTTTTATCTCCCTGTCCGAGCAGGTAGTCGCTTCGAGGTTCAGGTTGAACAGGATATCCCTGCGCCCGTACGCGGCTGTGGCTCCACCCCTGAGCCCTACCTCCTCCTGTACTGTGTATGTCGCGATTATAGAAAGCCCGGGACGTTTGTCCCCTTTAAAACTTTTCAAAACCTCTGTCACCGCGCTGCAACCGGCCCTGTCATCGAAGGCTTTCCCGAAGTAACAATTATTCTGGGTGAAAAACCTGGACCTGAAATACACGTAATCCCCGGGAGAGATGTCCTTCACTTCTTCCTTTGCAGAAGCCCCAACATCAATTGACAGCTCTTTAAGTTCCGGGACCTTTTTCCTCTCCTGCTGCGGCATGAGATGGTATGATTTATGACCGATAACACCGGGGAGCTTTTTTTTACCCACCTGCACAGCTTTTCCGATCAGGGTTTTTGTAAGTAAACCGCCGATGGGATAAAATTTGATCAAACCCTCTTTTTCAATGGATTTTACAATAAACGCTACTTCATCCATATGCGCCGTCAGCAGGATCGATCTGTCGCCCCGGCTGCCTTTTTTAACGGCGATCAAATTCCCCATGGGGCTGACTTTTAATTCATCAACGTGTCCCTTTACCTCATCTTTGATGCATTTTCTGATTTCCTCTTCATCTCCGCCCGCGGAACATATATTACTGTATTTTTCTATAATCAAACATGATCACCTTTACGTTTTAAACTTTGCACATCAATCTTCCCGGTCTAACAGAGATTCCTCAACAGAAAGATGCAGCATCAGCCTTGAAGCCCTGTAGATATCCTTTAAATTAATGATTTCCCCCGGTGAATGCATATATCTAAGCGGAATTGAAATTCCAGCCGTGTAAACCCCAAGCTTTGTGATCTGAAGATAGTAAGCGTCGGTACCCCCGGGCCTCGGCTCCACCTCATCCTGAAAAGGGATATCTTCTCTTTTAGCGATATCACATATTTTTTTCGCAAGCGGCGGAAAAAAATTGGGGCCCTTTCCTATCACCGGTCCTTTGCCTGTGCTTATATCTACGATATCGCCGACCGGGTCCGCGAAAGTGACATCACAAACAACAGCTATATCAGGGTCTACCGCGTAACCGCCGACCTTCGCGCCCCGCAAACCGACTTCTTCCTGTGAAGCGAAAAGAAGATAAACATCGTGATAGTTGATAGTTCTTTCCAAAAGAAGA
>SDBT01012571.1_pt1 | contig 13603 bp, 17 predicted proteins | sample 2277101 | NCBI WGS metagenome assembly SDBT01 (sample SAMN10404973, study PRJNA504765) | marine sediment metagenome | isolation source: marine sediment core GS10_PC15, 103 cmbsf | place: Arctic Ocean: Southern Knipovich Ridge | collected 2010
ATGGCACGATGGAAACGGCCACAGCCATGTTCAGGCAGCTTTGCTGGGACCATCTATTGCATTGCCGGTTAGAGACAGCAAATTGATAACAGGCACATGGCAGCAGGTTGTGGTTATCAATCATGATAATAAAGCCAGAGGAAGGAAAGTAGAGGTGACAATTATAGGTACCGCAGAAAAGGTATTGTATTGACACTGAAATACTTGTGAATTATTTATGCATTATGTTACGAGTTCATCATATTACTTTGTGAAGAATTCTGTGTAATCTGCGTAATCTGTGGATTAAAAAGGAGGAAGAAAAGATGAAAAAATTATTAATGGTGTTTGTCATTATTGGACTGGCTGTTTTTATGGCTTCCTATGCTTTCTGCGGCGAGAAAAAAGATTCTGCCGGTGATTACGGATACGATTGCCATATGATGGGATCCGGCTATGGCATGGGCTGCATGATGGGGGAAGGCAGCATGCAAAGACGTGGCTGTGGCAATAAGCCCAGAGCCTGGAAGTCTATGAAACCAGAGCAGCGGGAGAAATGGCAGAGAATGCGGGCTGCTTACATGATGGATACTCTGGATTTAAGAATGAAGCTGGCTGCGAAACGTGTTGAACTGAGAACATTATGGGCACAGCCCGATATGGATAAAGACAGGATAAATAAGCTTTCGAATGAGGTGGCTGAGCTCCAGGCCAAACTTTCAAAAAAACGTAACCAGAATCTTTTGCAGTGCCGCCAGAAATTCGGCGATCAGGGCTGGGATTGCCCAGGCGGGTGGTAGAATTTATTACTTATTATCTTCCTTGATAAGTACTTTTGCTATTTCAATATCGTAAGCACTGTTTGGATCAAAGTCTTTGCCTTTATACATATTTGTAGCCTGTTTGATTGCATTGTAAGGCACCCAGTTATGATCCGTCCAGAGATCAGGATCGTCTGAATTCCAGAGCCTGAAATATATACTGCCCTCTGATCCACTCACATACATACGGACTTTTTTATTTTGAGGGAACGGATGATAATATAACCCTTTTTCATCTTTCATTTGTTTCCGAAGTTCCTATTTTCTATTAATTTTTCTCTTTATGGTGAGATCGGCAGATTCTGTAGCTGTGGAAGTGAATTCCTTTTCGAATTTTACTATTCCAGTCTTTATATTCTCAAGCCTGGCATATATAGTGACCCTGGCTGTTCTTCCTCCTAAACGAGTTGGGGCCTGTTCCAGGCACTGGAGGTGTTACACAAGCAGCAGTAGCGGGGGGGGCTACATAGGGAGATTCAATGCCATAGACAGTTGGATAAACCGTTAAGACATTGGTAGTTCTTCTACTGTTTATTTTTCCCAGGTCTTTTTCATTCAACTTAATTGCCTTAATTCTATTCTTCAAAATGGCAATATGTACCTCGTTTGCAACAGTCTCATATTCTTTCCTGCTGGAAATAGTTACTACCGATAATGTGCCGCCGACCTTATGTTCAGCGACCTCTGTTGCCACAGCGTGAGCTGCTTCAATCAACGCTTTATTTATTGATATATCCGTATTGTAATAGCCATCTTCATCCGATGCTTGTATTATTGGTTTCTTTACAGAACACGCAGTGATTGCGACCATTGCAAACACAAGAATGAATAGCCAGATATTCTTTTTCAAGTGTTCTATATCTCCTTCAACAGATCATTCATTAGACTATTTACTGCATTCCTGACGGCATGGTTTACGACCCCGGACTCTATATCACCTTCTCCCGGCTCTTCGTCATACACGGAATGACGTCCAAACTTCCACCAGCCTTTTCCCCACTCACCATAACCGGTCCCTGAGGCCACTACCGTTCCTGTTTGCACATCAACTATTCGTGCATCAAGAGTGACTTCTGTGTAATGATCCCAGTTCTTATAGAAAAAAAGCGGCACGCCGCCAGTATGAACAGAAGGACTATACTGAGAAACGCTGCCAAGCATAATATACTTCAGCCCCAAAAGTTTGCCTATCTTAATAGCGGTCGAAGTGTCTATAGCGCCACTTAACTGCAGTTGATGCTCCTGCATTACTTTTTCTAAAGCTGAACGTTCTACTACTCTAAACCTTTTGGTTTTTACCAATGCTGTTACGAGCATATCCGTAACGCTCTTGCCGATTCTGACGCCACCGGTTGCTTTAATATCAAAATCAGGGATACCAATTGATTGAGGCTCTCCTTCAATTGTTGCCCGATTGATATCAACTCTCACATTCTTATAATTTTTTGCACATCCTGTTACACCAAAGGATATCAACAAAAAAAACAATGCCGGGAAAATTATCTTTTTCATAACAGCGGCAAAACTTCTACCTATTCTACCTCCCTTTTTTCACAGGTGGAAGGACAATACTTACAAATTTTTTACTGGAAAAATCTTTTGCCCAGTAAATTTTTCCTTCCTTTACATTATAAAGCCGTGCGTGAATCATCACTTCGTATCCGCGTTCTTCGTTAAGTTTCTCACTTGTTTCGCTATTCAAACAACCGTCAACTACGGGATAAACCGTAAGGATATTATCAGTCCCCCTTGGTGCGCGCTTATCGAAACATTTTTCTACGGCTACTCCATTTTTCGTAAAGACCCGGTACACATAGTCGATTATCTCATCACTATTCGGCGCATTCATGGTTCTTAATATTACTATTTCTCCTGTATCCTTCTCACTATTTTTGTAAAAATCGAAAAGATCAGATGCTATTTTTTTAATAATGTCACGTCTGCACCTCAGATCTACACTTGACGGCGTGATTCCTCCCACCTGAGGTGCATACACAGGTTGAATACGCTCTTTTATTAGCACTTCACATCCAGACAGAAAAAGGAGAAACATGGCAGTTGTAATCGCTAAACAGGTAATCCTTTTCATAGCCCGAACACCCCGCCTACCTTATCGAGATCAAATGCTTTTACCTCTTGCATCACCATCTCTTCACTCCAGACAATAATCATTGACTTTGCGTCCACCAATGTAATCAAGTATTTCATGCTTACATAAGTGCTTTTTGAAGGAAATCCTTCTCCTACAGTTCCCTTCGCCCGCGGGTGAGCCAATAAGTAGTAATCTAATCGATCGTCCTGCAAATCATCAAAGTAGCCTTTTTTTACTGATATGCCATTGTTCCTCAATTCGCCCCATAGAATATCATCATAATAGTCATTTACGCCGCTTTTCACCAGGCCTATCCTTTTCCCTTCAGGGATCTTAGGAACAATGCTTTCTATAATTTTCTTAAAACATTTAATATTTAAGTTCTGTATTTCCGATTTTGTCGAAAAGCCACAAGAAGGGGCTACCAGAACTACCTTTTCAGGGGCTGAGCACCCACCGACCATAACAATAGAGACAAATGCCGCCAGAACAGCTAAGATACTATAACAAAATCCGAACCTATATTGCTCTAACTTAGTAAGTCTTCCAGCAGTTAGCATTTTCTATTTCCTGATCTTACAATTTTATTTCTTTGCCTACGGTAGATTTGGGACGTTTGTCCTCTATCATTTCAACTTTACCGGTTTTAGCCTTATCAAGCCTCAAGTATAACCGTACTGTAGAACCGCGCCCCTCTGCTGATGCACCCAGCAACGACCTGATACCCCAGCCTTCCATCATAATTCGCCAGACAAGCTCAGCCGCGGGACTGTCATCCCGAGGTCTGGGAGGAGGAATTAAAAATGAATATATGTGCCTTTCCCCCATAACGACGGGATGTAGATAGAGCAGATAATCCAAGCTCGTTGCTTTATCGATATCTTCTTCCCTGACGATGCTTACATTTGCCCCATGATTGACCAATTTGTCATATATGATATTGAGAAATATCTCAAAATCAGGATCGTCACATACGATGACTAATCCTATTGGTTTCGGAGGAAGCAGGATCTCGAATTTTCCAACAATATTTTCTATTGCTTTTTCACGATTCTCAATATCGAAAGCGCTTGTATTGAATCCGCCGGGCGAGTATATTATATAGCCTCGTTTTTTTTCCGCACAGCCGATACTTATAATTATTAAGAATATAGCGATCAGATAAGAAAGAGTCTTTCGCATATAAGAAGTCCTTACTCCTTAATTAATTTTATATATTATTGTGCTTGCTGGCTTTGCAGGATCAGAGCATCAAGCTTTTTCTTGTCTGCATCAAAAACTGGAGAGCGATACACAGCGTATATGCTGTTATCTACTCCTTCATAAATCTTTTCCCATCTAATTTCATTTTTTCTTACATCAACCAATCTTGAGTAAATACTAACCTCTGCTATTCTGTCTCCCATTCCTCCCAAGCCTGCAGAAGAAGGTGCTCCAGTGGAAATGTTTCCTTCTTGTTTTACTCCGTAAACAACAGGATAAACAAAGAGAAGGTAGTCAAATTTATTTTTGTTCAGCTCACTTTCTTTCATTTTTACCAGAGAACGGCGCTCGGGTTTTATTTTTGCGTAAACAGCATCAATGACACGGCAATTGGTATCATTATCAATTACCTGAACTATTGATAGCTTTCCCCTGGAAGGCAAATCAAGCATGTTTATTTTATTGAGGGCGTCTTTGAGAGCCATATTGAGCCTGGTCTGATCTGCCGAACTTTGGTAATAAAAGGAGCCTCTGGCCAGTGTCGATTCCCATGTAATCCTTTGACCGCATGAACATACCAGTAACAGCATAACCAACAGCGCACAGAACTTTGTCCATCTTGAAATAGACACTATATATTTACAAATCATGAAATTATACGCCCTTTTTTGGCTTTGAAAATTTTTGACCATACCAACTTATTTTCTGAAACCTTTATGAACCTTACAGCAACAGCTACATATGATTCCCTGCTAACCTCTCCAAGCTTATTACCCTCGAGAAGCACAGTAAAGAACATTCCCAATCTAGCAATCAATCCAATAGGGCTTAGACAACCATTCAGATCCGCCACCAATATTTGAGATTTAGGTATTTCTATCAGACTGTCACCTATGCCTATTCCGCGGGTATAAATCTCAACGCGATTAGTGAGACCCTTGTGTGAGCTTAGACTATCCTGAGAAGCCTTTATTACGTCTTTGCCTTCACTTTGGGCTGCTTCACAGATTAAATCAACAATCATATCAGTCTTGGCATTATTAACAACAGCGACTATTGCAGTTTTACCGTCATCCGGTATTTCATTCTTGATCTTCTTTACTACATCCAGAATGGCTTGATATGTATTGTGCTGGTCAAAAGCGCTTTCAGTTGCGGCGCCGGGAATTTCCTCAATAGTAGTCCTGACGCCCGGCTTTCCAGTAACCTTAGGAGCGCACCCTAAGCATAGGATTAGTATTGTAAGAGCCAATTTTGACACAACTGAATTTTTTATAGGAAAGAGGGGGTTTGCTGGAAATATGCGTCTTGCCGGCAACAGATATTTTGATGATTTCATAGCGCAAACAGTGCTTTTCTATTTAGAGGTAGGTAATTATGTATGTTAGTTACAAAACCCTTTCTATTATAAACATTTTTAATATCTAATAAAATCAGTGAAGTCAAGAAAAATTCCAACAGAAAAAATTACAAAACCCGATGATGATGATATAGATTTGAGCAAAAAACTCAATAGTTCCAACTTGAAATGAAGACCAATTTGTTGTATTGTTTTTTTAAGTTCATTATCTTAGAAGTATCCACAAAATTGAAGGAGTCTATATCTATGCGAATACAGCGAATACATCTTATTATCATTCTTATGGCCATTGCTATTATTATAAACGGATGTGTGGCTCCTATGAAGCTTTTTCCTGATGCTTCGGACCCACTTCAGGAGTTCACTCTCCAAGGCAAAGAAAAAGGTAAAGTATTGATTATCCCGGTCAGAGGAATTATCTCGGATAATATTAAGAAAGGCATGCTTTACGACATGCCAGGCATGGTCCAGGAAATCGTCTCACAGCTCAGGATAGCTGAAAAAGACGAGGAGGTAAGAGCAGTTCTCCTGAAAATCGATTCACCAGGTGGCTCCACCAGCGCAACTGATATCCTCTATCACGAAATAATGGTTTTTAAGAAGCGAACAGGGGCTAAAGTCGTTGCCGCTATGATGAATATAGCTACATCAGGCGGTTACTATGTTTCCCTTCCGTCTGATTTGATTATAGCTCACCCTACAAGCATCACGGGATCTATAGGTGTAATTTTCATACGGCCAGAACTGATCGATATTATGGGAAAAATTGGGTTGGACATTGAGGTAATCAAGTCTGGTCAGAACAAGGACATGGGATCTCCTTTTCGACAGAGCACCGAAGAAGAGCGCAAAATTTTTCAAGACCTTATTAATGAATTGGGCGGAAGATTTATAAATCTTGTTGCAAAGCACCGAAAAATTGATCAAAATACTTTATCTGATATCTCTACTGCACGAGTATATCTCGCAAACGAGGCTTTGCAAGTGGGGCTTGTGGATAAAATTGGATATTTAGACGATGCTATTCTACAGGCCAAGAAGCTTGCTGGACTTAATGAAGACTGCAAAGTAATAGTTTATCGCAGAACCAGATACTCAAACGACAATATCTATAATACATCTACTACTAAATTCGGAAGTCAAGGATTGTCACTAATTAATCTGGGCGTACTGGACACCATAACTTCACTTCACACCGGTTTTTATTACCTCTGGCCGTCCGTAGCAAGTAACAAATGAGGTAAAGAGCCTGACGCCGACACGAAGTGAAGCTTTAGCGCTATTTGGGCAAAAGGGGGCGTTTTGCGAAGGTTTCTTAAAGTGTAATATTATAAGATAATACAAGCGCTGCTGCTTTCTCTTTTCCCTGATCAGGACGAACTCCAAGATTTATTCGTGAATTTTGCTGCAGATATTCAAAAAAATTTTTGTTGGCATTGCGGTTGTATTTGTGGGCGCAGTTTATAGCGCTGTAGATGTTGCCGGAGTAAAAGCCGAGTTCAAAAAAGGTTATAATGCCGCCAAGAGCATCCAAGTTATTGTCAAATGCCTCATAGGCAGCATAGATCATGGCAGTATTAAGAATAAATGCTATGGCTGCATCTTTATGTCTTTCACAGTAAAGATGGCCTGCGCCGGGAATAATAGCAAGAATTCCCGCAGCCGTCGGACTTTTAGTCTTTAAGTCTTTTTTCTTACTCATCTCATGAGAAAGACTTGCCAGTCGATACTTATCCCAGTTTTTCTTGCTGATTAGTCTAAAAGAATTTTCAGCTTCTTCCCACCGGGACATCTCAAGATATGTCCATCCACGCCTGTAATATGCCTGATCAGCGATATCTATGTTTTCGGCTGTAAATGCAATATCATTAAGGCTCCCAATTGCCTTGAGATAGTTCTTTAGTTTAATAAAACACTCAATTATCCTGAATCTAACTTCTGTTCTAAAATCGGTCGCAGGAAATTTGGTTAAAAGTTCGTTAAAGGCATCAATTGCTTCTCGAAATTTTTTTCCGTTAAAATAAGACAGCCCAATTTTATACATTGCAAGTTCACACCTGTGATCATCGGGAAAAAAGTAGATAAACCGCTTGTACTCTCCGATAGCTCTAAAATATCCCCCGGCACGAAAGTAATGTTCGGCAAATTGAATTTGTTTGTCAGCATTGATTGTAATAACCGGCTCAGCGAAAGATGAAAGAGGGTAAGAAAAGCTGTAAGAAATGATTACCAATAATAGATATCGAACTGAAGTTCGAAAAAGGCGAAAGGCTAAGGGCCCAAGGCAAAAGGTTGGTTCTTTTCTTTGGAAAGATTTATTGTTTGTTCTCATACCACCAAAAGTCATTATTTCCCACCGGGTCATAAAATCTGTAACGGCCGTTAATCAAAATCATTGGGGCTTGTTTCATCTCATCAGCTTCATGGAAGAGACGGTCACAGGTCATTATCCAGCCTGTGATGAGACCATGTTTTTCAAAACATTCAATACTATATTGCGCGCAGGTCGGATACATTGGGCACCTGTCACCATCAATGGGCGAAATATAATTTTTGTAAAATCCGACAAAATGCTTAAGCGGATTTATGCTTGCTTTCTGTATTTCTGAGGAAGTACTTTTTGTGCTTTTTCCCCACGGGCCTTTAAACGAATTGTCGTCAGGAATAGATGTCCCCACGAATTGGGGGAAAAGAGAAAATATAATTATAATTAAGAAAATTCTGATTTTCATGTTATGATTTTGGTAATAAATCAGCCACAAAGATACAAAGGCACTAAAATTTATATCTATTCTTTGTGACTTAGTGCCTCGGTGGCTAAACTATTATTATTTTATCTCTGAGAGTTGTTATTCAGAAAATAGTTTTTTCTTTTGTTTACACATTCCGGATCAATCTTTAATGCAATTTTGTACCATCTCTTTGCCTCTGGATAGTTGTTCATCTTAAAGTAAGTAGCACTTAAATTACATACAGCTTTTATGTAGACAGGGTCAAGAGCAATAGCTTTGCGAAAACATTCTTCTGCTTTGTCATATTTTTCTGTTTGTAAGTAAATAACTCCCAGGTTGTTGTAAGTAAAAGGATAATCTGGTGTGAGTTCTATTGCTTTCTTATAGTATTTAATGGCTTCTTGATAGTTCTCCATTTTATAATAATAGAAGCCTATGGTATTAGAGATTTTTCCATTATGCGGATCACTGTGCAACTGATTAAGAAGATGAAGTATTTTTTTCTGGTAAGGCGTTGAAAAGGGATGGGCGAAGGAAGCTGTTGTTAGATTTAAGAGGGTCAAAATAGAGAAAATAAATAAGAATCGGTATAGAAATGAGTAGCGTTTGCTCATAATTTTATAGTATAGGAATTTCCTTTTTGGGGTAAGTTTTGGGGTAAGTTAAAAAACTGTTCGCAACTGTTAAGCTTATCAGCTATCAGCTCGCCTGAATGGCGTTGATTTAGTGATAGACTTTTTGTAATTGCCTTAATTTCTTTATAATTTGAGCATAAGACAAATGGTAGTGTCAAGAATTTTGTGTAAATTTTATCCCCCCTTAGAGGTTAAATCAAAATCCAGATAGTGCTTGTCAAGTGTTTTTAGATTTGATAATTATTCAAAGTCTATATATTAACTATTTCAGCAATCAAGTCCAAGTAATAAAAGGAGGTGATAAGCTATCAAGCTTTTTAGAATTGGAATACTTGCGACTTGTCTGACAATTAACATTAATTAAAAAAAGGAGGAATTATGCGAAAACAAAGAGCTGTATTTCTGCTCGGCATTGTTGTTATCATTGCCAGTTTTTTTCTAACAGGTTGTAGTACCGTAATGAAGGCAACACCGGCATCCGGCATATTTGTTGATGTCGGCTCCATGGATAGAAATGACTATGTGGTACTCGACAGGGTCGAAGGCACGTCTTCCACCAAAACTATTCTGTTTGGGTTGGTAAGAATCATTGATAACGATCCAAATAAGCTTATAATTCTTGGGATACCACTCTTTGAGGAGAAGTATGCATTTCAGACTCCTCCTAAAGGTATAATGGCCATCTGGCCTTTCACGATCCTACAACCTCCTGCTACTGCAGACCACGCTTATTACAAAGCGCTGGCCAAAACACCGGATGCTGATAGCGTTCTGAACAAGGCGTACTACAAGGAGAGTAAGGGGATTCCTTTTTTATTTGAGATTGAAACGGTAACTTTTACAGGAAAAGCCATCAAGCTAAAAACCGACAAAGACCTTGGTAAATAGTCGTTCTTTAATCCACGGGAATATACTCCTTTCGGTTGGGCTGTAGTGTTACAATCAGTCCTTCCGAAGGAGTATAACCTGTTGTATAGAAACGGAAAGATTTAGATAGTAGGAGGCATGAATGGTGTTAGTGGCTAAAAGACTTCTGATTAGCCTTGTTGTTTGTTTGTTGCTTATTGATATTAGCGTAGGAATTGCAGAAGATCGGGCAATTACTGTAAAAAAAAGAGAAAATAGAGTAGCTTTAGTGATTGGCAACAGCGATTACAAAACCGCAGCGTTAGCTAATCCTGCAAACGATGCAAGCGACATGGCGAGCAGTCTAAGAAAATGCGGTTTTACTGTGATTAAATATATCAATTGTCGCAAACAGCAAATGCGCAGAGCTATAAGAGAATTTGGCGAGAAAATAAGAAACGGCGGAGTTGGTCTTTTTTATTATGCTGGACACGGCCTCCAGGTTAATGGTGCAAATTATCTGGTCCCGGTTGATGCGGATGTAAACGTAGAATATGAAGTAGAAGATGAATGTGTTAAAGCTTCGAGTGTATTAAGGGCCATGGAGTATGCAGGCAACCGGCTGAACATAGTAATACTTGATGCTTGCCGCAATAATCCTCTTAAGAGAAGCTTTAGGTCGGCAGCCACGGGACTTGCCAGGATGGATGCACCCGCCGGTTCTTTGATAGCTTATGCTACCTCACCTGGTTCAGTAGCGGCAGATGGAACGGGCAGGAACGGGCTCTACACATCAAACCTCATGAAGCATATGATGACACCAGGCTTATCTATCGAGGAAATGTTTAAGAATGTCCGGCTGAATGTTATGAATACTACAAACAAAACTCAAGTGCCATGGGAGTCATCTTCCATGACCGGCGATTTCTATTTTATACCTGACGGCATACCGAAAAAACCAGGTACGAAGCTGTTACTTCCTGTCCCTTCATTAGTACCACATGAACGTTTTTATCTCGCTTCGAAAGGCACAGGATACATTAAAGAGAGCAACAGGTTTGTCAAGAAATGCAATAATATTGTATTTGATGCCTTATTAAAGAAAAGATGGCTGATTACAGATAGTGATGAGATTTTCAGTTTGGAACAAGCAAAGGAGTATTGTAAAAATTTAGATGGAAATTTTCGATTGCCGACAAAATTTGAATTGCAATCACTGATAACAAAAAAGAAGTTAAAGAGAGAGTGGGGAAGAATTGATGGTGATTTTTTCCCGATGAATAATCGTTCGAAAAAATATTGGACTAGTACCAGTGGTTGGTTGAGTGGATACTATTACGTGGATTTCCATAAGGGAAAATCAGATGCAATGTCGAAGACTAATTATTGTGCTGTAATTGCCATCGGTGATTGACATTCAGTCTTTTTGCTTGTTTCCGTCTTATTTACACCTGCGCTTTTCACAAGCCATTTTTGCATCAAGATCTCGACATGTTTCTTCGCAAAAATCGCTTAACTTAGGTTTAATCGTAATTTTTGACAATACTATTTTATCCGACGCGGAAGCTGCCGCCAGAAATGGTGATATATCCATAATAGAACACGTTGATAAGTACCTCAATTTCAACATTTTGTGAAAAAAATATGAGCTTTGGCAAAATTCGCTATCTTAGTATATCTTGCTAAAGTCAACCGTTTGTTTGATGTCTATAAACAACTTTTCGAAGGCATCTTCAAAGGCTGAGTTAACAGATTGTGAAAAAGCATATTCTGCCAAAAATACTCCGCAAAAGCAAGCAGTAGCAAAGGGGCCGGAACCCTGGGTTTCCCCCTGGACTTCTTTTTCATAAATTACACTACCAACAGCATCCAGAATAGTAGCTTTCAGGAAAAAATTAGTGGTTATTGTTTGTGAGATTCTAAATTCCCTGATTGCAGGGGTAAAAATGATATTGAGAGAGTTATATTTCCCCTCTTCAAGTGAGAAGATACTTCTCACTTCTGCAGGTAGTTGGCTAAAAGATCTCACAGAGGCTTTTTGTAAGCTCTCTCCTACTGGAACTTTCCAAGTATGTGCCATTCCAACAAGAAAAAATCCGTCCTTGGAATACACCTGTTGAAGTTGCGGTCTTTCAATAAAGATTCCCACCTTGAGTGGATATATCTGTGGCGCGCCTGATATCTTGGGAGAAGGTGCTACGGGGACATGAAAAGTACACCCTGCCAGCATACCCAGCAGCATAATAGCAAAAAACCTCTTCGTACAACTTTTAGCAATAGATGTCATCTAATGCAGCTATCCCATGTTGTAATAGATTTGCTCCCCATTTCATCCTCCTTCCATATCTCTACTCCTGCCAGACACATATCCGCCAATTTTCGAAGTAATCTTTTCAGCCACATAGTTCCCTACGTCCCACTTTACTTTCTGAAAGAGCAATTCCGTGACGTTGTCGTCATATTGTATGAAGAAAAAACCTGAAACGAACGGGATAACACTCCACTCAAGCCACCCTAATTCAGTCCATGTGCGGTTTGTGGCTGCATGCCGTATGTTGTACTTAATAGGAACCATGAAGCTATCTATCGGTTTATTCGTTCTCCCGTCTAAAAGGGCTATCTGAAAGTCCATGTCTGCTTTATAGATGTAACCATTCCAGGCTGGGGTAAAAATCAGAAATCCAGGCCAGTTGATAAGAAAATTCCAGCCAGAACCTGAATAATAGATTGAAGGGTTTATCTTTACAATAATATCTGTCTTGGGATCTCTTCCGTGTAAAGAAAAGTTGTATGGAAAAAGAACCCTCGTTGCGCAACCGGAATTTTGCAAAGCTATGCAAATCGATCGGACATATTCACTTTCGATCGGCCCTGTTGTGTCGGTTGTTATTCCTATGCGAACCGGCGTCTCTGCATATCCAAGTCCTAATGTCCTATATGTATTTATATTCTTTACATCAAGAGTATGCGAACATGCTGAGCATACAAAAGAAATAACAGCTACCCCTAAAATCAATAAAGATATTCGGCACTTTTTCATCGTATCCACCATGGAAAAAATCTACTTCCTGATATAACCATTCAACCAAATAGCCACGCAATACAACGTTTAGGATTATACTTTGGCAGGTGCCTGATAGAGTGAGTTGCAGAAGTGAAAGGAGGTGATAGCAATCAATTTTTCAGATCATTTCTTCAATGTCAGATTCCAAATCTTTGTGTCGCCTGTTGTCGTGACGATTTGTGGAAATTTGGCGACGCCCAAGACCCTTCTTGTCTCTCTAGGCATGTTTTCTTGTAAATAATCTTTAAGTTCACCCATTGTAACAATTCCATCAAGTGCTCCTCCAAGGCCGTCTGCTTTCCCTCTCAAACCATTGAGCAAAACATAGGTAAAAACGCCATTTGACCAGGCAGGATGTTCTACAGCCTCCTCTTCCGTACTTGCCCCTGTCATATATATCCACCCCTTTGGAACCTTTCTTTTTTTCTTAAGACCATCAACATAGGGGTTTACTCTAATTCCACGTGACCCGCGAGTGGACAGCTTACCTGCATTGCAAGTATCAGCGAGAACAACAACATTTCGTACACCGCGCTCTTTGAGACTTTCAACAACCCGATCCATACGATATCCGGTTGCCGGAATACTTGGAATGCTATCATAACATACAAAATAGACATTTTCCATATTGGCTGGGTCTGGAACTCCATGTCCAGCCCAAAACAGAAGAATGAGGTCATTTGGCAAAGCTTCGCTTAACCATGACTCCAAGGCAATTTCTATATTTTGTTTTGTTGCCTTCGCATTTGTAAGCAACCTTGTACGGCTCTTCAGCCAGCCGAATTCTCTTAATTGATCATGGAAAGCTTCAGCATCTGCATCAGCATATGATAGGGGATTAATACCGGACGATTTATATTTAGAGATTCCA
>SDBT01012572.1_pt1 | contig 13602 bp, 13 predicted proteins | sample 2277101 | NCBI WGS metagenome assembly SDBT01 (sample SAMN10404973, study PRJNA504765) | marine sediment metagenome | isolation source: marine sediment core GS10_PC15, 103 cmbsf | place: Arctic Ocean: Southern Knipovich Ridge | collected 2010
ATATGTTTCACGTGAAGAAACTATCAATGGTTTTTATGCAATCGTAACCGGTGCATGCGATTCAATGCCTGAAGATGCATTCTACATGGTGGGCACACTCGAAGATGCTAAAAAGAAAGCTCAGCGATTGCAACATGAGGCCAGCTAATGAAACTTTCTATCATTAGCCAATTTAAAAATGAAACTCATGAAATAAACTGGATTGAACTAAACACATCAAAAGGAAATTTTGTGATTCAAGGTGAGCATGCTCCCATGATCCTCACTCTTTCTCCAGGGAAAAAAATCACGTTTGAACTTACCCAATCCAAAAAAACAACCTCAATCAGTATTGAATGCGCAATTGCTCATATCACGCGCGATAGCGCTACGATTATTGTGAATAAATAAACCACAATTCTTATCTCTTGCGTTTTTTTACCTAATTTTACTATAGCTTTAACTACGTAGTAACGTTTAGTAAGTCAGGTTTGTTAATGAAAAAAATATATACAAATTCTCTTTTCATAATCTTGTTAATGGGGCTCTTTAATACTTTTGCTACACCAGCTCCATCGAATGCCATAAGTAAATTAGAAATCCTAGATTTATCTGAAAGCCCTCTAAGTTTAAATGGTCTAGAAAAGTTGACCGCAACTATTGGTCAATATAAAAACCTTAAAAAACTAATATTATTCAAAACAAACTTAGGTCAATTTACATCACAACAACTGGGACCATTGTTCTTGGCTCTCGCTCAGCTTCCACGCTTAGTTTTACTTGATATACAAAATAACAAACTTTCATCCTTACCTCCCGAGATTGGTACACTTACCCAAGTTAAAAATCTCAACATACGGCATAATAAACTCACTACATTGCCAACTGAAATTGGTAATTTATCAAGTCTTGTCTCACTCAACTCACAGGGCAATAGATTGAGGACGTTACCCCCGGCAATAGGCAAACTCAAAAACCTCCAAAGCCTTAATCTACGACGCAACCGAATCACAACGTTACCCCCACAAGTTGGAGAGTTAAAAAATCTTAAAACATTGAATTTAAGCCACAACAAACTCTCAAACTTACCTGCTCAAATGAGTAACATGAAAAACCTAAGAATACTTAATATGAAAGTAAATAGGCTGTCAGCTAAAGCTGTTCTTATGATTTGCCATTTGACGAACCTCACACACCTTGATCTATCATCTAATCAGCTACAAAATATACCATCTAAAATTGATAACTTAACAAATCTCGAAATCCTTGCCCTCGAACTTAATAATCTTAAAAGCTTACCTGCTACTATTGGTAAACTTTCCAAACTTTCAACTCTTAACCTAAAGAGCAATTATTCTTTATCACACAGAAAACAATCGATCCGAAACTTTTTCCCTAAATCTAGTAAGATTAATATCCTTATTTAAAAACCAAACTTTATCTTCTGTTCTAGCCGAGTAAACTATTGTATGGCATACTGAGCGCACTAATAATTACATTAATCAAGGTCTCTCATGAGAACAATTCTTGGTCACATTCTTACCGGATCATTAACAGACGGCTTTCTGATGCGTATTGCACCGCAAGCGGATCTAGAAGAAATTAAAACAGGAAAGTTTGTTTCGATCGTAGGAAAACATCATAAATTCTTTTCGCTCATTACCGATCTCGCGCTAGAAGTTACTAATCCAGATATTTTACTCTTCCCTCCCACAAAAGAAGAAACGCTTCTGAGCAAAGCCCTGCGTCAAAAAGATATGTATGCCACTGCACAGCTCAAACCAATGCTCATGCTCAATCATAATAATGAAAAAGGACCTGTTAAAACAGTGCCTCCTCATTTTGCACATGTGTATGAAGCAAGCAAAGAGGATGTGGCATTAATTTTTGGAGATGAGAATGATCCATCAAAACGATATTTTAATATTGGTTCTCCTCTTGATATGAAAACACCTATTTGCCTCGATCTTGATCGGCTTACAGAGCGAAGCAACGGTATTTTTGGAAAAACTGGAACGGGAAAAACTTTTTTAACGCGATTAGTACTTGCCGGACTGATTAAAAATAAAAAAGCGAGCAACCTGATTTTTGATATGCATAGCGAATATGGATTACAAGCTCGCAAAGAAGGTAAAGGCCAATCATTTGTGAAAGGTCTTAAAACCCTTTTTCCTGATAAAGTAGTGATCTTTTCTCTCGACCCAGAATCAACGCGGCGACGTGGCGGAATGCCAGATGTGGAAGTGATAATTCCTTACCATGATATTCGAGTTGATGATATTTTATCGCTGCAAGATGAACTAAATCTGCATGCAACTGCCGTTGAAGCTGCATATTTAATCGCCGGAAAATATAAAAGAGCATGGTTGCAAAAATTACTTTCAAGCGGAGAAACACTCAAAGAACTTGCTGAAGAAGTGGGTTCACATCCGGAATCCATTGCGGCGCTCTATAGAAAATTGAAACGTGTTGAGCGGTTATCATTTTTTAAACCTATGAATCAAGGTGCCTATAAAGAGGCTTCCGTAATTGATCTAATGATGGAATATATCAATAAAGGTACTAATATTATTGTGGAATTTGGCAACTTCACCTCCACCTTTTGCTATTTATTGGTGGCCAATATTATCACCCGCCGCATTCATAAAGAATATGTTGCTCGAACTGAAAAATTCTTAGGTTCTCAAAACAAAGATGATGAACCTACCAAACTGATGATCACCATCGAAGAAGCGCATAAATTTCTAAATCCTACCGCTGCGCGCCAAACAATTTTTGGTATCATTGCGCGCGAAATGCGCAAATATTATGTTTCTCTTTTAATAGTTGATCAGCGCCCTTCCGGAATTGATCAAGAAATAATGTCTCAAATCGGTACTAAAATTGTAGCGCAACTTAATGATGAAAAAGATATTAATGCAGTGCTCACTGGCGTGAGTGGCGCAAGCAACTTGCGTTCTATTCTTGCAAGCCTTGATAGTAAAAAACAAGCACTCTTAATGGGCCATGCAATGGCAATGCCAGTTGTGATTCAAACGCGTGAGTATGATGAAAAATTCTACCAAGCAATGGGCGATACCGTAACTACAAAACAGATAGATGAATTCATCGAAGAAATTTTCTAATTTTTTGCCATCTAGTTAATTCTGTACTACACTAAGTGGCAGTTCTTGACATACAACCGATACCGATCACGAAGGGAGGAATAAACATGAAAATGTTAATCCTTGTACCTGTAGTAATGATGCTCGGTGTGATGTGGGAGCATAATGTGCGCCATATTCACAAAGAACAAAAGATAAGTTTCATGGCAAAAGCAGTTAAAACGCCGAAACTTATCTAGCATTCCAACCATACCCAAAGGAGCAGGATCGTTCACGGTCCTGCTTTCTTCTTTTATATTTTTTGCATTCATAAAGTTATTTGTTAGAGTTACGCATGAGTATAGCACCCTTAAAAAACAATCACTCAACTAAAAAAAATTTAAAAACCGTTTCCGACTTCGCTTATTCCGGGTATTCAAGCTCGGAAAGCTACGACGGACAAGCGTGGTGACCCATTCGATTTCGTTTCACTTCACTCAGGGTGAGTGAAAGAGAGAAAACCATCGGTCATCCTGAGTGAAGTAGATTTATCTACGAAATCGAAGGAAAGAAGTCGTAATGAATAAACTCTTTTTTGTATCTCTTTTTATTGGGTTAACTGCTCAGGCGCAGACCACCAAACCAGTTCTTCCAAACTCAAAAAAAACTATCTCAAAACCTAAATTCAATTTCACAATGCGGCCAAAGCATGCATGGAATGATCCAAAAATAACTATCTCTCCTCCTTCTAAATTAACGGGCAAGCAAATGGGCTCCGTGGAAACTCTTGGCGGAAACCCTCTCGGTTATACAATGGATGGAAATGTGAAAGTCTTTCATTTAACGGCACAACCAATTGAACAATGGATGGTTGATGGAAAACAAGCAGATTGGGTAGACCTCGTTCCTAAAAAAAATAAACAGTATCAACATTGGATGAAACCATTAAAACAAAAAATTAAATGCTGGGGATATAATGGAACCACCCCTGGCCCTACTATCGAGGCAACCGAAGGAGATCGTGTACGTATCGTAGTTAAAAATGAGCTTCCTGAACCAACCTCTGTACATTGGCATGGCTTTTTAATCCCCAATAAAGAAGATGGTGCCACGCCAGAAACTGCACGCCCTATCATGCCAGGAGAAATGTTCACCTATGAATTTACCTTAAAACAATCTGGCACACTGATGTATCATTCAGGATATAATCCCATGAAACAAGATGATTACGGATTAATGGGATTGTTTATTATTCATCCTAAAAATGGGTATGAAGAAAAAATTGATAAAGATGTGGCCATTTTTTTACAACAATTTTCGATCCGGCCAGGAAACGTGTTCCCTGATTTAACCACCATGGATTTTAACTGGTTTTTATTTAATGGGCATGCAGCCACAAGCATTCAAATGATTACCGTCAATGAAGGTGAGCGAGTGCGTCTACGCTTTGCAAATACCATCATGGATAGCCATCCAATTCATTTACATGGATTTATTTGGGAACAAGTTGGAACTGAAGGTGGCCCAATACCCAAAACGGCTCGCATCAAAGGATCCACAATCAATGTACCACCTGGTACCACGAGAGATGTAGAATTTGTTGCAGATAACCCAGGATTGTGGCGCATGCATTGCCATAAACTGCATCATATTGTGAATGCTCATGCAGATGTGCCCATGGGAATTATGGCCAATGGCGGAATGTTCACACAATTATATGTGATACCAAAAAGCCAGTCGGTAAAAAAATTAAACCTGTCGACAAAACCAATACCTGGGCACGTAAAAGCTCCTGAAAAACCTGCTATAACTACTCCCGAAAAAAAACCGATTGAGGTGACAGCATGAAAAATAGTTCATTACGTTATCTACTCCTACTTTTTTTAATGCTTCCTGGCTGCCGGCAGGTAAACGTTAATCATGAATTCAAGCATCTACAAAATCAAACAAAAGATACTACCGGATTTTCAATTTTTTGGGATGATTGCGACACGCAACATTGCGCAATATCAGATGAAACAATTACACACACACTCCAAGTTGGTTTATCTCGCACACAAGCCGTGGGCATCGCACTGGAAAACAACCCGTTCCTTTTAGCAGACTTTCAAACACTCGGTATCTCAAAAGCAGATCTTGTACAAGCAGGGCTCTATACTAATCCGCAACTTGATTCCGTGTTTAGAGATCCTCGCAATAGTTGTTTGCAAAACAATATTGAAATTGAAGCCACTCTCGTACTAAGTGATCTTTGGCAAGTGCCATTAAGAAAGCGGGTAAGTAAAGATCAACTTAAAACAACTTCTCTACAAATTTTGGAAACCATTTTACAAACAAGCGCAGAAACGCGCATCGCATATGATACACTCCTTTTTGCTCATGCAAAATTACTCAACGCACAAAAAACAGTTGAAGAAACTGCCAAACTTCGCGGCCGAGTTTATTATCGTCAGCAATATGGATTCACCACAGAACTAGATAAAAATTTAGCGGATGTACTCCTAGGCAATGCAGAAGTTATGAATCTTGAAAGCCAAAAAGATATTCAAGTTGCTCGATTACATTTGCAAGAACTACTCGGAATCAATCCTGAGGAGAAACGAACAATTGTATTAACTGATTCGTTGACAGACCCAACCGATCTGCCAAGCCAAGAAGCGCTATTAGATTGGGCAATTGCAAATCATCCTCGCATGCAAATCGCCTCCACACAAATTTCACAGTATCGGCATTTATTGGCCTACGAAAAATCAAGAATCATTCCAACGATTAATTTTGGAGTTGGTACGGAACGAAGCGAAGAACCAGAAACACCTACGCGTATCGGCCCTGCATTCAATATGCAGATTCCAATTTTTAATTACAATCAAGGACCAATCGCACAAGCTAGATATTTATGCAACCAAGCAGAAAAATTATATGATGCAGAAAAACTAAGCCTCCAAAAAGAAATTAAGCAGGCCTACATCAGTGTGAATACCTACCAAAAACAAAAAAATATATATGTAGAAAAAATGATTACTGCAAATGAACGTGCTATTTCATACACCATTGATTTTAATAAAAAAATGCAAATCAGTATGCCGGTAATTTATCAAACCTATCTAGGTCTTTTGCAGACGCGAAAAATGTATAATGAAACAGAATTTAATCGCCTTGTATCCTGGGCAAATTTAGAACTGTTAGTTGGGAAAAATTTAGAAAGCTTTATTGGCCATACCACGCCTTCTTAATTGCTTCCCAATTTCGCGAGTTAAACATCACACCCCGATTTTTATCTGCTGGATCCCAATTGATGCGCGCATATAATGCAGCTGGCACTATGGAATGATAAATATTATCCGACCAACATTTAATATCAGTTTTGCCATGCTCGCAAATATGAGCAGTGAATAAACCTTGAGCTTCAGTGAGATGCAAATCAATGTCATGTAAACTTAAGCAGCGTTGCACTTCCTGAATAATTAATGGTGTGAGCACCATCAATGGAAGTGGATCTAGTGATTGAAACACTTTTTCAGCCCGCCCCATGAACCACATATTCATATGCCCAATCACATTCGGCTGATCATTTAAAACCAGCCGCACATCATATCGCTGTTTTTTAGGACTATGAATAGAACTGATATTCACTAAATCTGCCAAACGTTTTTTACTAAAACGCTCTTTGCTAGAAAACACATCATTACCCTGCACATTATCACCATCAGAATAACAAGAAATCATCGTTTCTATCACATCCGAATTCACTAACGATACAGTCTCAATTTGAATAGGAGTACCATACATCACTAAATATTTTATTGAAAGGTGTTTGCATTCTTCTCGCTCAATATGCGCAAGTAATTTTGCTACATTACCTCCATGGCTATGAGCCACAAGTGTGAGCTCCGGCTTCACACCGTATTTTGCTTCATATTGTGTTTGAAGTTCAATTAATTGCCGATATAAAACTCTCGCAGCATCAATCCGCTTTTTGTGGCTCAGCAAACCAGACCACCCAAAAGAATAATATTTATTATGATCAGCATGATGATTCACAACTTTAGAAACACGATCATATGCATCCACAAGAAATGCCGAACCAAATTTTTTATCTTCAGGATCTAAATCACAATTATGACACGATTTCACCTTCTCTGGCGAAACCTCAAACAACCCTTCTTCATTGATAACCTGATCTTGCAAAAGCATGGTCTCATTACGAATTGATCGCATCATTTGCACATACCAAGAACTATCATCCAGTTCATCATTCAGCACAGATTTTAAACTAACCGCACTCAGACTGGTGAAAAAAGTTCCATGAATAAAAATTGTAATTGAATGGCGTTCAGTTGGCTGACGATACCTACGATATGCATACCACAGGCTTATCCCCACCATCGCCAATAGTGCGATGAATGCTAACATATACACGCGATTCCTTTTTGGTTGATTTGTCTGATTCTGTGCCATTTGATCATCCCATATAACCTACATTTATTGATCAGCTGCTACATATTATTATTCTAACCGAATTTTTAAGTTTTGGGAATCTCTTTAAGAGAGCCATTGGAACCTCTTTTTAGCCAATATACTACAATACCTGAATGAATCGTGATATTGAGCAGTTTTTGTTGACGAAAAAAATCTATTCGCCTATAATTCTATTAGTATTGAACGGCCCTTTCAAGGATATAGTATTAAAATGTTACATACAATTTTGTGGCCTTTTGCTCAAATTTGGTCAGCAATCAACTTTATTTCGCTTATTATTGCCTGTTTTGCAGGTTTATTTATCTTTATAAAATTGCGCAAAAACAGCTCCTATTCAATGGTTTCAATCGGCATACAAACTGTTTTTGCTACTCTTGTGATCTATACTCTTCTTCAAATGGTGTCTCCGGGAGCAAAAAATGAAATCTCTAACAAAACTGAACAATCTCTGATAATAGGAACCAGTGCAGACTTTCCGCCTTTTGCTTTCATGCGTAAAGGTGATATCGTCGGTTTTGATATAGATATCATTAAAAATGTGGCTAAAAAGCTAAGCAAAAAACTTGTTATAAAAAATATGCCTTATTCGGCCTTAATCCCCCAAATTCAGCTAGGTAAAGTGCAAATAATCGCAGCTGGGATGACCCCAACACCTGCCCGAGCAAAACGGGTATTGTTCTCTAAGCCCTATTTTACTGATGATCTTATTATTATCTCAAAAGCAGATCATCCAATTACCAGCTTAGCTGATTTGAATGATAAAGAAGTAGTCGTAAACGATGGCTATACGGCTGAAAACTATATGAGTAAAATCGAAGGCCCTATACTGCGCAGACTTAAATCCCCGGCAGAAGCTTTTCTTGCCATCAAAAATGGTAGAACATATGCTTTTGCAACCGCTCGTGCGACGGTAAAACCGTTTTTTGATAAAAATGGATCAAACACGTTTAGCATCTTTTCAATCCCTGATACCAAAGAACCCATTGCTCTTGCAATCTCTATGAAGTTCTCAAAACTCCAAGCACCAGTCGAACGAGCATTGAGTGAAATGAAAAAAGATGGCACCATCGAAACATTGAAAAAGAAATGGAAGATGGCATGATCGATTTCAGCATGATTTATGAGGCGTTGCCAAGCTTATTGCATGGAGCCTATATTTCTTTGCAAATTAGTTTTTTTTCATGCTTTCTTGGAATTACTCTTGGAACAATTTTAGGACTGGTTCAAACCGGAAAAAATGTTTTTTTAAAATCGATTGTCCTAGTTTATGTGACCATTATTCGTGGCACTCCAATGCTGATCCAAATTTTTGCATTCTTTTTTATTCTTCCTGCTATTGGCATTTCTCTTCCCGCTTTTTGGGCAGCCACCATCGCTATTGGCCTCAATAGTGCTGCATATATTAGTCAAATTATAAGATCCGGAATTGCTGCAGTGAGCAAGGGGCAAATTGAAGCTGCGCAAGTATTAGGCTTAAGCTCTTGGCAAATAAAACAATATATTGTGCTTCCTCAAGCAATTCGTGTAGTGTTGCCTGCATTAGGAAATGAATTCATAACGTTGCTTAAAGATTCAAGTTTAGCATCTATCATTGGTGTGCAAGAACTTTCAAAAGAAGGTGAAATGCTAAAAAATATTACCTATGATGCTATAACAAGTTTTGTAGCTGTGGGAATTATATATTTGATTATGACCACCACTTTATCCCTATTTTTACAATACCTTGAACGAAAGCTTGAAAACCATGCTATCGATTAAAAACCTTACTAAAATATTTCATGGCCAAAAAATTCTTGATGATATTTCGTTAAACGTAAAAAAGGGTGAAGTTGCAATATTGCTCGGAGAATCTGGTGTGGGTAAATCAACAATCCTGCGACTAATAAATAATCTTAATTCTATTGATGAAGGATTGGTAACACTAGACGACAAAGCACTTGATCCAAAAACTATCCATAAAGAACATACGGTTGGAATGGTGTTTCAAAACTTTAATCTATTTAATCATCTCACGGTTTTACAAAACGTGACACTTGCTCTTGAAAAAGTAGTTGGTGTTTCTCCGGATGAAGCAAAAAAAATTGCTCGGCCGCTCTTAGAAAAATATGGACTAGCAAAGTTTGAAAATAAATTTCCAGGACAATTATCAGGCGGACAAAAGCAGCGTGTTGCACTTGTGCGGTCTTTAGTATTAAAACCAAAAATAATTTGCCTTGATGAACCAACTTCTGCCTTAGATCCTATGCTCACAACTGCTGTTGGAAAAATTATTGAGGGATTAGCAAAAGATGGTTTAATTGTGCTCATCGCTACACATGATACAATGCTTTTAGAAAAAACGCCCTGCACAATTTACTTAATGAAAAATGGTAAAATTATTGAGCATGCACAATCAGCTAATTTTTTCTCAAATCAAAGCGACTATCCATCTATAAAAAAATTCGTTGCAGGAACACACGAATAATTTAATGATTCATCAATGCAATTTTATACACTCCATCATGCGTATCATGCCAAATTATTGCATCAATCCAAAGTAACTTATCTTTTACAATTCTACCCCAAACAGAATCTTCAACTGATTGAGAATTCCCCACAGCTTGAGTAACAACAAAAGGTTCCCCACTCCCTTCAATTACCATCAATCTTTTATCATCTTGATTGATAAATGTTCCTTTTATATTTCCTTTTAGCCACTGCACGATAAAATCTTCTTTTTCTATTGCATTCACAATCCGAGCTAACGGAGGATTTACTCCTTTATGAACGGTGAAGGTAATATCATGAAATTCTTCCCCTTCAAGATGTGAATCAAGATTTATAGTTCTTAGTTCTTTTATTTTATGCAAATGATGCAACGCTGTGTGCTCGCAAATAGGACAACCCATTCCTGAGATAGCAATAGAGTATATTTTTTTATTCTGTTTATTACGTTGCTTATTATTCGTTTTTCGAAATATATTTTCTTTTATCGAATTTTCTTGCTGGTGGAGAGAGTGTGTATGTATTTCTCCATGATTTTTTTTAGTGTCAACAACCTTTTTGAAAGCGCATCCAGAAAGAAATATCACAAAAACTAAATAAATATATCTCATAATTTTTTATCACCTTAATTATTAATACTTCACAACGTAATTTATTTTAAAAAAATTACAACAAATTGCATATGGATCGTTCGAATGATTCTTGCTTTTGACAACTTCAGACACACAATAAAATAATAAAAAACATTCTTACTAAAGCATTTTGGCAAATGTTGTGGAAAGCATGATTGAATCGAACGTCTCAAAACTTGACAATACAATCTCCAGTTGTTACGATCAACCCATAAATTATTTGTTGCAAAATAAGTAATTTGTTACAAAATTACAAAGTCCCTAAACGAACAGCGCCGCAATGGTGTTGTTCACCCCCCTAACCCTTCAGCTTGTCCCAAGTTGAAGGGTTTACTTTTTATAGGGGAATGTTTTATTTAGGAAAAAACACGTATGGTTCGATACAACGCCTTTCAGGCGTTACTCACCACGAACGGGTTTTAAACAAATCACAAAAACTAATAACCTAGAATTCTTTTCACTACTCTCTCTTGAGCAATTAAACTTTTATTTATCCGTTCGTGGTGAGTAATTTTTCATAGAAAAATTGTATCGAACCATACGGATACCTTATTAAAAACTCAAAGTTATAAGTATCTAGGCATCATGTTCAATGATTGTAGGAGTGATAAAGATCAAACGTTCTTCATCAAGTTTTCGATCGGATGTACTTTTGAACAACCATCCTAAAATAGGTAGTCGATGCAAGAATGGCACCGCTTGTTCAAATTTGTTTTCAGAATTTTTGACTAACCCGCCAATAATTGTTGTTTGCCCACTGCGCAACTCAACTCGATTGGTTGTTCTGATTGTCGCAATCGTTGGAGGAGTTTCAAGCACACCTGTGGAGTTAACGTTTGTATTACCAGATTTAATCTCAGTATCTTGAATAAAGATATTTAAATGAATCATCCTTTTTTCCATGTTAACTATTGGTGTCACTTTAAGTTCAGTTCCAATATCTTTAAAGTTGATAGTTGTTACGTTTCGGATTTTTCCCTCAATAACATCTTCTACAACCGTAGAAATTGGAATACTTTCTCCAATAAGCAAATCAACTGTTTCGCCACTATTGGTAAGCACCGATGGCCGAGAAAGAATTTTTAATTTATTTTGAGATTCTGCAGCATTGAGCTCTAAATCAAGCCGACGCTTATTTAAATCTGGGCCACCAAATAAAATTGGTATTTTTATTGGAGTGGTTGTTCCAGCTGGCACATCAAAAAATGCATTTCTTGGAGCAAACAAATTCAATGCAAATGCAAGCGGTTCAGAAACACCTGATTCATTTGGAACACTCTCGCCACCTAGTCCTGCAAAACCAAACCGTTTGCCCAAAAATTCTAATGTTTGTTGCCGATCATACACACCTGAAATATTAAAACCAAAATCATAGAAATATGATTTATCAGCAATCACAATCACCACATCAATGCGCACTTGAGGAACAACCCGATCTATTTCTCGAATAAAATTTTGTAACTGTTCAACATGTTGCTTCAACGCATACACAAATATTTTTCGAGAAGCTGCATCAAATGAAATATAGGCTCGTTTTTCATTCGGACCAGTAATTTTTTTCCACATCTCTTCAATAAGCTGCTTAAATTTATCATCAAACTTAGCATTATAAATTTTGAATATATGATGCGTATAATCATGACTTAATTGTGTTTTAACAAGATTAATAGCCTTAGAAAAAAGCATCACTCGCCACAGATTTAAATATTTAACTACTGCTAATTTAGGCGTGTTATTCACTGCAATAAAGTTTAATATCTCTCCGGCAGTGCATTCCTTACAATTAATTTTTCCGGTGGTACCAGTCACATCCGAATCGATCACAAAATCAATCCCGGCTAAGCGACCAACCATCTCAATAATATCGATAACAGGTGAAGGCTTTGTGCGGATCGTAATCTTTTTTTCATTCAATTCTTTATCATTAAATATATTGGTGAGCGCATCGAGAACATTTTTATCAATTTCAGGAGCAGCTGCATGAAAACCGGTTCCTAGTGCTCTTTTTTTATCTTTTGCACCTTTTTTTTCTGTTGCACCCTTCTTCGCTGCTTTACTCTGACCATTAATTCGAGGAAGCCCATGCTTTGTGAGTGTTTCATGAAGCTCTGCTTCTCGCTGTTTCTTTTCTTCAAACTGCTTCAATCCTTTTTGATATCCTTTAATATTTGATACAAAAGGAGGGACTGAAGCAAGATCAGCACTTTTACCAAACTGATGTGATTCTTCAGGTAGAAATACCTCAGCCTTAATTAATGTTGGTACCCAGTTGAGAGTAATCAATAAATATATAATGTTTTTTTTCATTTTTATCACCATTCAACTACTCTATGATTAATCCTCATCTAAATGCAATGCAATAGTGTGCAAATTTCCATTAAAGTCTTCCAATACTGCATGATCATGAGAAATTGATTTAATGTTCCAGTTCCCAACTTGTTCACCTTTTTGCACTACCAGCTGTTTTTGCCCATGATGTATAATCGCCAAACTTTCTCCTTGCGAATCGATACTTACTCCTTCTAATCGTGGCAAAATAACTGTTGGTCCAATCGATCGAACCTTTGCATTAAAATAAAAGGGATCTCTTGAAAAAGTTAGTTGCCACAAAAGACCACAAACAATGATTGATTTCATTATAGAATTCATTTCTCACCTTTTTGATTTTTTGGGCACATTGTATAGAAATTAAAAATTGAAGAAACCCGCACCAATCCATTACTCAGCTTCACAATATGAATACGAGAACATCGAATCATTCTTTTTTGGCATGCTATTGCATCAAAGAAATGCTGCACCTGTGAAAATGAGCCATCCAGCTCGAAGAATATTTTATTTTCTTGGCACCAGCCTTCATCTAATTCAGCTTGAGGCAAGCAGATGCCAATAGTAACCCCTGATTGAGCAGCCTGATTAAACACGAAATCAATATTACTTCCTAATGA
>SDBT01012573.1_pt1 | contig 13601 bp, 9 predicted proteins | sample 2277101 | NCBI WGS metagenome assembly SDBT01 (sample SAMN10404973, study PRJNA504765) | marine sediment metagenome | isolation source: marine sediment core GS10_PC15, 103 cmbsf | place: Arctic Ocean: Southern Knipovich Ridge | collected 2010
CTGCGTTGTAAGAGATGTTGTAGAAGACCAGAAAATCGTAGGCGGAGGGGGCGCTCCAGAAATGGAAGTGGCTATTCAATTACGAAAATACGCATCCACTCTTGGCGGACGTGAACAACTGGCTGTCGAAATTTTCGCTGATTCACTTGATATAGTCCCAAAAACCTTGGCTGAAAATGCAGGCCTAGACCAAATTGATAGCTTAATGAAATTAAGAGCAGCTCATCAACAAGGACTTAAATTTGCCGGTCAAGATTTAGATTCTGAGAAAATCATTGACGACATGATGGCTATAGGCGTCGTCGAACCAACCATAGTTAAAATTCAAGCAATCAAAAGTTCAACTGAAGCAACATCAATGATTTTAAGAATTGACGATGTTATTGCTAGCGCTAAATCTGCTGGACCTCCTGGAGGTATGCCGCCTGGTGGTATGCCACCAGGTGGAATGGGTGGTATGGGCGGTATGGGCGGTATGCCGGGAATGATGTAGAATTCTTATTAAATCTTTTTTATTTTTCTTTTTTATTTTATTGTTTCGAATTAATTTGACTTATCTTTTTAAAGATTATCACTAATTAAATTCAACTCCTTTAATTTCAAGTCTAACTAAAAAGATTAAAGATAATTAAATTCTTCACTATTCAAGTTATTTTAAAATTTATTTTTACAATTGAAGTTTAAATACTTGTTTTGAGACATTATTTAAAACATATAAAAATTCAATTATGGTCAAGAGTGAAAAAGCTCCCTTTGGTGAGATATATCGAGCTACTAATAATCAAAATGGAAAGGTTTATATAGGACAAACTGGTGTGAGTCGCTGGGGGGAGAATGAAAAGCCTATGGAGGAACGTTGGAAAGAAGAGGTTCGAGAGGCTTATTCAAAACAGAGAAGAGGAGTGGATCTTCGCTATATCGAGAATGCTATTATTAAATATGGTGAGGAGAATTTTGATTTAAAAAAAGAGGCTATCGCTTATAGTCAAGAAGAACTTGATAAAAAAGAAACAAATTATATAAACAAATATGATTCAATGAATCCTGCTAAAGGGTACAATTTAAAAGAAGGAGGGAGAGGAGGGCGATTAAGTGAGATGGCCAAAGAAAAACTTAGCAAGATTGGAAAAGAAAAATGGCAAAAGGATCTTGAATATCAGAGAAAACAGATAAATGAAAGACAAGAGAGAGCTAAGAATTCCGAATGGCTTAAAAAGATGGCTGAAGTAAACCAAAAGATTGCTAGAAATCAAGAAACTTTAGATAAAATGAGTAAAGTAATTTCAAAGAAATGGCAAGATCAAAAATATCAAGAAAGCGTGAGTAAAGGTGTAACAGGAAAATGGCAAGAAGAAAAGTACCGTGAGAGGCAGTTCAAATCACGAGTGGACGGAAAAAGGGAGATCCCTGATAAAAGAAAATTTCTAAATGATATTCGAGAGATGCAAAAAAAAGATTTAAACAAAAAACATGATATGAATGGCAAATGTATTAATAAGAGAATAGAAGAGATGCTTGGTCATCGAGGGGTTAAAAATTTTTCACAAGCAAAAGAATATCTTAAGGAGAAAAATCTTGATGATGTAGTAAAGGAAATCAATAACAAGCTGGATAATCAATCTCAAAAATTTGAGGGAAAGAAAGAAATCTCAAATAAGCGCGAATTTTTAAAAGATATTCAAAATATGCAAAAAAAGGAGATCGATCATAAATATAATATGAATGGTTCAACTGTTAATAACAGAATACGAGAGATGTTAGGTGAGCATGGAGTTAAGAATTATACAGAGGCGAAAAAATATCTTGAGGATAAAAATCTTGACGAAGTAGTAAAGGAAATCAATGAGAAAGAGAAGAATCAGTCCCAGAAATTTGAGGGAACAACTACAATCTCAAATAAGCGAGAATTCTTAAAAGATATACAAGAATTACAAAAAAATGAGATTGATATGAAATATAGGATGGATGCAAAGACTGTTAATAACAAAATCCGAGAGATGCTAGGTGAGCATGGGGTTAAGAATTATACAGAAGCAAAAAATTATCTAAAAAATAAAAATATTGATGAAGTTCTAAAGGATATTGAAGTGAGAAATGCTGAAAAGCAAGCTGATACTCAAACATCAGAAAGCAAGTCTGAAGATTCAGAAAAGGAGGGAAAAAAGGAGAAAGCAACTGAGGAGGAAAAGAAAGAATCATCTGAAGTGACTTCTGAAAAGCCATCTGAAGCAGAAAAAGAGGGAAAAAAGGAGGAATCAACTGAGGAGGAAAAGAAAGAACCTTCTGAAGTGACTTCTGAAAAGCCATCTGAATGGGAAAAGGAGGGAAAAAAGGAAGAATTGTCTGAGGAACAGATTGAGGAACCTCAAGATACAAATGTAGAAAAAACTTCAGAGAAGCCAGAAGAAAATTTTAATAAATCCCTTAAAAACTTATCTGAAATTCAATCTGATGTATCTTCCGAAAAATATAGTCATCCACTGCCACAACATGGAGGACGAGTACTGTTAGGGAGTCAAGGGGATAATGTTAAAGCAGTTATTAAGAAACATTGTGAAACTATTAATAAATCGTTAACTGATACCGACTCTCATAAAAATCTTGATTATAAAGGAATCGATGAGATTTCTGATGATCGTAATGATGATTTAAATGAATTTACAGAAAATTCTCATGAAACAGGTAATGATTTTGATGGAATTGATGAGGATTCGAGTGAAAACAATAATGATTATGATAATATTGATGAGGATTATCATAATGGTGGAGCTGAAGGGGGAGGTGAAGGGGGAGGTGAGGCATAAATAAAAGAATTTAGTTTTATATCCACCCTTGAGATGTTTTATTTGAATATTTAAATAAAGATTTAGAGTAAATTGTAATCTTTTATGTGAGTTAATTATTAAAGTTTTTAGGGAAACGTCAATGATGGAAGAAAATGAAGAAAATATATTGTTTTGGCAAAGTCGGATTAAAATAACACAATCTCCAGAACCTTTTATACCTCAATTTATACCTGAGAATGCGGTACCATTTTATCAAGAACATGAAGATATCCGCTCTTTTCTATACGATCCATTTGGAAAAATTCCTTCAGGCGCTTATGGTGTTGAGTTAACTGCCAAGGACAATATAGAGGTTGTTTTTTTCACAAAAGCAGATACTAAATTTGAAGCAATTCGATTAGGTCATGCCTGGCTTACTAATTTAAAATTTAAATTCATGGGATTAGATGGAATTGTAGAAGCAAAAGCTATTACAAAAAACAGTCAAGAGATACTGAGTCAAAATCATTTATTTGAAGTAATTCTTCCTCAGGGATTTATTAAGAATAAAGTTAACATAATAGAGAGATTTATCAAAGCATTTTAGTATATTAATGACTGTACGGTCCAATTAATCATTTTATGGCAACGAGAGCCTCGTTCAGACGAATCTGAAGAGCAATCTAATTTATTTCATTTACGAGTTTTTATAGAATATAATTTGAAAAATTCTAATATAGAAGATAAATTAAAGCTTGAAGGCATATTCGATTTCTTTTCAATGGATATAGAAAATCAAATAGGTGAGCGTGCGAGGATTTCTAATCCTTTAGATGTTTCACATTTAGATATATTAAAAGGAACAGTATTTAATAACGATATTACATTTTCGAGAAATTTTGTTCCAGAAGATGTAAATTTTGATTTTCCAGGGAATACGCCATTGCCCAGGCTTCCCATCTTAAAAAATGATAATGTGAGATACATAGATATAAAGAATCACTTTAAGAGACACGCGATAAGGGTTGGAACACACATTAAAGAAGGTGTTATAACAAATCATGAAACTTTTATGCCAATTAATAAACTTCCTCAAGATTTAGCTATTTTTGGGAAATCTGGTAGTGGAAAAACATATTTTCTCGCACGATTTATAGAAGAACTTACTAATAAAGCCCCCAATGTCGGGATTTTAGTTCTCAATGTTGCCAAAGAATCTCAAGGAATTTTCTATAGGGATTTCGATAAAATTAAATATTCTGATGAGGAATTTCATATCCCTTATTTTATTCAAACTGAAAGTGAATCCCTTAAGAAACATTTACAAGAAACTGCTACTTATATATGCGCGTCCTTAGGATTAAAAAATGTTTTTGAGAAAATTATATACCGTACTGAAGTCGGGTTTTTTGAATTACAAGGTAAGTTACCCGAATTCTTTATAGGTTTACTAAATGGCGTGGAGATTTACATGAAAAATAATCCCTATGGTCCTGAAGAACAAGCAAACTTATTGCAAGTTTTCAAAAATCGAATGAATGTTTTTAATGAGGATAAAGTTCAAGAAGTCTTAAAAATAACAGAGAAATTGCCAAATTGGGTTAATAATTGGTTGAATGGAAAAAATATATTCCTTGATTTATCCATGACCAGCAAATTTGTAAAAATGTTAATTGTAAATGCGATATTTCAGCTTATAAGAACTGTTACAAAAGATATTGAGGCTGAGGAGTTGAAATATCTAATTGTAATTGATGAGGCTCATGCCATTTTAGTAAAACCTATTACAACAAACAGCGATGATGCGGACTTTATCATGAAAGAACAGATGGCAAAAATCTTTTCCGAATTATTAAAGGAATATCGAAGCCGAGGTGTCGGTTTCGTAATAGCCGACCAGTCTCCTTCCCAACTGTTTGAAGAAGTTGTTTCTCAACCGAGTATAAAGGTTATTTTTAGGCAGGATTATCCCAATAATACGCTCTTTTCTGAGGATCCTTTCGAGAGGCAAATGCTTACACAGTTGGAAAATAGATTGGCACTGGTGAATAATGGAGCAACTGGCGAAAAATACCTGATTAAAACTTTGGATTATAAATTACCTGAAAGGTAAATTCAGAGTCTGATTTCAATGAAAATTTAGTGAAAAAACAAATCATCTATTCTCAATAGATAAAAAGAAATAAATAGTCATCATTATATATTTTTCATAAAAAATAAATTAAAAACAAAAATCTCAAGGTTACATCTTTAGGCAAAAATTACCTTTACCATTTTTGACTAATATTGAAATTAGATAGCTGAACTATTTTATAAAGCCAAATAGTCTGTGATCTTCTTGTTAAATTCAGTACTCTCCACTTTATTCAGCCCATTAATATAAAAATGAGGAAAACCTTCAAATAAAGGTAGAGCTTCATTTAGTCTTGCTCTGTTTGTAAAAGACCATATAAGAAAATAAAGGTTGTTAAAAGTTGTTTTATACATTTCAATCTTTTCGCTTAACTTTCGTATACTTCCAAGGATAGACATATCATAATCAGAAATTTTTATGATATTGAAAGTGATACTTGAATTAGCTAAAGATACCTTAAAATGAGGTCTTAATCTATTTTTAGACTTATGTTTTGCTAATATAAATTCTCCTGAGAAAATTGAGTTATCATAATATTTTGTTATTAGTTTTACCAAAACATGAACATTTGCACCATAAATTCCATTTCTATTTTTGTAATATAAGTTTAAGAACTGTGAGTAAATTGTAAAGCACTCAATAAAAGAATTAAATAATAAATATAAATGATTAAGATTATCAGTTGGATCCCTCTTTTCTTCTATAATTTTATAATTTTCTATACCAATATTGAAAAAAATCAATGCTTCATTAATCGCAGTTTCAGCATCATTTGCCCCAAAGTCCGCAAAAACATGGTGGGTTTCAGGATTTCTTATAACTTCTCGATATGTATCTAATTTTGTTTTAAAAACATTTGAGATTTTGTTACGCTTAAGTAATTCTTGTGTTTTAAGAAAGAGAGTTTTTTGGTCATTGATTGTAGAATCCAATGATTTAGCTTTATTAAATAACAATTTAATTACACCTTCCAAGACTTTGTTAGCTCTACTTATACTATCTCTGTAGAATTTCGTATTTTTATTAACAATTGCTAATCTAAATAATTCTAGAGAGTGAAGTAAGTGTTCTTTATATAAAAAACTCCATTTCGGTAAACCATTTGCTTTATCTTTTAGATGTTCAAGAAAAATATTTCTTTCTTCAATAGTCATAGTATATCAATTTAATCTTCGTATTTCAACTAATTAATATTCATTTAATTTTATAAATTCCACTTAAAGTTGATATTTCATTAAAACTACATTGCTCCAACAAAATCCAAAAATTCCAGATTACATTTCTTATAAATTCCTGTAATTCTTTGATTAGAATATTAATATTCAACTCCCTTTTAGGAGATATTTTTAAGAATAAATTTTTAAAATTTTTAAAATTATTCATTGAAATAGAACCCTCATGTGCTATATCATTTCTTAGTCCTCTTAAACAATCTAAAATTGCTTCAGTAAAACCCTTATATTTTGATGTATTATTTAATAGAAAAATAACTCTTTTTTTAATTGCTGAGGCTTTCCCAGAAGAAGTTTTAAAGTCGGAAGCAATTAGAATTTCTAAAATTAAATAATAATCAAAATAAACTTCCTCTTTAAATTCCCCATAGATTGTAGAATTAAACTTTTCAATTGCACGAAAGAAGATAGGCTGCTTTTTAAAATCTAAATTAAGAAACTTTTTAAAAAATTTAAAAAAATCTTTAATTTCACAATCATTTAATCTGTATGGATAATTGATATCTGGCAAAAAATCTCCTTCTAATGATGCTAGAGGTGAGTCAAAAATGTATTTTGATTCTGGATATAGACCATGCAATAAATTAAATATTCTAAAATCACCTAATTTAAAGATATGAAGAGAATATTCTAAATATCTTTGTATGTATCTTTTAAAAAATTCAATTTTAGCAAAATTATTCCCTTCTTCAGTTTTTTTGCTAATATAATCAATAAATAAAGTCTCAACCTCATAATAGTTTAAATCTTTATTGATTAAACCATTTTGTAAATCTCTTATATATTTTGAAATTTCTACAACTTCATCATTAGTATAATTAATATTAATTTCAAAAAGATAAGGTGTAAAGATTCCTGCCATAGAATTTTTACTTTCTATTACAAATCTAGAATCTAAGAATGGTGGTAAAAAATTCATGTTTGTAGGGTCAAAAGCTGGAGGTATTTCATTTTCAGTTAGATTTGGTAAAATATAAAATGGGGTTTCATTACCATTCAAATCAGTTAATCTTAATTCATATATGTCCTCTTTATAATTAATCTCTTCAAAAATAAAATTTATTAAAGGTATTTTAAAAGTATAGGAATATTTTTCTTCAGCATTAACATTAAATATTTCCTTAAACTCTTCATATAACGAATCATAGAATTCTTCATTGAATTCAAGCTTCTCATTTAGCTGAAAATAAAGTCTAATGAAGTCTAGAAATCGAAAATAAGGTATTTTTAAATCACTAGTAATATCTAATAGAGATTGATGTAATAATGTTTTACGATCCAAAAATACATCTCTTAATAATTTTCCTGGACTAAATTCAAGTCCTATAATAGTTATTTGGATAAAAGAGTCATGATAATTTTGCCACACTGATTTAGGAACAGTTCCCTTTGATATATATTCAACTTGTTCTATAATTTCTCCGGAGATCTCATACTTTGGTTTTTGAGAATATCTAAAAACACCCTGTTGAACCCATTCTAAACAATTTTTTGAGATTCCTACTAAAAAGGATTTGATGATTCCTTTCTTGTCAATAATTTTGTTTTCTCTCCTTAATTTAAAATTTAATTCGATAAATCCCTTTTTGTCTTACTTTATACTAAACACAATAAAAATATATCTTTTTCTTTATTCTCCTCTATAATTATTTCCACCCTCCCCCGTGGTGCCTCCTCCTAAAGAGAATAGCTCATACGAAAGACAATAGATTAAATGAAGTGATTTTCTTAAATAAATCTTCTTAAGAATACCTCTAACCATCCTATACATTGAACGAATCGATTTATTCTATTCTATTGAAAGAACTATTAAAAGAAAAAAATTCTCAATTTTTTTTATTTTTTTTGAAATCCGAAAAGATAGTTAATAATTCTTCTAAAATACTAAAATATTTACGGAATTCATCGATATCTGTTTCTTGAGTAGTATGTACAATTTTATTTCTAAAACCCTTAACTTCTTTAAACAAGTGTTTAATATGTTCTGGAATACTCATATCAGAATTAATTAACCCTATTATTTGATAAAATCTACGAGGATTTTCATCAATGTTATACTTATTCGTTAAAGCAATAACCAATTGGTTATATTTTAAAATAAATTCTCCAAAAAGTATGAATTTTTCAGTTTCTTGATCTTCTTCAATAACGGAAGCTAATATATTCGCAGTAGCGTTAGACAGATTGTTTGACATCAAAAATCGGGATTCAATTTCTTCAAATTGCAGTTTACGTGTAAGACTAGAGTTTTTATCACGGAAATAAAAAGAATCTTTGTATTGTATGAGTTTTGGTGATTTATTTATAATCACTTTGAGAATTTTCTTACCGATAGATAAACGAAATACTTCATAGGTAATATCTGGAGGTTTTGAGAAATTTCTAAGTATACCTGATATCCTTTCTTCAATTTTTTGTTCATTTTCTAAGCCAATAAGTTTCCGATTATCATCAATTCCGAAATATATTACACCACCTTCATTATTAGAGTATGCACTGATAAGCTTTCCAATATTGTCGGCTGATTGAGGAAAATCCTCCTTAAAATCTAATTTATGCGATTTAATTTCATGAAGAACTTCCATTGGAAATTCTATTTCTTTACTTTGTTCGCTATTTAATACAATATTATTAAGAATGTTCTGGGCAAATTCCTCTTCATATATTTTTACTTCCCTCTCTGAATTATCTAATTCTTCTTTCATTTTATCAAGTTGTTTATCGAATTCTTCCCTTAATGATTCAGGATCATTGTAATCCAAAAATAAGTAATGATTTCCTGCCCAATCTGATAAATGTTCATTAATATCTATTATAGGTTCTTTAAGATCAATAAATTTTCTTTTAGTTAATCCAGAATCAAAAGCGGACTTATAGAATCCTTTTATAGAAATTTGAGCTTTATTTGTTAAAATTACGATAATAGGTTTTTCTAATATCAGAATCATCCCAAATTCAAGAATAACATTAGGTCTAAAACCATCTAGTATAACCACACCTAATACCGATTTTCTTATTATTTCCTTAATAGTATCTGTATAATTTTCTCCTGAATTAATTAATTCCCCCAATAATATTGGATTATATCCTTTTTCCTCGAGTATATTATGTAAATGCCATAAAATATTTTCAATATAAGGTACATGTTTTTTATTAGAATAAACAATTATACAATTTTTTTCGACTAACTTCTCTTTTCCCTTTAATAATTCATCACATCGTAATAGAGATATTGAATTTGATAAAATGAACATGGATGAAAATATGAAATTTTATGGAAATGTATGGATCACAAGATGCAGCCTAGATTAAAAAAATTTTAGAAATTTTACCCATTTATTTTTTTCCCTATTCTATCCTAAAACTATCCCTCCCCAGTGGTGCCCTCCTAATTAGCTAGGAGATTGAGGATTTAATATAATTATAACAAAATTGAATAAACTGAACAAAGAACTCTTCGTTTAGACTTTTTCCCTTTATTAAATTACATATTTCTATTAAATTGTTTAGATTCTTTAAATATAGGTAATTCAAATATTTCTTGTCACCCGAACAGAAAGTGTATAAAACTATATTCAAACAAATAGAAAATAATTCTTGACCTTTACATTCTTCATTAATATGTGGCTCTAAACCTTTTATTCTTAGATCTCCCATTAGTTCCTTGATTTTTATATATTTTTTGATTTTAGGATAAGTAGATATTTTAATAATTGTCATAACAATATTTCTAATTCCTTGAGATTGAAAGTTTATAGCAGAAGGATTATTTAGCTCAAAAACTTCCTTATCTGAATCAAATTTAACTATTGTTTCTATTTCATCTATTTCAAGAGTATTGCCCATTTCAATGTTTATTAGGTAATAAATTAATCTCATTAATTTTACATAAAATATTGGGAATTTTTGACGTAAATTTCTTAGTTCGATCCATATTGAAAAATGTTCTGCAAAGAGGTTTTTTGAGTTAGTTATAATAAGGATACCCGAATCATCAATAAAAGGAAAATTACAGATATAACCTTCATTTAAAGAAAATTCGAATTTCTGAGGGATGAATTGATTCTCGCTAATATATTGGTCATAAATAAGTCTTATTCTATCATTGTTTTGAGCTACTTGAAAATTCCTTTGGTAAATAATATTTTCAAATTTTTTTGCATCGAAAATCCTTTCAATAGGGATAACAATTACGGGAAAATCCGAAAATACATAAGGTTTTTGGATGATGTGTTCAATCATTTCACGACATTCATCTGATAAGGAGAAGTATTCCGCATAATACACATTATTTTTAAAATCTTCTGGAAGATGTTTAACGGAAAATAAGATTTCTTTATATCTACCTAAATAAGCTTCAGATAGTTTAGTATCCCCTAACACATCATAAATTTCAGAAATCTTCTTATACACCTCAGAACGGATTTCATTTTTTCCAAATTTTTCGGTGATATATAAAACATTTTTATAGAACTTCAATCCTTTATCTAGATTATTATCCTTTACTGCTTTTTTACCTTCCCCAAGATCGTAATCAATAATTTTATCTAAAATAATTTTTATTAATTTGGAGATACCTAGAAAAAAGGTTGTTAATTGTAATATAATACTATTAGCCTCGAAGCGAAATAAACCTCTCGAAATGGAGTTAAATCCTTCATTTACATTTCTATGAATTAGGTCATACCATCGTTTTTGATTATTTTTTTCTGCAGCGTGAGCATAATGACCGTAAATAAAGCAATTTTTAATATCATTGTTGGATTGGAATTCTAATTGTTCAGAACCCCATTGAAATTTTAATTTAAGACCAGGTGGAGTGTTTAAAAAAGAATTTATAGCTTCTCTGATTTTTTTGAATTTGATTGTCTGTTCAGAAAAATCATTTTCTAACTTTGGAATTATTTTTTCTCCTAAATATCTTATCGAACATTTTTCATTTTTCTGAATAAAAAATCTAAAAGGTAAAATATAAGCTTTTATAATTTCTTCCGAAGGTTCTGGAAAGGAATGTGTTAAAACGCCCCCTTCTGCTAATTTTTTCCACGATTGTGTATATTTTATTCCTTTAACTTCCTCAAAGTAGAAATGGAAAAATTTTGATTTTTCTAATTCCTTTATTTTTTCTTCATACAATGTAAGACTATCAATAATTTCTTTATCTATTTGAATTGTGTTTCACTCAAGGTTTTTTATTTCATAAAATTTATGGAATATTGAGAATTTAAATTTTGGGTATTTGAACCTAATCAATTGCTGATTTTTGCAATTATTAACAAAAACCATCTATAGATCAGAAAGCGAATCTTTCAAATCGTCATTTGGATTCATAAATATCAAATAGAATATCTTTTATTTATTTTTTTAATTTCAATTTAGTTTTAAAAGTTATAGAGGTATATGATTTTATAAAATCATTATTAATAAAGAAAAAATAAAGAGGTCACATCGAGTGAAAAGAATTTTCTCTTTTTCTATATATTAACGACCATCGTCATTTGGGCTATATTAAAATAAGAATAAAGATTAACTTAAAAAACAAAATTGACTTAAAATAAGATAATACTATTTTGTAAACATACTTAATAGTCATAAAAATATGAAGTGAACCAAATGGCTAAAAAAGCAGCAGTTATAGTCGATCCAGTTTTAGATTTGCGTCGATTAGGTGAATTTTTAAGTAAAATTGACGAGTCTTGGGAGGGATTATATGCATTACTTTTATATACTAAAAATCATAGAGAAATTAGAAGATATGTTAGGAGTTCAGTATCAATTATAGATGATTTATCGGGGGAAGATGTGTTTGTTCTCATCTTTGATGATCTCAAAAAAGAAAATCCTCCTACAAAAATCTTTAGTTTGATGAGAGAATTAGGTTTAAAATATACCCAAATTCCTTGTTTAGCGTTTTTCAAATCACTGGATGATGATAATATTTATTGCTATAATCTAAAAGATAATGAAATTTGCTCTGTGGAATTTATCCATATTTTCACTCTTGTACACAAATGTTGTCAATCCCATAAAGAAAAAGATAAAAAGTTAGCATGCTTAAAAACTAAATTGATTCGTCGTAAGATTAAGATCAAATTATTGCCATTTCTAAAAAAGGCTGGAAAAATCATTGAAAAGAAAATTACTAATTAAAATGTATTTATTAATTTGGTCTTATGTCATGTCATTGTTTAATGTTTTAAATATAAATTTATAATTCTTTCTCTCATTATTATACTCCCCCCCGTGGTGCTCCCCTCTTAAAAAAATAAGTGGAGAATAATCTTATTATTGTTGGCAACCCTAAGTTTTCATAGTAAGATTATAGGTACATCTTGTATAATTAATTTTTTACCTATTCTTTTGAATCGTAAATTAAATTATCTTAAGAGTAATTTCCTTAATTTTATAAATGCCATATTGATACAGAAACACTCTCATTCCGTATAGAGAATTGATTATTCCTAAAATTAGTTCTTTTGGATTACTATACTTTGGATGATTTAATAAAAATTTCAAAGCAATATTGTCATAATGACTGGGACTAATCTTCCCCATTGGATGTGTGTGCCATTCTCCAATGTAATCGATTGAATTATCTTTATTTATGATTTCTTGATAATCATCATAAATATTCTTCGTCTGTCGTATAGTAGAACTTCCCGTACCAAATTGATTTATCTTATCTTGGACAATTTTTTTAATTTCAAATTTAGAATCATCAATATATCCTAAAAAAATGCCACACTCTTCAATCTTAGAGCTCTTAGGCTCTAAGTTTTGATTTACATCTTTTCAATATAACCTTTTCTATTTTTCTATTTAAAAATCTTTATATAGGTGTTATGATATTAAGATCATAGAAATGCAACCCGACAGGTGAGTGGTCTAAGGGGACTAGACGTCTCTTTAACCTGTCAGAATCTATTATTTTTTAATCTTATCAATATAATCGTCAATTAATAGACAATTATCAGATTCTTTTTTAAGTTCGGGAGCTAATGAGTTCTTAAAAGCCCATAATTCGATATTTTTTCCTAGTAAACGGACTCGTTTCACTGCAGGAAGGAAGTCAGCATCTCCACTTAATAGAATCGCTTTATCATAAGCATTTTGGAAAGCGAACCATAATAGATCTGTAGAGAGGCTAGCGTCAACTCCTTTTTCAATGTCAATCAGCTCCATATGGTTACATTTTTCACATTTAATCTCTCTTTTTTTTAAAGGAGTCGTAATGACTTCGATCCCTAATTTCATTAGCATTTTAAAGAATTTTTTTTGTTTGGTAGTGTTAGGAACCTTTCTACCTGAATAATAATACATCCTAACGATGTTTCGATCTGTTTTCAAAATATCAATTAATTTTTGATAGCTAAATTGGAATCCCGCTCTACCACTACCCTTTAACAGATTAGAACCATCGATGAAAATCATTATTTTGTTGATGTTCATACAATAGTGACTGATTTATTA
>SDBT01012574.1_pt1 | contig 13600 bp, 17 predicted proteins | sample 2277101 | NCBI WGS metagenome assembly SDBT01 (sample SAMN10404973, study PRJNA504765) | marine sediment metagenome | isolation source: marine sediment core GS10_PC15, 103 cmbsf | place: Arctic Ocean: Southern Knipovich Ridge | collected 2010
ATTCCAGTATAAAAAAGAACCCGTTCAGTAACGGTTGTTTTTCCTGCATCAATGTGAGCAATAAAACCAATATCTCTATTTTTTTCAATTGGATACTGACGTAGCATATGAAATTTACCAAGCTAAGTGGGCAAAAGCACGATTAGCTTCAGCAACTCTGTAGGTTTCTTCTTTTTTCTTAACTGCCTCACCCGTATTATTAAAAGCATCAACTAATTCTTGGGCTAATTTGTCAGCCATTGGTTTACCTTTTTTCTTTTTAGCTACTTCAATAATCCAACGCATAGCTAAAGCTTCTCTTCTCTTGCCTTTAACTTCGTAAGGAACTTGATAGGTAGCTCCACCCACTCTTCGTGATTTTACCTCTAATAAGGGGGAGGTATTTTTTATTGCCTCTTCCAAAATTTCTATGGGACTTCCTGCCTCGTCGGCAGACGGGTCTTTTTTTGCCTTTTTTACAGCTAAATTCAAGGCAGTATAAAAAATTTTCTGAGCAATGGATTTCTTGCCCTTTCTCATTAAATTATTGATAAATTTAGCAGCTATAACACTATTATATTTCGGATCCGGAGCTATTTCTCTTTGAATTGATTTTTTACGTCTCATATTATTTTGTTTCTTCTTCGCTAGATTCTGTTTTTGGCTTAGTCATTGCTTCTTCTTTCTTGGTTCCATATTTTGACCTTTTTTGTTTCCTGCCTTCAACTCCAGTAGTGTCCAAAACTCCGCGAACAACGTGATAACGAACACCTGGCAAATCCTTAACTCGACCACCACGGAGTAAAACTACTGAGTGCTCTTGTAATTCATGACCTTCGCCAGGAATGTAAGCAGTTACTTCCATACCATTAGTTAAACGGACTCGGGCTACTTTACGAAGAGCTGAATTTGGTTTTTTAGGAGGAATGGTCATAACTTTAAGACAGACCCCTCTTTTAAACGGAGAAACATACTTTGTTGGTCGATTTTTTTGAACATTAAAACCTCGCCGAAGGGCTGGCCCTTTCGGTTTCTTCTTAACCTTTTTCCTCGGTTTTTTAATTAATTGGTGAATTGTTGGCATAGTATGTCGGGGCGACTGGATTCGAACCAGCGATCTCAAGACCCCCAGCCTTGCGCTTTAAACCAGACTAAGCTACGCCCCGTTTGCCCATCTTCTTAATACATTTGGTACATGCTTTAATTCTTTTACCATTAGCTAACTTAACCCATTGTAAATTAGGGTATTTTCTTTTTTTACCAGTAGGATTGTATTTGCTTCGCAGTTTTTTTCGTGTTACAGTAACAATAGATTTTTTCCCACAAATGGTACAAATTCGTGACATAGTGTTTTGAGTTTAACATAACTTTTTTTATTTCGCAATAAATGGACCCACTTATTCTTATCATTCAAATCGCTATTCTTTTAATGGCCGTGGTTATTCATGAAGTTTCTCATGGAGCCATGGCTAATTATTTAGGCGACCCTACGGCCAAATACGCTGGTCGCTTAACGTTAAATCCAATAAAACATTTGGATTTATGGGGCTCTTTTTTAATTCCTTTGTTTTTGTTTATTGTTCAGAGTCCAGTTCTTTTTGGCTGGGCAAAACCAGTTCCTTACAATCCTTATAATCTCCGTAATAAAAAATGGGGACCAGCCTTAGTAGCAGCAGCTGGCCCAGGCGCTAATCTAATTGTTGCTTTAGTTTTTGGTCTGGCACTTAGATTTGCTCCTCTTGGTGATTCAATCTATCTTCAAAATTTAGCTCAAATTTTTGTCATCATTGTTGTTTTAAATCTCTTATTGGCAATATTCAATCTGATTCCAATCCCCCCGCTTGATGGCTCAAAAATTCTTTTTGCTGCTCTGCCTTATAAATATCAGCACATTGTGGCAAGCATGGAACGTTACGGCTTAATTCTCCTTCTCTTTTTTATATTTTTTCTTTTTAGATTTATCTTGCCAATTGTTTTTTTATTGTTTAAACTAATTGTAGGAACTTCAATACAATAATATAAAGGAGGAAATAATGAGTGACAGGCTAAGTCTTTATGACGATCTAAAACAAGCAAAAAGATTAAAGATTATCTATGAAGAAAACGGGGAAAAGAAACGGAAAACAGGAACCACGAAAGAAATGATTGCTCTGCTTAATGAAATTATATCAGATCCAAAAAGGCATTGGTTATTAATAAAAAAATTTTATTGAAACCCCGTCGGTCAAAATTTTCAAATTACCAATCTGTCCCGTCACAAACACATTGGCCATCCTCTCTAAAACTTCTTGATGAGGATGGCCATATTTGTTATCTTTGCCTGCTTGGATTATATTTATTAAAGAATCAACTGCCTTTAAAAATTCTTTACTACTCGATGTTTTACTGCCATGATGAGGAACTTTTAAAATATCTGCCTGCAAATTAAGTCCTGAATTAATCAATTTCCTTTCAATGCTTTTCTCAATATCGCCAGTTAATAAAACTTCAAAATCTCTATAAACTAATTTACCTACAATAGAAGAGTTATTTGTATTAGAAATTTTCTGACTAATCAAACTTTCAAATGGATACAAAATATCCATTTTTATATTATTTCCAAAATCAATTTCTCCTCCTAATTGAGCAATGTAAATTGGAATATTTTTTTGTTCAATAATTTTTACCCATTCCTTGTATTGATTGGTATCTCTTACAACCCCTGTGGTTATTATTGCTCCAACATCATATCTTTTAATAACTTCTATTAATCCATTTATATGATCATGTTCTGGGTGAGTTAGAATCACTAAATCAATATACCTATCATAAAAAGCCATTTCTTTGCCTAATTTATCCAAAATAACATTGCTTGGCCCTGCATCAATCAACATCTGCTTATTGTCTCCTGTCTCAATAAAAATTGCATCCCCTTGCCCAATATCAAAAAAATCAATTTCCAAAACATCACTCTGTTTCGCTTCCTTAAAAACAAAAACCCAAATAATTACTGTGATTGAAAATAAAACAATTAATATTCTAATTTTGTTTTTTTCTTGTATAACCATATAAACCCAACTAATAAAATATAATACCCTATTAACCACGCCCAATGGACATTAACGACCTCTTTTGCTGCAAACGGTATTTGGGATAGAAAATTAGTTAAATGTGTAATATATGCCAATCCTATATAAAGTGGCCAAACTAAGATTTTTCCTAAAAATGGCCAAATAATTGTTCCGATATTAAAAGCTAAACCCAAGCTCATAATAAAAGGCAATAAAGGAACAATTAAAACATTAGCTAAAGGAGAAATAAAGGAAATTCGGCCAAAATTGTATATTAAAATAGGTAATGTAGCGATTTGAGCAGCCAAGGTCATGGTAATAATATGAAGAGTGGAACTGATTTCTTGTTTTTTCTGCCATTTCTCTATCCATTTATCAAAAATCGGCTTAATATAAATAATTCCCAAAACAGCTAAAAAGGATAATTGAAAACCAACATCATATCGCAATAATAAAGGATTAAAAGCCAGCATAATTGAACCAGCAAAAACCGCAATCCTGCCAGAATTACGCAACCTGCCTATTTTCTCGCCCAAAAGCAATATGCCTGCCATAATCCCAGCCCGTACTGCTGAAGCAGGCGCGCCAACCATAATTATAAAAAGAATCATTAAGGCAACAGCAAAATAAAATGCTTGTGTTCGCCATAAACCAATTGCAATTAACAAATACATTACTATCCAAGACAAAATAACAATATGCATTCCAGAAATTGCTACTATATGACGTATACCAGTAATATTCAGAGTTTCTTTTGTTTCATCAGAAAGAGCTTGTTTATAACCTAAAGTGATTGCTTGTAAAATAGAAACTTCAGGAAAAGGCATGATTTTTTCTATTCCTTGTTTAACTTTATTTTTAAATTTAAAAATTGCCTGATAAATAAAATTACCTTTGCTTTTCTCTAAAACTTTAATTTCTGGATAATAAACAACATAATAAATCCCATCTTTAGCTAAATAATTTTTATAATTGAAATCCTCAAATACTGTCGGGATTTCCAACTCACCTTTAATTTCCAAAACATCGCCATATTCATATTCTGGATAAACACCAGTAGTCACTAAAATTCTCCCTTCTTCTGTTTGAATTGTATATTTAGTATTAGTAGCCCTAACATCTGGTTCTTTAATAATTTTACCATTAAAAATCCCCCCATCTTTCTCAGAAAGGTGGGGGCTTCTTTTCTCTAATAAATGTGGCGAAATAAAAAATACTACTATTATAAAAATCAAACAAGCAAAAACAAGGATATTGGATGTTTTCATAAACGAACTTCTATATCTTTGATATGTTTTTTTAAAATCTTCTGAAAATCTTTGAGAATTTTATCAGAATAAGGTTTTATTTTTTCAAATGATTTATCTAAAACTTTTTGATTCTGAAATTGCTGAAGAGCGAATTTTTTAATTCCTTTTAACCATTTACCGATTTTTTGAATATCTTTCTGATTAACTATGCCCGGAACAACAGTGATTCGGAATTCGTAATCAATGCCGCTGTTTTTTATTAACTTAATGCTCTTTTCTGCAATTGTTTTATTAAAATCAGGAATATTAATCTTTATATCCATTGCAACAAAATCCAATAAATCAGCATTCAATAATTTTTTTAACATTTCTGGATTACTACCATTAGTATCTAATTTAACTAAAAATCTTTTTTGTTTAATTTTTTTAATAAAATTAAATAAATCTTTATGGATTGTTGGCTCACCACCACTAACACAAACTCCTTCAAGAAAATCTTTTCTAATATTTAAAAATTTAAAAAATTCTCTCTGGCTAATCACGGGTTGTTTTTTGCTTTTTTCTGGGTCCACTAATTCTGGATTTTGACAAAAGGGACAGCGAAAATTACAGCCAATTAAAAAAACCGTGGCTGCTGGCTTGCCCGGAAAGTCAATTAAAGTAAGTTTTTGTAAACCACCGATTTTCATCTTGTTTTAACTTTAAATTCTTTCCTCTCTTTATATTCTTCCTGCTTCCCTCTATTCCACTGACTCAAAGGGCGAAGATAACCAACTATTCTTGAATAAACTTCACAGGGTTGCTCAATTGTACATTTAGGACAGGTCCAGTGCTCTCCAACAAGGTAACCATGATGAGGACAAATACTAAAAGTTGGAGTAAAAGTAAAATAAGGAAGATGAAATTTAGTAAATATTTTCTTAAGCAGGGTTTTGACTGCTAATGGATTAGGAATTCTTTCACCTAAAAAACCATGAAGCACAGTTCCGCCAGTATATTTTTTTTGAATATTATCCTGTAGTTTTAAAGCAGTAAATAAATCATTGGTATAATCAACTGGAAGTTGAGTGGAATTAGTATAATAAGGTTCTGCATCTCCAGCAGTAATTATATCTGGATATTTTTGTTTGTCCATCCTAGCTAATCTATAGGATGTTCCTTCGGCAGGAGAGGCTTCTAAATTATACATATTATCGGTTTCTTTTTGATATAAAATCAATCTTTTACGCATATAATCTAAAATTTCAATAGTAAATTTTCTTCCCTGGGCGCTAGCCATATCCTTATTCATAAAATTCAAAAGAGCTTCATTCATACCAATCAAGCCAATAGTTGAAAAGTGATTACCCCAATAACTACCTCGTATCTTCTTTACGCCATCTAAATAAAATTTAGCATAAGGATAAAGTCCTTTTTCAGTAAATGCTTCTATGGTCTTTCTTTTTATTTCTAATGACTCTTTGGCTAAGTCCATTAAATGACCTACTCTATCTAAAAACTCTTTCTTGGTCTTAGAAAGATAACCAATTTTGGGCATATTTACAGTTACTACACCTATTGAGCCAGTGAGAGGCGAGGCGCCGAATAAACCACCACCTCGTTTATATAATTCTCTATTATCTAAACGCAGTCGACAACACATACTTCTGGCATCATCTGCTTTCATCTCGCTATTAATAAAATTAGCAAAATAGGGAATGCCGTATTTTGCCGTCATTTCCCAGACCTGTTTAAGAACTGGATTATCCCAATCAAAATCCTTAGTAATATTATAAGTAGGGATTGGAAAAGTAAAAACCCGGCCCGAGGCATCACCTTCAGTCATTACTTCAGCAAAGGCCTGATTAAACATATTTATTTCTTTTTGAAAATCTTTGTAAGTCTCTTTCTGAGGCTTACCGCCAATTATAACTGGCACGTTCTTTAAATTATCAGGCACTGTTAAATCCATAGTTATATTTGTAAAAGGAGTTTGAAATCCAACCCGAGTTGGAACATTGCAGCCAAATATAAATTCTTGCATAGCTTGCTTTACTTGTTTGTAATCAAAGCCATCAACTCTGATAAAAGGCGCTAATAGGGTATCAAAATTGGAAAAAGCTTCAGCTCCAGCCGTCTCTCCTTGAAGAGTATAGAAAAAATTAACTGTTTGATGGAGGGCGACTCGGAAGTGCTTGGCTGGTTTAGTTTCTATTTTGCCTTTCGCTCCTCTAAATCCTTTCATTAGTAAATCTGTTAAATCCCAGCCGCAACAATAAGTAGCTAAATACCCTAAATCATGAATGTGAAAATCCCCAGAATAAATCGCTTCTCTTATTTCAGCTGGATAAATTTTATTCAACCAATATCTTTTAGTTACCAAACTGGAAACATAATCATTAAGTCCTTGTAAGGAATAAGCCATATTACTATTTTCGTGAACTTCCCAATCCAATTCTTCTAAATAGCCATTAACCATATCAGCGCTCTCTTCAGTAACTGCTTCTACTTCCCTAATTCTTCTTCTTTGTTCCCGGTAAAGAATGTAAGCTCGGGCAGCTCCGGTGTATTCTTCAAGAATCAAAACCTCTTCAACAATATCCTGAATCTCTTCAACATTGGGAATGTGCTCTTTTTTATATCGCCTGTTTAAAAAAAGAACCACCTTGTCAGAAACTCTCTTGGCGATTCTTCTACCTCCTTGATTAGTAGTAGTAAGGGCCTTAAAAACAGCATCAGTTATTTTTTCCTGATCAAAGTCAACCACCCTCCCGTCTCTCTTTTTAATTTGAGCAAACTTATTTTTCATAGGCCTGTTATTAAGGGTAATATTTAATTTTAACCAATAAAAAAATCTCAGTCAAATCTAGAATCTAAAATATATTCCAATTATAAAGATAGGGGAGATCTTTTGATCTCCCCTTGGATTCAGTAGCCAATGCTTAAAAATATTCTGAAGGAAGCTCTCTCAATATCTGTTTTCCAAAAATCTCCAGGAACTAACAATAAATCATTTCCAAATTCTGCTCTCTTGCCACGATTATAAAAGCTTACTACTACACCAGCAATCAAATTCTTAGAAAGTAGAAGCTCTGCACCGTTCTCAAGGAATCCTTTTAAAATATATCTTCTTTCCAGCTTTTCTGTCTCAATCTCGTCGGCAATTCCATTTCTTTCTCCTGTATCAGTGTGGAGATAGCCAAATTTCAAATTCTGCATAGTCTTATGGTTAACTTGCCAAATATCAGCACCCAACCCAAAAAAGAAATAAATTCTTTTAGAATGGAAAAGGGAGAAACGATACCTGGAACCTATTCTTAGGTTTCTGCCATAAATTGTCGTACCAGTCTCTTGTTCTGTAACGTCTTTAGAGAAGTAGGTCCCCTTTTTCCAGAAAACGGGAATGAACCCACTGTCAACATCCCACTCGATATCGTGGGTTAAAATAGCAACAACTCTTGCCTTGTCGAGGGTCTCAGAATTAGTCATTCGGATCTTGCCTGTTTGATAATAGTTAAGGGTTAGCCAGCCTTCTTTAAAAATCCTGACTTCTAAACCAAAACCAAATCTTCGATTATCTTCGCCAAACGCTATCTCAGATTTTTCTAACAAAAGCAATAAATCACCAACTTTAAAAGGTTTATAACTGTCAAGCGATCTCGCGCTGGAAAAAGAATACCTTGATGCTTCGAACATTCTCAAGCCAAAAACGTCACTCCCATAATAATCGAGGCTAAACCGGAAGTTATCCTTGGACAAAGCCAAGTTAGCTACTGAAAAAAAGAAAATTACAAAGAGCGGAATCCAAATTATTCTTTTCATTTTATACCTCCTTTTTCAATTTGGATTTTTATACCTCCATTATACACTATCTTGAATTCTTGTCAATAGCTAATGGTCTTTTACTCCCACTCTCCAAGAACTATTCCAATTATGATTTCTTTTTCTTCTCGTAAAATCTTTAAAGTTATACCATCACCTGGCTTATATTTTAAAATCAGTTTAGCTAAAGTATTTTCTTGACTTATTTTTGTTCCGTTAAGTTCTAAAATAATATCATTTTCTTGAAGACCAGCTTCATCAGCTGCACTGTTAGGAATAATTGCTGGTTCATTTGAGCTGTCGCCTCTAATAATTAAAGCTCCGTAATCAACTGCTAAATTATTTTCTTCGGCAAGGGCTTTATTAATTAAAACATAACGAATCCCTAAAAAAGGATAAATTATCCTTCCACTAATTTTAATATCAGTTATGTCTTTCTTAACTTTATTTATAGGAATAGCAAAACCAATATTTTCTGCCCCAATAGCCATAGCAGTATTAACGCCAATGACCTCGCCATAAAGATTCAAAAGAGGACCGCCAGAATTTCCTTTATTAATTGCAGCATCAGTCTGAATCACTTCTTCCAACTGTTCGGTTATGCCACCACCAGTAGCAGTAATAGTTCTCAATAAACCAGAAATCACTCCTGCGCTGACTGTATTTCGAAACTCACCCAGGGCATTGCCAATAGCAATAACGGTCTGACCAATCTCAAGAATATCAGAATTTCCTAACTTTACCGTAGAAAGACCAGTAGTATTTATTTTCAAAATAGCAATGTCTTGAAGCGGATCGCGGGCCAAAACCAAAGCTGGGTATTTCTGACCATCATTGGTTAGAACTGTATATTCTGCTTCTTCATCCAAAACCACATGCTTATTTGTCACTATAAAACCATCAGAAGAAACGATAAAACCCGTACCTCCACCAACTTCTTTTAATTCCTCTCCTTTTTGACGGAAGCTGGGAATTTCAATAATTGGCACATACTTACTAACAATAATACTGACTACTGCTGGTGAAGCCTCTTTAACCACTTCGGGAATGCTTTTTATTGTCCTAACCTTTTCCTGCTCATCTTCTTTTTTAATTTCATCTGACAATCTTGTTTCTAAAAATAAATCTGGTTGCTCTTTTGGTTCTGGTTTTAGCCAAGGCCCTAAATAAATCCCTCCCAAAGCGCCGGCCAATAAACCAACCAAAGCTGAAATTAAAATACTTAGAACAATTGGTTTTTTAAATGCCTGAAAAAAACCGAAAATCTTGCGAAAATTAATTTTTTGGAAAAAATACAGGATTTTCTTAATCTTAATCCTGTTAAAGTTAAACTTTGGCTTTTTAAAATGAAATGGCTTCATATTAAAGTTATTAGAAAGAAACTTCTATTGCTCGTCTGATATCCTTATAACAACCAGTTGACTTAATAACAACCGTTTCACCAATTTGAGAGACGTTAACACCGTATTTACTGTCGTTATCTAATTCGGCTGAACCTGCTTCAGGACAATCTGGAATACTTAAATCTAAGCCATTTATCCTTTTTTCATAAAGCGCCCTTTCTATACCTGAATCAGCTGCATAATAAGCAATCAGAGAATTTGGGATATCTCTAATTAATTTTATTTCTCCTAAACTAAGACGAGTAACACCAATAGTAATAGCTAAAAGAGCAGCCATTATTAAAAGGGTTAAAAGAAGAGAAACGCCTTTTTGATTGCTTATTTTCATAGTTCAAGATTTCTTGGATTAAGAGTAGTTTGAATATCTATTTCTGCTTTTTCTTCTGTTTTAAGTCCACTGGTTTCTACTTTCAGTACAATGGTTATCCTTGGCTGCTGACCATCGCCACTACCAACTCCCAAATCATAAAAGCTACCAGTCACTAAAATTTCGTCAGAATTTATAGGACCACTAATAGAGCCATCATTTCTCTCAATTTGTTTCTCAATAGCATCAAAGGTATAAACAACATTGGTACCGTCGTGTCTAGTAATATCTAAATTAGTAGCACTAACACTATTGATTTGACTCATTCTAATTTCTTTAGCAATAAATCCTAATAAAAATCTGGCATTATCCTGAACATTTTGTAAGGCAATGACCTTCCTTTGGTTGCGTAAACTAATAGTAAATAAACTTAAAACTACAGAAATTACTACAACAAAAATAGTCATTGCTACAATAAGTTCTACAAGAGTAAGTCCTTTATTTTGTTTCTTCTTCTTCATAATATTATTCTTCTGTTACTTCTAACCAATTATAAAGTCGGCTTTCTGCTTCAATAGTATAACTTTTTCCCTTCTCCTGCCAAGTTACTTCAGAAACTGCTTTAATCTGATTATCTCCTATATGCCCAATAGTAATTTTTCTTTTAAATGGCGTATTACTACCGCTATTATATTGATAAAACCCATTGCTATCTATTTTCAAAGGCAGGTCAGCCCAGGAAAAAAGGGTTAATTCATCATACTGAGCTCGGTAATCTCCTGCTGCCAAACCGTCTCTCCAATTCTCAGGAACTCTTTTATAAGATAACCAATTACTGTCCCGGATATTTCTAACAATCTCTAATCCTTCTTGGGCAAGACTAGTAGCAGTAAGTTTGAATTTAGCTGGCTTTAATCCAGAAACAACAGAAGAAATTAAGGCAATTAAGGTAATTAAAGTAGTAACAATAACTCCTATTGCGATAATAACTTCCATCAAACTGAACCCTCCCTTGCTTCGCAAGGTCACACCAAATTTTGGTGTGAGGGTGAAACCTTTTGTTTTTTGTTTCATAGTATTAGTCTATGGTTACTTGGCCAGTCCTTTTTATTATAATATTTTTACAATCCTTAGAAGGGCATGTTTTGCCAGTTTTTTTAATAACAATGGTTGCTGAATCAGCAGATGGCACAATATTGGTAAAACCATCAGGTAAAGAAAAGGTTACGTGAAGATCCTGAGCTCCTGAAGAAAGAGAATAAATTTCTATACCAGATTCTATTGAAATACTTTCCACTTCTATATCAGAAGCTTGGTAAGTATTGTTTCCATTCCTATCGCCAAAAATAATGTAGGAATCATTATCATTGCTATCAAAAGATACTCCGTAAGAATAATTGGGTATTTCTCCTTGATATTCAAGACTATTTAAAGCCATGTCTTGGGCTTTTCTAATATTTTGAACAATCTCCTGAGTTGCTCTTTGAAGTTGATATTGTTTCTCGTTCTTTCGCCAATTAACTACTAACATTGAGGAAATTATTCCTATAACAGCGATTACTACTAAAAGCTCTATTAGAGTAAACCCTTTTTTATAACTTTTTTTACATTTCATATTAGTAAATTTAAATACCAGTTTAATAAAATATCCCCCCATAATAATGTAATAAAAGTAGCTCCAGTTAAAAAAGGACCAAGAGGGATTTCTGACTTCAGGGTTTTTCTCTTTAAAGCTAATAAAATAATTGAAACAATCCCCCCAACTAAAAAAGCCAAAAACAAAGCAGTAAAGAGATGAGGCAAACCTAAAAGCAATCCCATTAAAATACCTATTTTAACATCACCCATGCCCATCCATTTTCCCTGAGATATTAGAACTATTATCAAGAAAAACAAACCTCCTAATATCCCGGCTAATAGTTTATTAAAGAATACTGAATAAAAATTATATAAAAAAGTGATAATTATTGCTGGATAAATAATCTTATCAGGAACTAAATAATACTTTAAATCATAAACAAAAATTATTATCAAGAAACAAGAAATAACTAACAAAAAAACAGTAGAAATAATATCTGAAAATTGCCAGCCCAAGGCTGGTCCGCCTAGGGCGGAAAAATTGAGAATTAGCATAAAGGAGAATCCTGTTGCTAATTCAACCAAAGGGTATTGCCAGGATATTTTATTTTTGCACTTCCTGCATCTTCCTTTTTGTAAAACAAAACTTATTATTGGAATAAGCTCATACCATTTTAATTTCTTTTTACAAAAAAGGCAATGGGAGGGTTTTTTAAAAATTGATTTCTTGTTTTTAAGCCGGAGGATGACCACATTTAAAAAACTACCAATTACTGTGCCTAAAACAAAAAAGAAAATGTAAAAAATCCCCATTTTTCTAAAATCAGCTTAACAATCTCCTCCCCCACCTTCTGCAAGAAGGCGGGGGAATCTGGATTATTAAGCTGAAAAATGTTCTATGGCTTGATACAATAATAATCATTAACATCAGTACAGTCACAGCTTAAAGCTGTTCCATCTACATCTATATCAAAAGCAGGATTATTAGTGTTTTCTAATTGAACTCGGAGGACATAAGATTGTTCATCGCTTTCGAAACTATAAACAAGAGTGCCAGAGTCGACTGGATCAGCAGGAACAACTGTCATGTATCCTCCTGTTTCAATGGCTGTTTTCATAGTTGCCCAATCATTACAGCCCGAGACCTCACTACCTCCAGGATATTTAGTGTTGTCATCGTAATACATTTCCAAGGCCAAAGCAACCTGACGTAAATCACCAAGTCGCTTAGTATCCCTGGCCTTCTGTCGGGCTGTATTTAAGGATACCAAGACAATGGTTGCTAAAATACCAATAATAGCAATAACAACCAAAAGCTCAATAAGAGTAAAACCTTTAGATTTTTTATTAAAGATTTCCATAGATTTACCCTGTTAAATCCCCAGAAGGGAATTGCAAAGCAATTATTTAACAGGGTGAATTATTAATTATTTGTTAACTATCAACCGACCTTTGTTTTTAGAATGTCTTATTAGAGACCCATACTAATATTATAAATAGGCATTAGAATAGAAGAAACTAAAAATGCTACACCTACTCCTAAAATTAAAATCATAAAAGGTTCAATCAACTGGGTCATATTATCAACAGTTCTATCAACTTCTTCTTTATAGAAAATAGCTATTCTTTCTAAGATATTATCTAACTGGGCTGCTTTTTCTCCTACTCCAATCATCTGACTCACCATTGGTGTAATCTCTTTGGGATAATTAGCAAAAGCAGAACTGATATTGCCACCAACTTTCACCTTTTCTCGAGCTTCTTTAATTATTTTCTCATAAATCCTATTACCAACCACTGCAGCGGTAATATCTAAAGCTTTCAAAATAGGAATTCCTCCAATTAATAAGGTTTTTAAATTTTCAGCGAAACGAGCCAGATACATTTTTTGAAAAAGCGATTTAAAAATAGGAATCTTTAATTTGATAACATCCAAGATATATCCTCCTTTTTCTGTTTTTATAAATCTCATTAAAGCAACAGCTAAACCAATAACAATTAAAACAACCAACCAAATCCATTTCTTCAAAAAACTACTGGTGAAAATTAGAACCTTAGTAGCAAAAGGCAATTCACCACCTATTTCTTCTAACATTGAAGTTAGTTGGGGCACTACATAAATCATCATCAAAACCGCAACTATTATGAAAAGACCGAAGATAAATGCTGGATAGGTAAAGGCTCCTCTAATTTTGTGATTTAAATTATATTCTCGTTCAGCATGGTCGGCTA
>SDBT01012575.1_pt1 | contig 13599 bp, 12 predicted proteins | sample 2277101 | NCBI WGS metagenome assembly SDBT01 (sample SAMN10404973, study PRJNA504765) | marine sediment metagenome | isolation source: marine sediment core GS10_PC15, 103 cmbsf | place: Arctic Ocean: Southern Knipovich Ridge | collected 2010
GCCAACAGCTCCGTCGGCGTCAGTGACCCGTCGGAGGCGGTGGTGTGTGCGTGCAGGTCGATCAGTCGTCGTGTGGTCATTGTTGTCTACGGTTCTGACATAAGGGCGGGGCCCGCCTGGCCGAGGTGTTCGCACCGCATCTGACGGTCGTAACGCACGAATGTCGAGTCGCCCGATTCCATTTATTGGACTTCGTATTGTGAATGTAATATGCGGCGTCGGATTCGGCCCGATCTTCGGCTGCAACCCGCCGCGGGCGGGTTGCATTAACAGTACGAAGGTCAATAACGTGCTCAGTATATGGCCCGCGGGGCCGCGCGACAACATGCAGGCCTTCCCCGCCCGGGCGGGCGGAAGTTCCACTTGAACCGCCGCCCGCTCAGGACGTATCATTAGTGCACTGCAATCAGGCCTGCGCCATGGAGTGGGCATTACGAAACAAAGAACCGTTGTTTGGAAGGAGTTGAAAATGCCGTTTGAGATTTCTGATAAGTGCACGGCCTGTGGTTCGTGCATGGAAGCTTGTCCGTCCGAGGCGATAGCCGAAGGCGACCCGAAGTACACGATCGACCCGGAGACCTGCATCGATTGCGGCGTCTGCGTCGAGACCTGCCCGGTCGAGGCGATTGCTGAGACGGCGTAACGCCGGTCGTGGCGATCATTCAAACCGCCGCCGAGCATGCCTCGGTGGCGGCTTTTGTTGCGCCGCCTCGGCGGCAGGGGTATTGGCGGGCGGGTCCGGCCGCTTATAATATCACTACGCGGGCCGGGGCGGGCCCCGGGAACAAGGAAAGGCTGAAATGATCTCGAAACGCATGTGCGGACTTGCCGGTGCGGCGATGGCGATTCTTCTGATCGGCGTGTGGGCGCCGGCTGCGGGGGCCGATCCGTTGACGGACGACCAGGCCAGAGAGGCATACGAGCGCGGCATGGAAAGATTCATGGCGGGTAACTACAGTCTGGCCGTCGACGCACTAGCCGAGGCTGCCGGCAACGCCGCGCTGCACGATGCGGCCGCTTTGGCGCTGGCGCGCGTGCACATCATGCAAGGGGCGTACAGCGAGGCCATCGAGGCCCTCGCCGACGCCGAGCCGTCGGAGGCTGATCCCGGCGGCAGCCAGGGCGTGGCGGACTGGCACCTGGCGATGGTCGAGGCGCTGGAGGCGACAGGTGAGTACGCTGAGGCGCTGCGGCACGCGGAGCAGGCCGGCGAGCTTGCCCCTCTGTGGGCGCCGACGCTGCTTGCCAGGGGCCGTCTGCTCGAGACGTTCGGGCAAAACGAACAAGCCGCCGCCATATACGAGACGATGGACAGGATCGTCGCCGACGGCAGCTACCGCTCGGACGCGCGGATGCTGGTGGCCCTGGGCGAAATCCTCGCCCGACACGCGACGCTGACGGGCCTGAAGGCCTCCGAGCAGGCCAACAATATATTCAACAACTACCTCCAGGTCGCCTATCAGGACGTCGACGAGGGGTACTGGCAGGCGCACGTCGTGGCGGGGTGGTTCGCCCTCAGCAAGTACCGCTTCCAGACGGCCGAAGGCGAGTTCAACTCCGCCTTGCAGTACAACCGCCAGCTGCCGGACGCCTTCGTGGGCCTGGCGCTCGTGCAGTTGCAGCAGTGGGAGTTCGAGGAGTGCCTCAAGAACGTCCGCCTGGCGTTGGGCGTGAACCCCAACCACGCCGACGCGCAGCTCGTGGAGGCCATATGCCTGCTTCAGTGGCGAAAGATCGACCAGGTCCTCGCGGTGCTGGAGAGGATTCTCCAGACCAATCCCAACAACCTGGAGGCCCTTTCGCTGGCCGCAGCTACGCACATCCGCCTGGGGGACGACCAGGCCGCCCAGCAGTACATGGACCGCGTCAGGGAGATCAACCCGCGGTGCGAGCTGCTTCCGCTGGCGATAGCGGACTGGCTGTCGGCGGCCCGGCAGTTCGACCAGGCCGAGCAGTACTACCGGCAGGCGATCGAACTGGCCCCTCACCTGGCCGAGCCTCTGACCGGCCTGGGGGAGCTTTACATGCAGACGGGCGAGGAAACATTGGCCCACCAGATGTTCAAGCAGGCCAACGATATCGACGACTTCCGCGCCGACGTGGTGAACTACCTCAACCTGCTGGTTGAAATGGAAGACTATCTCGTCCTGGAGACCGAACACTTCATCATCAAGGTCAGCGGCGAGCATGATGAAGTGCTGCTGGATCAGGTCGCCGCCGAGGCGGAGGGCATGTTCGAGGAGGTGTGCGCCGACTTCCAGCACGTTCCGCCTGTCAAGACGATCATCGAGGTGTTCCCCACGCATCCGAAGTTTTCCGTGCGACTGACAGGCCGGGGCTGGCTGGGCACGATCGGGGCGTGCACGGGGCGGGTGATCGTGCTGGTGGCGCCCAGCGAGGAGCGCAGCCTGTTCGGCACCTACAACTGGGTGGCGACCCTGCGCCACGAATACGCCCACACCGTGACGCTGTCGGCCACCAACAGCCGCATTCCCCACTGGTTCACCGAGGCGTGTGCCGTCTGGGAGCAGCCGGACCGGCGCAACTTCGAGGCGGTCCAGACACTGGTGGTCGCCACGCGGGAGAATCGGCTGTTCCCCGTCAGCCAGCTCGACTGGGGGTTCATCCGCCCCCGGCGCGGCGGCGATCGCGGCCTGGCCTACGCCCAGGCGGAATGGATGATGGAATACATCATTGAGACGCAAGGGTTCGACAAGATCATCGACATGCTGACGGCGTTCCGTGACGGCATGAAGCAGCCGGACGTTTTTACCGAGGTGCTGGGCACGACGGAGGACGACTTCGACGAGGCGTTCGTCAACTGGGCGCGGGAGCGGGTTGAGCGGTGGGGTTTCGACGCTCGCCCGATGCCGGAGGTCAGCGAGCTAGCGGGGCAAGTGCGGCAGAGGCCTGACGACATGGACCTGCTGGCCGACTACGCCCTGGTGCTGATGCGAAACAACGACGCCCCCAGGGCCCAGGCCACCGCCGCGAAAGTCCTGGAGACCGACGAGCAGAACGTCAAGGCCTTGGGCGTCATGGCGGTTGCACTGCTCGTGCAGGAGCAGTACGAGGAGGCGGTGGGCTACGCCCTGAGGCTGGATCTGGCTGACGAGCAGTCGCCCATAGCCGCTCGCGTTCTAGCCGACAGCTACCTCGCCCTCAAGCAATGGTCCCTGGCGATACTCTGGCTGGAGGAGCTCAAGCTGCGCCGCCCCATGGACCCGCGAAGCTACGAGCAACTGACCGTCATTTACGTCCAGCTCGGCCTGACCGACATGGCCCTGCCGAACCTCATCGAGCTGCATCGCTGGACGATGACCCACCAGGAGTACGCCCGCCAGATCGCCACCATCTATCGCGACGCCGGCGAGGAAGACAGGGCCCTGCACTACTTCCAGCAAATCGCGCACATCAACCCTTACGAGGCCAGCGCCTACGAGGCAATGGCCGCCATCCATCGCAATGCCCGCCGATACGACCAAGCCGTCACAGAGGTCCGACGACTGACCCTCCTCCAGCCGGACTCCGCCGACGCCTGGGCGAAGCTGGCGATGGTGCGGTTTGTCGCCGCCCGCGCCAGCGGCGACCGCGACGCCCTTGCCCAGGCGCTGGAGGAAGCAACCAGATCGCTCGAGCTGGACCCCGACGGGGGGGCGGACATCGTGATCGAGGGCATCCATCGAGAGATGGGCGTCACGCCCGATAACCCCGTCCCGCAAGACCAGGAGCCGGCCTCCCCATGACCATCCGCGAGTTTCAGCAATTCATTCGTGACAAATACTACGCCACGGACAGCGCCCGCGGCACGCCGGGGACGTTCATGTGGTTCGTCGAAGAGGTCGGCGAGTTGGCGTCCGCGCTGGCCGGCGACGACGACCACGACAAGGCCGAAGAGTTCGCCGACGTGCTGGCATGGCTGTGCACGCTGGCGAATATCAACGATGTCGACCTGGCCGACGCCGTCGAAAAGTATACCGTCGGCGGCGTGGAGGGCACCAAGTAGCCCGCCGCATCGACGCCGGCAGACGAGTTGACACTATCGGCCGGGCCCACCATACTGAACACCATGCGATTCGTGCTGGACATTCTGTACGCTGTCGGACTGGTGGTGACCAGCCCGGTGTGGCTATATCGCATGGTTCGCCACGGCCGGTATCGCAGCGGCAAGGCCCAACGGCTTAGCGGGGCTGTGCCTGTCCGCTACGGCCTCCAGCCTATCATCTGGATACACGCCGTCAGCCTCGGCGAGGCCAACGCCGCCCGTACGCTCGTCGACGAGCTGCACAGCCAACTGCCGGACTACCAGGTCGTGATATCGTCCACGACCGACACCGGCATGGCCGCCGCCCGCAAGCTGTTCAGCCCGGGCCACTGGGTGTTTTGCTGGCCGATGGACTTCTCCCTGGCCGTCAACCGGGCGCTGAACCGCCTGCGTCCGGGCCTCGTCGTGCTGATGGAAGGCGAAGTCTGGCCGAACTTCCTGGCTGAGTGCAACCGCCGCGAGATCCCCGTGGTGATCGTCAACGGCCGGCTGGGGGCCGATAAGGGCTACCCGCGATACAAGAAGCTCGGGCCCATAGCCCGCAAGCTTTTCGGCAGGCTCACCGCGGTCGGCGCCCAGACGGTCGACTACGCCGAACGGTTCGCTTCGCTGGGCGTGGCGGCTGAGCGCCTGCACGTGACCGGCATGATGAAGTTCGACACGGCCGTGACGGCCGACCACGTTGAAGGTCAGGATGAACTGGCCGCCGCGCTGGGCCTGTCGGACGGCGAGCAGCTCGTCGTCGCCGGCGGCACCGGGCCCGGCGAGGAACAGCTCCTTGTGGACTTCTGGCCGAAGCTCAAGGCCGTCCACCCCTCGGCCCGCCTGGCGATCGTGCCGCGAAAGCCCGAACGGTTCGACGAAGTCGCCCGCCTGATAGAACAGCGCGGCCTGAAAGTGATCCGCCGCAGCGACCGGCCGGACGGCGGCGCCGGCGCGGCCGACGGCGAGGCGATCATCCTGGGCGATAGCATGGGCGAGCTCCGCAAGTTCTACTCGCTGGCCTGCTGCGTGTTCGTCGGCAGGTCGCTCGTGCCGATGGGCGGGTCGGACATGATCGAGTCGGCCGCCCTGGGCAAGGCGACAGCCTTCGGGCCGCACACCTTCAACTTCCCCCAGGCCGACGACCTGGCCGCCCGCGGCTGTGTGCGCGTCGCAGACGCCGACGAACTGGCCGACCAGCTCGATCGGTGGCTCGCCGATCTGCCCGCCGCCGAAGCAGCCGGCCGGGATGCACACCGGTACGTCATCAGCCAGCAAGGCGCCACCCGCCGAAATGTCGAGATGATCTGCCGAGTGCTGAAACGCGTCCCCGCAGTCGCCCCCGGCGCCATCGCGACAGACGAAATCGTCGCAGAGGCGTGACCTCCCCAAGGGGAGGGAATTCGAAACGGAAGTGTGTACTTAGTGAAAACTGCGGGTAGAAGCTCACGAGCGGCTTGGCGGGCTGTTTTCTTCTTCGGTGGCAGATTCGCCTTCTTCCCACCCGTCTTTCGGCTTGGGCTTCTTCAGAGCGTGCTTCATGGCGTCTTGCCAGTCCACGCCGTCCGCGCGAAGCGCCTTGGGCTTTCGGCCGCGCTTCTTGCGTTGCCGGTCAGTCTTGGGCTTCTTCGCCATCTATCTGCTCTTGGGCAAACAGGCCGCCTATGTCGTCCTCGCCAGGTTCTGTGATTCTCAGCGGCGGGGTGCCGATCTTGCCGTTCAGCTTCAACAGGTCACCGTCGAATGTGTGTATCGTGTCAATTCCGTCGAACAGAGCTGTCGCCACAATGAACCGGTCCCCGACCCTTTTGATTCCATGCTGCGCCCCGATCTTAGCGCCCAAATCACTGATTCCCTTGTGGACCTGTCGGCGGACAATATAGGGGTTCTCGAACCAATCGGCAATCAATGCTTCCTGTTTGGCAACATCGACGCCTTGGTCGCGTAGATCGCCCAGGTGGCTGACCTCTCCCCTAGTTGTCTCTGAAACCACGATTAGAAGCTGGCCCGCCTCAGCCCTTTGCAGGAGCGGCTTAATCAGCGCATACCGCGATTTATCCTGTCCTTGTATGGCCTCTAGGATAACACACGCATCCCAAAGGACGCGCGCCACCTTGGGCTTTGCCTTCTTAGCTGCCATCCCGCAGCCTCCGGACGTACTCCACAGTATCTTCGCCGTGCGTTATGTCGATGTTGGCCGCATGCAGATCACGGACTTGCGGCAACTCGCATTGTTCACGCAGAACGTGAAACTCCTGTACCTCTATCGACACTGGTACATGCGACGGGTTATATTTCGCTGTACCAGTTACTTGGACCCTTGCATGCCGTTTGATAAGTTCTGCCGCGCGAGCCACGTCCTCCTCCGAGAAGACGCAGCGTATCTCATGGTTGGCGAGAGGGTCATAGATGCAGAAGTCAGGAGGATCGCCGTGTACAGACAGGGCCTCCAGCCTCCCCTCCAAGACAGTCTCGGCGCGATACTCGCTTGGAGCGCGCCCCAACACTTCGTCAACGTTTGCTGCGGTATGTGGTGTCACCGCGGTTCTGCTCTCGCCAGATTCAAATACGACCTCGGCAACCCCGTTTGTCGAAACCGCAGCTATCGCCTTCGCCTTCATCATGGCGATGTCCGAGAAGAACCTGGGCCTCTGTGCCGAGCCTTCAATTATGGCCAGACCATCCACGAAAGCGGCAGCCACATCAACGTCAGGCCCCCGCCCCTCCCTTTGTCCCGCCAGGACCACTGTTAGCGGGCTGTGCATATCAGCGTCGATGATTTGCCATTCCAGCATCGGGCCTCTTGGGGGCACCGCCTGCTTGTTGATCTCCCGCAGAGCCTCGGCGACTGCTCCGACAAGATCGGCAAAGGACTTGACCGTGACGCCAATGCCTCTTGGCCTAATCCGTATTCTGAGTTTCTGAGCGCTCATGGCTGTCCTCTCCTGATTAGCCAATCAATGCGCATTTGTCCAGCACTTGCCTCATGCTACTTCTGGGTCCCGATAAAACAGCCTTTTGCCTTGACTCGCTCGCATCGCCGTGGCTACCCGATTCCCATCATCTATTTTACGAGTATCCCACCGGAATTGAAACTCCGCAAGGTATCGGCGCAAATGTTTCTTGCTGACCGCATGGAACGTGCCCATCAGCCCCCGCTTTAACAGGGCAAAGAAACTCTCGGCGGTGTTGGTGTGAACATTACCGCGCGCAAATTCGTTCCTGTTGTGCTGGACCCGCTCAACGCCGCTCGGCCGTGTGCGCCGCAGGGGCCGATACGATTGAAAATCATCGGTGTGGAGCTTGGCGGCCCCGTGTGTATTCTGACGGATCGCAATTCGAAATACGAAAACGAGTCGGATTTCGAGTTTCGTGCTTGGCAGCGTGTCACGCCTTGCCGGCTGAGGGGCACAGCTTGTTGACGCAACAGGCGGGGCAGTCGGGCTTGCGGGCGGTGCAGACGGCGCGGCCGTGGTGAATCAGCAGGAAGCTGAAACGAATCCACTCCTTCTGCGGGACGAGGTCCATCAGGTCGCGTTCGATCTTGACGGGGTCGGTGTGTTTGGTCATACCCAGCCGGCCGGCGAGGCGCTTGACGTGCGTGTCGACGACGAGGCCCTCGGCTATGCCAAACGCCGCACCCAGCACGCAGTTGGCCGTCTTGCGGGCGGCGCCCGGCAGCGTGAGCAGCTCGTCCATCGTCTGCGGCACCCGGCCGTTGAAATCGCTGAGCACCTTCGCCGCGGCCGCCCGAATATTCTTGGCCTTATTGCGGAAGAAGCCGGTCGAGCGGATCTCATTTTCCAGCTCCGCCTGGCCGGCATTGGCGAAGTCAGCTGCGGACCTGTACTTCTTGAACAGCGTCCGCGTGACCACGTTCACCCGCACGTCGGTGCACTGGGCCGACAGAATCGTCGCCACCAGCAGCTCGAATGCGTTGCTCCTCTTCAGCGCGCAGCCGGCTGTGGGATACGCCTTCTTAAGGAGGGCGATTATCCGGGCGGTGCGTTTTTTCAAGTCGGCCTTGGATTCGCGCGGCATGCGTGCCTTCACGCCGGGGGGGCGTCCTTATTGCGGTAATACGGGCCTTGGCCCCAGTAGAGCTTGTCGGTCAGCGTGTGGAAGAAGCTGCGATCGGGGCAGGGAATTATCCGCACGGGGCTGTCGGCGCGGGTGATCTCGACGGTGTCGCCGTCGCACAGGCCTGTCGTTGCCTGGCCGTCGATGATGATCGCCGAGCCCGGGTTCACGCGCAGAGCGGTGATGAGGATCGCCCTGTCGGGGGTGAGCACGATCGGCCGCAGCGACAGTGTGTGTGATGCGACGGGCGTGATGACGATCGCCTCGAGCGTCGGCTGGAGGATCGGCCCGCCGAGCGACATGTTGTAAGCCGTCGACCCGGTCGGCGTGCAGACGACCACCCCGTCGCCGAGATACTGACTGACCTGCGTGCCGTCGTAGGTGACGACCAGGTCGATCATGCGGTGGGGGGCGCCGGCCAGGATTGACACGTCGTTGAGAGCCGTCGCGCAGAACCGGTGGGCGTCGCAGTTGACCACTCGTGCCTGAAGCATCATCCGGTCGGTCGGCTGCACGCGTCCGTCCAGGATATCCTGGAAGTGTCGCTGCATCTGCTCGACGGTGAACTCGGCGAGAAAGCCCAGCTTGCCCATGTTCACGCCCAGCAGGGGAGTGCCCGTTCCCGCCAGCGAGCGGGCAGCGGTCAGCAGCGTGCCGTCGCCGCCGAACACGATGCACAGGTCGGCGCTCTTGGCCTCCTCGGCCAGGGGCTGATCGGCCGGGCTGACGGCGACTACCTCGGCGCGCTCGGTCAGCCATGGCCGAAGCTTGTCGATCTGCTCGCCGACGCCGGGCTTGTCCATGTGGCCCAGGATTATTATCCGTTTGCGTGCCATAGTTCTGTCCTGTCCTGCGTGGCCGGTGGATTACTTGCCGACCGGCGGGGCGAGATATATGTTCTGGCCGGTGAGCTTCATGCCGGGGTCGATCTTCTCGGCCAGTTGGCGTGCGCTGTCGGCGAAGAGCGGAGAGATTTCCAGCGCCACGGCCACTTGTCCGTCGGCGTCGCGCGGCACGGACACCCCGGCCGCCTCGAGCCACTCCGCCGCCCGGCGGACCTGGTCGTGCAGGCTGGTGGCGATGCTGTCGGGGCCGGTGGCGTTCTTGATCGGGCTGAACTCCTCGCTGCGGAGCGTTTCCAGGATAACGGTCTGCCTGGCCAGCGGCATGGCGTCGAAGACGAACATCTCCAGCTTGACGGCGTTGGGCTCAGTGGGCGTGACGCGCCGGCCGTCGGCGGCGATGTGAGACACTGTCTTCTCGGCCCGGTGGAGTGGGAGGCGGCAGGGCCCGGCTTCGGTCAGTCGCTCGACGAACTCGCGCGAAAGCAGGTGGATGGCGATGGATCCAGCCGAGAACTTCAGCCGTCCGTCAGGCCCGGTAGAGCGGGCGAGGTCTGCGGGCATGTCGGAATACTCGATGACCGTCACCTTGCCGTCGATCAGGCCGAAACTGCCCAGCCCCTCCAGCGGGTCGCGTTTTGCGATAGCCTTGGCGGACATCTCCGCGCCGGTGAGCTCGTGCAAACCGATGAACAGCGGGTCGACGCACCTGACCAGGGGATTGTCGACCTGGAAGTAGCTGATTATCTCCACGCCGCGGCGGGCCATGTCTTCCAGCGCCCCGGAGTCTCGCAGGGCCGGCAGGCAGCCGCCGTGTCCGTTGGGGTTGGTCGCGACAACGCCCTCCTCAGCCAGCAGGACCCGCCCGTCGGACCCCACAGCCGGGATCGTCCCTTGCCGCAGGAAAAACACGTCATCGGCGCCCAGGTGGAAGTTGTCGTGCCGGCGGAAGAACGCCCGCGTGGCCACGTCGTTGAACGGACTGGTCATGACGTACCACGGAATTGGCTTTCCGCCGCGCCGCCCGGCGGCGAGGACCTGCTCGGCGAAGAGCTGGAACAGGGGTTTTTTCGCCACGGGCGTCGCTTCCAGGCAGCCCTTGGGGCCCTCGTAGCCCAGCCGCGTGCCCTGGCCGCCGGCAACGACGAACGCCGCCACCTTGCCTTCGGCGATCAGTTGCTCGCCTCGCTTGCGTGCCTCGTCGTGGGCGGCGACAGCCGAATCGGCTGGGCGGGCTGGGACGATCTCAGGCGGCTGAATGTCGCCGGGCAACTCAAAGCGCGGCTTGTTGAGGACGAACTTTTCGATCAGTCCGTCGAGGACGTCGAAGTCGATCGCCGCGATCTGCTCCAGCAAGGCGTGCTGCTGCTGCGGGCCCAGCTTGTCATGGAAGGCCAGCAGGTGCAACTGGTTATGAGCGTCCAGCATTCGCCGAACGGCGTCAAGTTCAGCCATCGTGTCTCCGTCGCGGCACCGAGTGCGGCCGCCCGGTCTCGTTGGTCGCATGAAGGTTAGGCAGCCCGGCTCGACCTGTCAACAAGTATCCAACCCTCGGCTGATAGCTGTCCTGCAGGCGGCTGGACGCCATGCCGGGCTGCATTTCGATTAGAATATGTCACCGCGCCATGCCGATAGGGACCTCTGTCAAGCCCGGCCAGCCGGGCGCACGGTGAAGGGCGCCAGAGAATGTGCTTACGTTTTCTTGACACCCCCCTTGACATGCAGTACGAACGAGCCGTATCATACCAATAGCTCCGAGCGCCAACGGACAGAAGTCCACTCAGCCGTTGACACCGCCCCGGAGCATCTGGTATACTCATCGATATCCTCAGTATAGTGCAGTCCACAGTCCGGACGACGGTCGTCCGAACATGATACTTCGGCTGGGAAAGCCAACGGCGCCAACTGGCCTGTTTCGTGGCGTTCCCGCATCGCAACATGCCTGGCCGCGGGCCCTTACGGACCATTTGAAAACTAGCTTGCCGCGTGTGTCAGACCTATGGGATAGGAGGTCGCAGTTATGCGACGAAAAGCATTTACATTAATTGAGCTGTTGGTGGTCATCGGGATCATCGGAGTGCTGGTAACGATCTTGCTGCCCGAACTGAACAAGATTTACAATAAGGCCCGTCTTGGGGCCTGCCAAGGCAACCTCCATACCCTCGGCGTGTCTCTCGCGACGTATTTCGAAGACGAAAAATACATGCCGGTCATCCGGAGGCAGCCCATCAATTCCGACGAAGAGGTCAACAGCAGGCCGACGGAAAACAACGACACTGACGCCGGTTATGGCGAGCCGGACGAGGAAGAAAACGACTGGGACGTGCTGGGCGACCAGGCAATGCAGAACGTCTGGCTGATGATAGCCACAGCCTACGTCGATCAGATGGTATTCAGGTGCCAGGCTGACAGCGAGTACGAAGAGCGCGGCATGCAGTGGTTGAACTACGGCTGGACCAGCGAGTATCAATACTCCTACGGGTTGCAGTGGCCTTACAGCCGCAACACTAGCGGCACTCGCAACCAGGCCGGCCTGACCGGAAACATGACCGGCGTCGTTGCCACTATGGCCGACTACAATCCCGCCGTGGTGGATGACACTATCGGAGTCGGCGAAACAGGCAGCGACTTCACCGATCCTTCCAACCACACGAAGCTGGGCACCAACCTGCTGCTGGCCAACGGATCAGTGAAGTATCACAACGAAGAAACAGACTCTCTGGCCGGTCACGGCGGCGACGATGTCTACACCGGCGGGCCCGAGGAGGCGGACATAGTCGGCGCGATGCCCGAATACATCTCCGACCCGCCGACCGGATACAAGGCGGACTTCGACACCAGCATCGCCCTGCCCGGACGTGAAGATATCCCGGAAGGCCCGTAGGCGCGGGCGAAGGCCTATATTGTTGCAGTGAACTTGCGATCGGGGCGGCCGATGACGGTCGTCCCGATCGTCTCATTGCGCCGGCTACCATGTGGAAATTGGTGTAGCGCTTACCCGTTCGTGGTATGCTGACTCAACTGGCGCCTGCCCGCCGGCAGGCAGGGGCCGAAGCAGGCATTGGGAACGAATCTTGGAACTCAGCATTACACTTCAGGAGTCCACGCGGGCGCGGGTGTTGTTCGGCCCGGCCGACGGGCACCTCAAGATGGTTCGGGAGGCTCTGGGTGTGCAGGTTTTCGCCCGGGGCGGTCAGATCAGGCTGACCGGCTCGTCACAGAACGTCTCGCGAGCTGCTGCGGTGTTCGAACGTCTCCAGCGGGCGATTCGCCACGGTGAGCACCTTTCGGCAGATATGGTGGCTGAGGCGATTGCCGCCGCGGCCGACAGCGGGGAACAGGCCCGCGGGGAAGTGCTGGACGTGTATTCGTCCGGCCAGCTGGTAAAGCCCAAGACGCCCGGCCAGGCGCGATACCTCCAGGCGATGCAGGCCAAGGACATGGTCTTCTGCATGGGCCCGGCCGGGACAGGCAAGACATACCTGGCGGTCGCCCTGGCGATTCACATGCTCAAGCACGACAGGGCCAAGCGGCTGATCCTCGTCCGCCCGGCCGTCGAAGCCGGCGAGAAGCTCGGCTTCCTGCCGGGCGACATGCAGGCGAAGGTCAATCCGTACCTCCGCCCGCTGTTCGACGCCCTGCATGACATGATGGAATACGACCAGATTCGCCGATTCATGGTTAGTGACATGATCGAGGTCATTCCGCTGGCGTTCATGCGAGGCCGAACCCTTAACGACAGTATCATAATCCTGGACGAGGCCCAGAACACGACGGTCTCCCAGATGCTTATGTTCCTGACCCGTATGGGGCACGGTTCGAAGGTGATCGTCACCGGCGACGACAGCCAGATAGATCTCGACCCCGGCGTGGCGAACGGGCTGTTGGACGCCCACAAGCGGCTGGCCGGCATCAAGGGATTGGCGGTGATCCGCCTGGACAAGACCGACATCGTCAGACATAGGCTGGTGCAGAATATCGTCGAAGCCTACGCCCGTGACGGCCGGGCCTCCTCGCCCCCGGCCGGCGAGGGGGGCGACGGCGACCGCCAGAGCGACGAATAGGTCATTACGAGCACTCATGTGGCCCTTTAAGAGAAAACTCATGCAGCGCCGGCTCGAGGTCCGCAAGAGCCTCCGCTCCACCGAGCCGGGCTGGTGGCAGAGCATTCGAGCGACCAGCGGCGTCGTTCCGCTGCTGCTGGTGGTCGTGTTCTGCGCCGGCGTGATGCTGCTGGACATGTGGCCCATAGACCCGATGACCTATCGGCGGGGGCAGTATGTTCCGGCTGACATCTACGCGCGCGTGACGTTCTATACGTATCCTCAGAACCTACAGGACGACAAACGCAGCGAGATCGAGCGCACAACGCCCGGGGAGTTCGTCCTCGACGAGCAATTCGTCAGCCAAATCGCCGCGACGCTCCGATCCGCGCCGCTCCAGCTCCAGGCGGCTGAAGAACCTACCGAGGAGCAGCCGAGCCTGGCCGAGGCGTTCGGGGTGACCACCGACGAGGACAGGCAGCGGTGGGCTGCACTTGCAGAAGGCGACGCCAGGAGCGCCTACGAAGACCAGATATCCCTGTTGGTGAAGGAGCTTGCTAACTTCTACCTGCTGAGACAGGAGGAACTGACCGCGCAGCTGTTGCGC
>SDBT01012576.1_pt1 | contig 13598 bp, 11 predicted proteins | sample 2277101 | NCBI WGS metagenome assembly SDBT01 (sample SAMN10404973, study PRJNA504765) | marine sediment metagenome | isolation source: marine sediment core GS10_PC15, 103 cmbsf | place: Arctic Ocean: Southern Knipovich Ridge | collected 2010
GGCTTTCGCGACGTCAGCAGTGAGCGGCATCGAGTGAACGATTGTGCCGTCCGCGACAGCATGCATGTCGCCGCCTGTGCGCGTACCCTTCGCGAACTTGGTCGACGCCTTCAGCATCGCTTCGTCGGGAATGTAGTCGTCCTGCAAGTCGACGTACGGCTGTCCGCCTTGTGTGCAGATGATCGCCCAGCCGAAGACCAGCCCCAAGCTGGTGTCGACCTTGGCGACCTGACATTCAAGTCGCTTCGAAATCATAGGATGGTTCCCATCGGGAGTTGTCATGGTAGCAGAAGATGACGCCTCTGCGCAATCCCTGATTTCCACGGGGTCTGCGGCGTTTGCGGCTTTGTACGTTGAACCGCCGGATCGCTTTTGCCTACGCTTGCGGCGGCGTCGGTCCTTGGACCGTTTGTGAGTGCTCATACTGCTACGAGTTCGGGGATGTCAGCGGTGAAACGAGTGCTCTTCGCGCACCGGCACTTGATGACGTCGGACGCTGGCGCACGCTGGTCGCCGGGGTATCGGAGACGGTTTCCCGTGCCTGAGAGGAAGGGTTCCCCAAACACACGGATCTGTCCGTTCATGAACGTGTGGCTCGGATGCCGGACGCGCGGACCGCCCGCGGTATGCCAGACCTGGGTCAGCTCCTCGTCAATGAGCCCCTGGGAGACAGCCTCTCGGAACCCTTGGTCGGAGCCTTGGTGGACGGCTCCCAGGGCTTCGGTCCTGGCGATGGTTTCGGCCCTGGCGGCCAGGGAGCGCTTGTGGTATTGGTCGACCATGTCGTCGATCTTGCCCTGGGAGATGGGCTCACCACTGGTCACGGCCGACTGGATCGTGCGGTCGAAGCGCTTGTCGCGGAGCTGGAAGGACAGCGCTCGAGCGCTGCCTGCCTCCAAGGCGCGGCGGAAGTTGGACACGGCCGCGACCTGCCTGGTCGTGAGGCCGATGCTCTGACGGAAGAGCCGTGCCTGCTCGCGAGGGTTGAGGCCCAGGCGGATGCCTGCGACCAGAGCAGCTCTGGTCGCGGACCTCTGCCCAGAGGTGAACTGCTGGATGAGGCGCAGGCTGGCCTCGCGCATGTGCTGGACGGCGCGGGTGTTCACTCGGTCGAAGTTGACCTCGATCCCGATCGACCCGGAGATGAAGGCCATGACGTCGTCGGCCGCGAGCAGGTACGCGGTGACGTAGGCATTCGACAGGTTCACCGCGGCCAGCTCAGCCTGGAGGAGGGCCTCGTCGAATCGGCCCTGTCCAAGCAGCAGCTCCAGCTCGCCGAGCGTGACTGTGTCGCGGATCTGATCCACGGCGCGCATGAAGCTCTGGCGGAAGATGGCCTCCGCCTTCGTCAGCAGTGCGTCGATGCGCGAAGAGTCGTACTCGAACTCAGCCACGGACTTCGACGATGTAGGTGGCACCGGCGGGATCGCGCACAATCGGCCCGGTGAGATGGAAGGTAGTGCCCTCGGCGATGACGCGGTCTTCGTCCTGCGGAATGACTCCGCTTGGCAGGCTGTCCCCAATGATGAGGATCACGCGGCTGCCTTGTGCAATGACGGAATCGCCCATGCGCCGAGAGTCATACGTGTCGATGAAGCCCTTGCAGACGTGGGGCGTCTCGATGATCGGCTTACCGGCGGTGAGGTCCAGTGGATCCTCAGCGCCGAGCGATCGTGACAGGAGGGTGACTTCGGGTGTGCCGGGACCGAGCGCACTCAGCAGCTCTGCCGCGATGTCTACCCCGAAGCCCTTGAACAGTTCAGTTCCCATGGATCAGGGGAAGCCTTCCCCGTCTCGTAGCTCGTAGCGGTCGCAGTCGTCGAACTGCGAATTGTCGCAGGTGCCACTCGCGATGGAGCCGCTGTTGGTCTGGTCGCCAGCACTGGTGAAGCACTTCACCAGCCGCCAGGCCTGGGTCGGCAGCGTCGTGCCTGGGTTACCCTGGGCATCGCCAGCGCGGAAGAACTCCACCACAGCAGAGCCCGCACCGACCTTCTTGATGTTCTTGCCTGTGCCTGCGGCGTCGCTCGCGGCGTTGTCGCCCAGGATGACCAGGACCAGCTCCGAGATGGACTCGCACAGCTCGTCGGGGACGACGGTGTCGACGACCGCCTCGCCGTTGCAGTCGATCATGCCGGTGCGCGGCCAGGCGAGCGGCTGCGGCGAGACCAGGTCCGTGGGCGAACCCTGGAACGTGAGCGTATCCATCCAGCGCGTGGCCTGAACGTGGGCCTTCTTGCGGTCGCCGGAGTCGGCGTCGTCGTAGGCGCTGGTGCCGAGGCGTCCCGCGATGTAGGCCTTGACCTCGGCCTCTGTGCCGTACACGTCGTACAGGTTGCCGCTGATGGTGATCTGGGTGACGCTACTCATTTCGTGATGTCCTGTTCGAAGACCCAGTCGCTCTTGACCACCGTGCGCAGGGCGGACGCGCCATCGGTCTGCTGGATGTCGTAGAAGAACTCGCCGAGATTGTCCGCCTCCCCGATGCTGAGTGTGAACGTGACCTTGCCGTCTGTGCCTGTAGGGACCACGCCGGTGAGCTGGAACAGGTTGTTGCCGGAGGCGATCGGCTCTTCCTCCGGGTCGACCGTCAGCAGGTAGGTGAAGCCGGTGATGTCCACGACCACCCCGGCCGAATCCTTGATCGTGAAGGTGATCGGGAAGGTGTCGCCGCGCTTGCGGCAGATGGGGATATCCGAGGGTGTCTGTGCCATCAGCAGTCAATCTCCACGTCCAGGTCGTCGCTATCTAGCGTGACGTCCAGGTCGTCGTCGAGGGTTACATCGTAAGCGATTTCGTCCACGACCGCCACCAGCTCCTCGGTGGGGATGGTCACAGACAGGTCTACGGCGTCCAGGGTGATCGCCAGATCGGCGTCGTCCAGGGTCACGTCGCCCGCATCGAACACGACGGAGCCGCCGGACGGGAACGTCCGGAAGAGGGTCTGCACCCTGCGGTTGAGGCTCTGAACGATGATGGCCATTAGGTAGCGGTCGGAACAGCGTGTCGTGTGGTCACAGTGCCGCTGGCGTCCTGGACGGCCACCACGGTGTAGTAGGGCTCGTCGGCCGCGAGGGCCTGAGTCACTTCGATCTCGAAGTGGCCGTTCGCGTCCGGAGAGACGTCGTTGACGGTGAAGAGCTGAGACCCGTCGGCGTTGTACCAGGTCACGGTGGCGTCGACCAGGCCAGCGACCACGACCGCACCCTCGCGCTCGAGCCAGGCACCCATCTTGATGAGGGTGTTGACCTCGTCGTAGGCGACCTCAAGGAAGGACTCGTCGGGGATCGGCGCGGCGATGAGGGCCGGCGACGTGGACTGGTTGATGATGTTGAAGGTGAAGTCGCTCGCACAGACTGGGTGCTGCACAGCGCCGGCCAGGGAGCCCACTCGGCCCACCAGGTTGCCGCCCCGAACGGAGGTGACCACGGTGCTCGGGCCGGCGCGGTCGTCGAACTTGACGCACCAGTCCACCAGGGTCACCGTGATGCCGACGAAGTCACCACCACCCAGGTCCGTCTTGCCTGCGCCGAAGATGAAGGCCGAGACCGACATTGCCTCGTGAGTCGAGAGGAACTCCTGAGACTTGTCCCACAGCTCTTGGATCGTCAGCTCCAAGTCCGGCGCGGCTACGCGGATTTCCTGGCTGGGGATGTCAAAGGACAGTGTCGGCATCGAACCCAGCCCTGGCCAGCTCCAACTCCCGCTTGTCACAGTCCGCCATGAGCTGTCGATACTCACGGATCTTGGCGTGTTCGGCTACCTGCGTAGACTGGAGCGCCTTGATGTTGCCCTCCATCTGACGGATGGCACCCTCGAGCTGCTCCTTGTCGTACTTCCCATACTTGCCGAGGATGTCGCGTAGGCGCTGCTCCTTGTCGGCCTTCGCGATCTCCGTGAGTACGCCCATGCGCTCGCGATGGGTGAGCTGTTCGAGGCGCTTGCCGTGCCAGCGCATTGAGGACTTGTCTCCGTGTTCCATAGTGACTCTCTTGTGGGGATGGGGTGTAGGAAACGGGGGCAGCCGACGTGTTCGGCTGCCCCCACTCGGCGGATCTAGGTAGCGATCGTGTCGAGGGAGCGGATGGCGGCCAGGCTCAGGCCGGTCGAACCGACGGTCGCGTTCTGGGTGAAGGGAAGGATGACCTTGCCCTGGCGCACGTTGGCCACGACCCCGAAGGAGGTCGACTGGACGAGGCTGTTGCTGATCGAGCCCGAGTCGCCGGCTACGGCCGCACGGTCGATGATGGGCGCGAAGACGTTGTCGTCGGTCGTGTAGGCCACGTTGACCTCACCGACCTCGTAGCCGTCACCGTTCCAGTCCGTGATGTCCGTCGTGGTGAGTTCGGTCTCGGAAACCACCACGAGCACGATTGCGTTCACACCCTCAGTGGTGCTCCGGCAGCGCGCACCGACCTCGATGCCGTCCGTCTGGAACGTAGCACCTGCGTCGATCAGCGAGTTGAGGTCACCACCGGTCGCCGTGCCAGCCGCCGTGATGAGCGTGAACACCGTCGAGGTGCGGCTGGAGTAGCGGTAGCAGTGCTCCTCCTGGGCGGAGTCGTCGACCACCCGGATGAAGCCAGCCTGCGGGACATCGGAGTCGATGGAGCCCGTCACCGTGATGATGGCGTCGCTGATCGAAGCGACGGCCATGCCGCCGAAGCGGTCCTTGTCGATGTCGCCGGCCGTGCCGTCGTCGTCCGCGAGGAAGACCACGTCGAGGACTTCGAGTCCGGTGACCTCGACCGACACCGTATTGGGCGGTGTGCGGAGGACGCCGTTGTCGTCGACCAGGATGTAGTTCTGCTCGTCGCCGCTGTCCGGGTTGCTGAAGAGCACGCCACGGCTACCGAAAATCTGCGTACCGGTCGAGGTCCCGAACGGGCTCGCCTTGACGGGCGTGATGCTCACGGGAGCGCCCATGACGTCGACCGTGTTCGCCGACTCGTCGTCGAGCTGGTCGTCGTTGAGCAGGGTCGTCAGGTCGAACGGGTCGGACAGCATCAGGTAGTCGTCCGTGACGTTGTCCGACAGGATGACAGCGGAGAAGGTCGCCGCGTTCTCGATGACGTCGTCGCCCTCGGTCATCGAGGCGGACTCAGCGTCGTAGGCCACGAAGACCTGGGAGCCGCGGAACTGCTCACCGTCGAGGTTCACGCCCGCGCCGAACAGGTCGACGTTGCCACCACCACGCCGAGTGACGTACTTGATGCGCTCGTAGACGTTCGCCTGCGGGACGTTACCCTGGGCATCGACTTCCATCGAGTAGGGCTCAGCCACGCTGTCGCCGTCGTGGTCGAAGGTACGCGTGCCCAGGACGATGGTGACTGTGCCACCTTCGCCGGAGGCCGAGTCTGTCGGTCCTGTCAGGTTCGCCGCCGGGGCGCCCATGACGGTGCCGTTTCGGTTTGGAGAGGTGAAGGTGTCGTCGTTGGCCCATGCGGCCAGGTCGCCCACCAGGTACCACTCGAAGGTGCCCGTCGCGCCGCCGTCCGTGACCGCGGTCACGATGGCGAAGGAGCCCACCTGGGTCGTGTTCGTCAGAAGGTCGCCGACGAGCATCGCCGAGCCGGTGCCGGCATCCCAGGCGCCGGAGCGATAGCCGGTCGTGTTGTTCGGGTCATCCGCGGTCGCGAGCGGGAGGGCCGCTCGACCACCACCGGAGACGTCCAGGGCGAAGTTGTCGTACAGCGCCGTGTACCGGCGGCTGAAGACTTCCAGCTCACCGTTGGCGATGAGCGTGCTGTCCAGGCGAACCCGGACGAGGATGTCGATGATGCCCAGGGAGGCTGTGGGGTCCGTGGTCCACCACTGTGCGAGCTTGACGCGTTCCTGGACGACGTAGACCTCCGAGCTAGAGGCCACTCCACCGATCACCTGGATGTTCGACCAGAGCTGCTCCCCCGTGGTGGAGACAGCGGTCGAGGTCACTGTGCCAGTGCCGCCGTCAGTCGTGACCTCCAGCACTTCGGACGCGTTGTCGAAGAGGTCGGTCGCCGGGTCGTCGGGACGGATCCATATGATGGTCGTGCCGTCCGGCAGTGTTTCGAAGTCGAGCAGGGTCCCTGTGTCCGTGGTCGTGACCCCGAGCACCTGACGACCGATGTCGCCGGACACGAACGGCGTTGAGTCGTTGTGCGCGATCGACACGACCTCGCCACTGGCCTGGGCCACCGTCGAGATGGCGCCGCCGTCGAGGAAGTTCGTGGAGAGGTTCGGCATGAAGTATGCGTTCTCCATCGTGTAGGCCTCGGGCGTCGTGGGCAGCATGGGGTTGAGGAAGTCCATCGCGGCGTGCTCGTCCATCGCATCAGCGACGGCAGAGTAGAGCGTGTTGCTCGAGCGTACCGCGGTGGGGGATCCGCCAGTTGTGACGTGGCGGATCATGCGAAGGCCGGCAACTGCAAGGCTGCCTACGGTTTCGTCTTCGAACGCGATTTCCCAATCGTCGTTGAGGATGGAGATGATGGTCATCTTGGTTGGTCTCTCTAGGTTGGCTCAGAGGGACGAGGGAAATCGGCCCACGGGGTCTTGGATCCAGGTGGCCTTCACACTGAGGCCACTGCTGATGATAGTGTTGTCTTGCCGAAACGGCAAGAACCTTGTGACATCCAGGGTCACCTTGCTGCCTACGGCCACTGTAGGGCTGGCCACGGCGGTGATGCGCGCACGGACGAAGTAGAAGGAGAACGATCCAGGAAGCGTCCTCTTCGCCCAGTCGCCAGGAATGGTCCAGGAGACGATGCCGTCCTGACTGTAGCCACTGGTACTGTCCGTGGCTCCGAGGGACTCCCAGGAATCCCCATCCCAGTATTCCCAGAGCAGAGTGATGCCGGAACCGACCGTGCCGATCTCCAGTGCGATCTGGGCGAACTGCTCAGCCTGACCAAGATGGTACTTGTCGCCGACCAGGGGCGTAGCGCTGGTCAGGGTCATGTTCGTTGCGGCGTCGTTCGCCTCGTCGGTTTCAAAAAGTAGTGTGATGTCGAAATCGAGAAGGGCCTGTGCGTGAGCTGGCTTACCGGCGCAGCGTGCCGCCACTCGCACATCAGTGTCACCAGTGTAGTCGAAAAGGGTCGACGCCTTGAAAGCACCGGCGCCATCATCATCGAACGCAAGCTCGTTGAGGATCTCAAGGTTGTCGGATGTCCGGTGAACACTGACCCGAGTGCCTTCGGTGACGCCGGTGACTTCCACCGGGCGTAGGTTCTCGATGAACGTGATGCCTGGATCCGGCCCCAAGTCTTCGGACTCCACCGGGTCCGATGTTCCGGTCGCTTGTATCGTGACTACGCCCCCAACCCAAACCCAGAACCCCAAGTCGACGGCGGAGTCAGCAGTCCATGTGGATGAGGACAGTACAGATTTATTTCCAGCATGGGAGGGGAATGAGTCATCCACCGAAACTTGGACGAAGTTACTGACATCGCCGCCAGTGTATTCGACTGCCAGCACGTACTTGGTTGCTGAGACAAGCGTGAAACGATTGATGCGGAATTCGAAGTCAACGTAGGTTTCCGCAGTTGTTAGCGTGGACACGTCCAGCACTTCCGACACCGCTAGGACAGCACCCGTTGGGATGCTGCTTGTCCCGAAGGTGCCACTGTGCGCGTAGAGGTTCAGCACGAGGTTGCCCGTGGGCGATCCTACCTTACTCAAGGCGACCCGCGCCCGTACCATTTCTCCTGAGAGTCCTGTGAACGACTGGGCCGCCCCATCATCCGTGCCGTCTCCAATATCAATAAACTTCCCCAGTTGGATCTCATCATTATAGGAATCAACAAGACTTGCAGAGTCCCTTGAAGCGACGTCGAACTTCTTCGCACCACTGCCGAAGAACTCGAAATCGGGGAGTGGTATGGTCCCCCCGGCGGTTGGGACCGAGATCATGTGTTCGTTGATGTCCTGAACTTCGCCGCTCGTTCCAATAGGATTCGTCGTCATGACTGTTTCGACAATCACAGCTATGTAGTACAACGGCGACTCCCCGTTCAGACTGACTGTCTCCCAATCAGGTATGAGCGTAGTCAGGTCGAACGACACTGTGTTGGTTCCAGTAGTGGACAGTCCGTTCGTACCGTCTACAAGAGCATGCCTACTAAGCGCATCGAAAAAGGAACCATTCCAATATGACCAACTAACAGAGCCCCCAGACCGTGCCGTGGATACATTGATGGATACCTTGCTGAACTTTGACTTGGACCCAATCGCAAAAAAGTCAGAGGTTGCTTCTGTCGCAGGAAAGAAAACGACGTCGGCGGCAGTAGCGTTGTTGAACTCGTCAGTCATCTCGACATACAAGTCCGGCACGGCCGATATATCAACCTGCCAGCACCTCTCGGCTGGGCCGGTATCGTCGCCGAAAATGCAGGACGTACTCTGGGCATTGTTGAAAGGTCCGAGTTCCAATCCAAGATCCGGTACAGGCGAGATGATCGTGTTGTTCAACCAGTTCGCAAGATTGATCTGAATCTCACCGCACTCAGTAAAAGTGCTGCCGAGAATAGTGGTTTTGCTGGTGACGTCAAATCGAAGTATTCCTGAACCCTTCCAAGACACACCAGAGACCTCAACGGAGGTCAAGTGTGAGACGTCGGTCTCTGCATCGAACGTCCACTTCGGGCCGTCGCTCTGGATCACACCGCCCTTCAGACCAAGGCGATCGTCGCCGGTGCCGATGACCGTACCGAACTTGATGTCGGTGGTTCCCGTTGTATTTCCCTCACACACGATCTTGTAGAGCACGTCCGAATCAATTGAACTGACTACCGCCGTGCCGTTATGGTACAGCGGGTTGTCGAACTCCACCACCGCGCCAGACGTGTCGTCCCATAGCGATGTCTTGGTTCCGGAGCCGTCGCCGATCTGGAGTCCGCCCTTCAGGTAGAAGACGCCGCTACGTTCCTCGATGATCCCGTACTTGTTGGCATCTAGGTCGTCGTCATCGAACAGCTCTTGCCAGGTGCAGGGATCGGTTGAGTCTCCATCTTCGATCTGAAGACCAGTGCCGTAGTCGATGCGGTCAAGAATCAAGTTCTCTACCTTCGAACTCACAGACGCCGACTTACACCCGATTCCGATGTGAGTCACGGCCGTCAAGGTGGCGGCCGTGGCGGCTGTTTCGCTCGGCGGCTTAGTGATATCGACGACGTACCGCTTGAAGGCTCCGTCGCTAACATCAGATCCCCCGACATAGTATTTGTTCCAGTTGGAAGTAGAGCTTGCGACAATGACGTACAGTCCGCCGTTCTCGCGAGTGTCCATCTGGGACATCGTCGTCATGGCAGCCCACAGGAAGACATGCTTGTTGGCGTCACCTGTAAGGTCGACACTGCCGACGTTCGTGTACCAGACACCTTCATCTCGGGTGGAGCCTGAGACCTTGATGGAGACGGCTTGCGTGCCCTGCACGAAGATGTCCGACTCGTTCTGCTCGTTAGGGCTTCCGCCGCCACTGTGACGGAACCCATCGAAGTTCGTAGTCGACTCCGCTGTGGAGACGTTCGTGAGGCCGATCGTCTCGCTGATGTTGATGGTGGGGGCGGTCATCAGATGGTGGTTGGGAACTGGCCAATGGGGTCGACGATCCAGTCGGCCCTGACTGACAGGCCGTCATTCGTGATTGTAGCAGTTGTGGTGAAGGGTCGATACCTCGTCACAGCCAAAGTGACCTTGTCGCCGAGCGCCTGGGTCGGTGAACTCACCGACGAGATGCGGCCTCGCACATAGTAGTACGGCCCCTGACTGTTGATGGTCTCGGTGGCCCAATCTCCAGGGATGGTCCAGGACACGATGCCGCTCTGCTCGAAGCGGCTCGTGCCGTCGACGATGTCGGACAGAGCCTCCCATGAGTCGCCGTCCCAGTACTCCCAGATGAGGGTGATGATGCCGGTGCTTCCCGTACCCACCTCGAGCGCGAGCTGCGAGAACTGCTCCGTGTGGCCGAAGTAGTACTTGTCCTCACTCCCTTCGGGCACCACCGGCAGCAACGTCATGTTATTGGCCACCGAGTCGTTGGCTTCGATGGTCTCATCAGTGTGGACCTCAGGGCTGCCATCCGATGCGATGGCGGCGACAGGCTTGCCCTGAGACCTGGCCTTGACGAGTACAGCTACGTCCGCTGTGTAGATGAAGTCAGTGATCGAGGCCTTGAACGCACCGGCTCCGTCGTCCTCAAACGCGAGTGCGTTCAGGATCTCAAGGCCGTCCGACTCCCGGTGAACGCTGACTCGGCTGCCCTCCGTCACACCGGTGACTTCGATCGTGCGGAGGAACCTGAGGATGTTGACTGCCGGCATGATCGTTGCGGATGGCTGCGTAACCGACGCGATCGTCGTTACGGCATCAGACGTCCCCCTCTGCTCCACTATCATTCGACCGCCGTTGCGAACCCGGAATGGTATGTCGACACCACCAAAGCCCGTCCAGCTCGATCCGACAAGCGTCGATTGATTACCGCCGTGAGTAGGGGACGTGGTATCAACACCGACTTCAAGGTGGTTTGAAACGTCCCCGCCCGAATACTCAATCGTGACCACATACTTAGTGGTGCTCGTCGGGACGAATGAGTCCTTGAACTCGAAGTCGTACTCGAGTATGTGGTCATCCATGTCCGAGAGGTCAATAGTCTCCGAGACGGCGAGGGGAGAGCCCGTTGGAATGCTGCTTGTTCCGAAGGTGCCACTGTGGGCGTAGATATTGCAGACGACCGTGCCGGTTGGGGTCCCTGTCTTCCGCATCAGGACCCGTACCCGAGTCAGCTTGTCGAACCGGCTTGAGGTCCACGACTGGCCCAAGCCTAGATTCGTTCCATCGCCGAGCAGACGAGTGGCCAATGTGTGGTTCGAAAGCGCATACTCATCATCGTTCAGGCTTGTGGAGCCTCGACCGATGTCGTACTTGCGAACTCCCGATCCGAAGAATTGCATGTTGGTGAAGTCATTCACCGTTCCATCAGCAGGGATGTTGCACGAGTATTCGAGCTTGTCGCGCATGTCACCCCCATCTATAGCGACCGTGCCAGAATATTCTGTAGTGAGTCGAACCCGGACGAAGAACAGGGGCCTGGTGATGTTATCGGGTGCGTACCTGGTCCAGGTAATGGAGGGCCGCCATGTAAGATCATTCACCCCAGAGTTGTAGAAGCTGCCCGGGTCGCCTTCATCTTTTGTGTGATCATCGAGATTCTCAAGAGCCATCCAAAGGGCTCCATCCCAAAACTCCCAGATAGTTTGACCAACTGTACTAGCTGTGGTGACGTCCAGCCGCAATGTTTGGAACTTTGAGTCTGCACCGAAATAAAAAACATCTCCAACAGTGCCCCCAGACAAAAACAAGTTGAAACTAGTACCGTCATTGAAGTCCTCCGTATGATGGAGAGTCGCGCCAACTGTGTTTACAAGAAACACCGCCCCCGCCGGCATGACCTCGACATCGCCGAGTACGAACTTACAGTTACTCACGTCCCCAGAGAAGGAGTTGTATAGAAGCGCTTCATCATCTGGCTCTGAGAAGACACAGTTCAGCAGTTCCGCCTCATTTGAATCCACAAACGTCTCCGAGCACACGCAACCGATCATGAGTCCCTTGGTGACGATGTCAAGCTCGAAAGGGTCGCACCGTTGAATAGTGGTCCCGTAGAACTGGACCGTGTCGAGATCACTGATGTTCGTTGCTCCGTCGAAAGCCCACCGTAGGCCAGCCGAAAGGATCTGGCCGCCTGATACGCCCTGCCGATCGTCACCAGTCCCTAGTTCCTCCCCGAACTTGATGTCAGTCGTTCCAGTGCCGTTGCCCTCGCAGACAATCTTGTAGAGCACCTCTGAATCGATGGCGCTGACCAATGCGTTGGTAGAGCCAGGGCCGGTATGGTACAGTGGGTTCTCCCACACCACGACCGCGTCCGAAGTGTCATCCCATAGAGTTGTCTTGGTCCCCGACCCATCACCGATCTGAATTCCGCCCTTCAGATAGAAGACTCCACCGCGCTTCTCGATGATCCCGTACTTGTTGGCATCCAGGTTGTCGTCATCGAATAGTTCCTGCCACGAGCAAGGAGTCGTTGAATCGCCGTCCTCAATCTGAATGCCTGTGCCGTAGTCGATACGATCGACGATCAAGTTTTCTGACTTGGCCGATACAGTGCCCCGGATACCCGCACCGATGTGAGTCACCGCAGTCAAATCAGGACCCGAGCCTGTAGATCCGAAACTTGGTTCCTTGGTGACATCGATGACATACCGCGTGAACCCTGAGCCATTGTTGTGATCTGACCCAGCGATAGACCACTTCGACCAGTCGGATGTGGACGACCCCACTACGATGTACAGGCCCCCAGCGGCAATGGTGTTGTGTTGGGAAATCGTCGTAGCGGCGATCCATACATACACATGCTTGTTGGCGTCGGTGGTCAGGTCGACGGCTCCGACATTTGTGTACCAGAGTCCCTCGTCCTGGTTACTACCGTTGACCTTGGTCGAAATCGCCGCACTACCCTGCACGAAAATGTCATTGTCCAGAACCGGCGACGGAGTGCCGCCCGAGCTGTGCTGAAAGCCCGCCCAGTTGGTGGTGGACTCGGCATTGTCGACGTTCGTCAGCCCAATGGTCTCGGTGATGTTGATAGTGGGAGCGGTCATACCAGGGACCTCAGCTCGGGGTGCTTCTCCAGAAGCTCCTCCATGGCACCCTTGGGCCCCCTGATGAAGAGGATCCTCTCGGCATCCGAATCATCCACCAGGAAGCAGGCCATGTTCAGGTCACGAGCGATTCGCTTGATGGCCTTCTTCTTAGGCTGGTCCGGACCGCCGAGATCGCGGGCAACCAACATGGGGCCGTACTCCGTCATTCGGCGGTCAACCACTACGCCGCAGTCATCGGGGCGATCGTTCGGGCCGCCGTACCCCTCGAGCCACGAGCACTTGTAGTCGCTGCAAGGCTTCGGGCGTTCGAAGTAGATTGTGCATCCGAAGCCGCACGACTCCAGGTTCGGGCATGCGACTCCCTTGGGCTTGTTCAGCTCAGGGATCTCAGGCCAGCGGCAACATGCAGAGCATGTCCCGCACTCCCTCATAGAGCGGCCCACCCCGACCCCTTATCGAACTTCGCTACGAGGAAGACTTTAGTCTTAGACGGCTCAGACGGTAGGCCGACGACCCGATAAAGATGCCACTCATCCTGCTGATCACTGTAGTGAAAAGCATGCTCTCTCCTCGGCCATCCCTTGGCGTCAAACAATTCACGCATGACCATCATGTCAGAAGGAGAGATGCCTTGTCTGTGAAAGGCGCTCATGACTTCGGCTTGTTGTTCTTCCCACCACCGCCGGCTCCACTGGCTCCGTCGCCGTTGTCGTTCTTGCCGCTGTCGTTCGGGTCGTTGCTGCGCGCGAGGCGCGCGGCCAGGCCATCGTCGTCACCCTGCGATGCAGCCGGCGGCGCATCGCCGGCCATGCCGCCGCTCATCAGCGCGAGGTCTTCAGGTCCGATGACCGTGACCGGGGCCGAGAGGCCGAGCAGGTCGCGGACCTCGACGATCGCCGGGTCGTCCTCGTGCAGGATCGCGCCCGCTTGGGACATATCGCGCAGGGCGCCGGG
>SDBT01012577.1_pt1 | contig 13598 bp, 14 predicted proteins | sample 2277101 | NCBI WGS metagenome assembly SDBT01 (sample SAMN10404973, study PRJNA504765) | marine sediment metagenome | isolation source: marine sediment core GS10_PC15, 103 cmbsf | place: Arctic Ocean: Southern Knipovich Ridge | collected 2010
GCATCCTCCAGAGTCTCGAGCCACGTACGGTCTTCCTCGGTGAACTGAACTGCCTTATTGGCAATCAAGTCCGTTACGAGTTGCTCTTTCGTGTGCATAGCGTTCTCCTGGATTGTGCTATCTGTTTCTGCGCCTTGTAACTCAATCGGCACAAACTTGGTTTCGGGACGTACGGACGTTTTATCCTCTCCTAACGCAATGACTCCATCGCTGTTCATCGAGTAGTTGCGTTCCAGGAAGGATGATTCAAATCCCTTCTGGTACACAACCGTGCCCTCATTGTCGTTTCCCTGAAATACTGCTGTTACAAAAATAAAGTCCTGTTCATCTGCCGAGATGGCAATATCCAGGGCTGTTCGTAAATCGTGGTCGTTAACTCCTTCGGAGTTATCTCTAATGGAGAAGACCGATCCCATCCTCTGGAGCAGCCGTTTTAGTAAGTTGTCTTCTTGTTCCTGATTACCTTCCTCAGTCACAATCGTGTCCTCACATGCGCAATTATCGTTCAACTGTGCTGCTCGCATAACAGGTGTCCAGTCCTTGTAGTTGCTGGAATTGTCTCTAGGGGCACCACAACCGTCGGCTACACTACACGCTCCTGGCTGGCCCTCTGGCAATACAGCTAAATGATCCGGTACTATGTTTCTCCAAATTGCATCGAAGTGTCTGCCATCGAATTCTCCCGAGGATGCTTCCGACATTAAAAACAGTCCAGTCGATACCTCGATGATCTCGTCTCCTGTCATCAATTTGTTGACAGTCGCTTGCGCTTCTTCCGATAGGTTTGCTACGAGATCCTTATTGATCCAAATTTCACTTTTAAGCTTTGTCCCATCTAACGTAGTGTTAAACATTTGCCCGAATGCATTAGATTCGAGTACGTCGGGTGAATTAGCTGCTATTGGTACCCCTTCGGAATTCTTAGGGTGGTCAAATACTACCGGACTACCATTCCATCCTTCGGGGAATCTTCCAAATTCTTCTGCAAGAGCGAGTTCGGGTCTTGGTGAGTTAACCGCCCATAGGACACCTTCTACTAATGCTACGACTGGGATGACAGTGTGCTCATCACCACGAAACTCTGCCGTGCGTATATTTGCTACGTCTGGTGTAGCTTGTACGGACAGCATTGTACGCATTATTTACTCACTCCTGCTAGTATGATTATTATAACGACTAATGAGACTATTATCAACTGGTCTTTTAATCGACTCAATCCTCAATGAGGAGCCTGAGCGTAGCCTTCACATCGGCATTGAGTGTCTCGATACCATTACCAAGCCGTTCATGGTCAGTGACCATCTGCTTCTCGAGATCGCTCACGTCGTCAACCAAAAGAGCAACCTGCTTCTCTAGCTCAACAATTGAGTCGTGCTTACCAGTATCTTCCGTGATTTGTGTGGCAATCATATCCACAAGGAACAACTTGGAGAAGACGCCTACGAATGCAAGTATCGCGACTATAATGGGCCACCCTGCAACTAGTGTATTCCAAACCTGTTTAGCCTTACTCATTTGTCTGCTGCCTCTCTCCGTTCAAGAATTTCCTTCAGCCTTTCCTTCTTAGCTGCTATCTTAGCTGCCTCTTCATTTTCGGATGCAGCAAGACTCCTTTGTTCCGCGCGATTTGAGTAGGTACGAGCCCTGAGCTTTTCAAGTTCGGCTTGCTCTTCATCGCGTTCTTCCTGTAGAGCCTCTATCTGTTGCTGTTGCTCCTGATAGCGCTCCTCCGCTTGTTCCTGTTGCTCGTAGTACTCTTCCTCACTGACTTCAGCCATTAGCCAACGACGATCTACATCTAGACCGAGCTCCATGGCTACACGGTCTTCAAACTCACCACAACGGTCGTCTCCCCACACCTTACGTAGGGCCTTGATTGAGCACTGGAACATATACGATGTATAGATATGTCCGTTCTCTTGTGCCTCGTTTGATGCTTTCCAAAGGTCACATGTAGGAGTCCACGAGCGCGGAATAGGCAAGCCAAGCGCCCAACCACCAGATGTATTAGAACCAGAGATTCCGAAGGTCCTACCACATGACTCTACCTGATTGGCTGGATTTAGATAAATATTAGGTGCTCTTTGTGCATTGGTAATAGAGGCTGTAGCCACTCCTTCTCCTGTACTAGAGCTGCCACTAAGAAAATTAAGGCCAACTATAGCTGCACTTCCACCCATACCTCCATCTCCTCCATCACCGCCATCACCGCCCGAATCTCCTCCACAGTCTGTCCTGCAGTCGCTATCGCTATCGCTGTCGTCATCAGAAGCCCAGGACGGAGAACTAAGGAGGCAAACTGCAAATAGAATTAGGAGTCTCATAGTGCTAGCCCGATCGCAAGTGCTACTATGAGGCCTCTGTGCCACATATTATCTATCCAATGGTCACGGCGCTCAGCTTCAAGCATCTCTTGACGGATCTGTGAAACCTCCTGTTGCTTCTTGGCTGCCGAGAGAATATGATCGTACGCCTCATCCGAGTCCCTAGCGATGTCCGCATTGACCTGTGCCAACGTGGTATTGCCTACAGCGACATCCTCGTACACGTCCAAACGCTGGAGGCACTCACCTGTCGTCCAAGGCCACTCACAGAGCTCGGGCAGTTGCGTCGGGTTAGTTACTTCTATGTCGGCACGTTCAGCCTCCTCGAACTTTGGGAGCTGTATCGGATCTACTGCGCACCCGCTTACCATTAAAACGCTTAGCAATATCAGCCATTGTTTCATCTTGTCCTATCCTCTCGAGGCTAGCCTCGGATTTCTTCCGGATCTCACGTGCCTCGATCTTCTTTGAGGCGATGTCGTTTTGTAACCGCTTAGCTGCTAGAATGTCCTTATTGGTACCACCCTGTAATACGGACACTAGACCTTCCTGATGCTCTATAGTAGCTTCCATCTTACCAACGGCACGTGCACGCATAACCATCATGACAGCTGCCCCCGCTCCTGCTAAGAGGGAGACCCAACCGAGCCCCTTGAGCCAAGTAAGGAACTTCACGTAGCCATACCTATCTGACAGTCTACGATAGTAGTGCCTGTGAAGGCAGCACGATACCGACCGCCGGGGACTACTATCTCTGCAGTCCCTACAGCGGTTAGTGGTGAGCCTATAGGGACCCAGTCCGCACCGATGGCAAGCTGCAATTGCACACTCAGGGTCGCGGTATCCTCTGAAATAACTGCCAACAACAACAGATTGCCGTCGGCCTCCACTACGGAGGTATTGCCAGCGGAGGTAAGGGTTTCGTTAAGTTGCATTCTATTCTCCTGTCACTTGTTTATCACGTTCTCTTTGTAGAGATACCCTGCGATGGTGCCAATGCCGACGGCAAGTGCTGCTTCGAATCCAGGTGGTACTCTGGCATACAACTCCGGATTGAACACTGCAAGAATGCCCATAGCAAGGGCGGCTAAGAATCCCCAAGACCCTGCGGCCTTGATTGTCGTTGATGGTGCGTTCATTTCAGTCTCCTCCTACTTCATGAACTAACTACGTCTACGAAAATGTTACGGTGGCACCTGTAACTGCTCCTGGTGCTGAATCGTCTGCTACGGTGCCTGCGAGATGTGTTGCTGTACCAGGCTGTCCTGCGTCATCCACTACTACGATCCGAAAGATATAATCCCCAGGATCCATATCAGAAAGGACGGCCTGCTGTGGGCCTGTAGGGGGTACATTCGCAAAGAGCGCGAAATTGCCTCCGGCGTCTCCACTTACGGACACTTGCGTCGTATCGATGTCCTCTACGGGAAGTGCTCCACCACCTTGCCTAGTTGTAGGCAATGTCCACTTGACTAGTGCGTTGTTCATGTTAAACTCCAAACTCGCATTCGTTACAGGTCCTGGCTTCTTACGACGATGTCGACGCAACCAAGCCCAAAATCGTTTCCACCAATCACCCACATTCTGCTACTACCACGTCAGGACGTACTGTCCCCGACCAAGTCACTTCATTGATAGGTACAACATAGTTGCCATTCACACTCTGGTCAGGATCACATTCAGTACCGACTGGTACAGAACCTACGGCAATCAATACGAACATATTCGTTGACTTAGCCACAGAGAACACTGTACCATTGGTAGCTCCAAAGACATCGGCTACATCCTTTATGGCCTCGTTCGACCACACACTCTCTGCCCCAGCATCATTGACTGCGGTGGAGACAAAGTAATGAGTCCCCACAGCTAGGTTAGTGACTACGTGGCTAGTTGCGTTCGGGGCGATTCCTATGATCTGACTTGAGTACGGGCCTGACGACGTTGTACCGTGATAGATGTTATACCACGCTAAGTCCGTCAGAGGTGTGCCGTCTTCGTTCTCCGTAGGTGGAGACCACGAGAGTGTAGCTGCACCTGCCAGGACGAGAGTCGGGGAGGACAACAGCAAAAGGAAAAGTACTAGGAGGCGTTTCATGGCTCTTCCCATAAACGACGTATACCTAGGATTCGTTCAACAGGATAGCGGGAAACCTTCACTGAGTCATTCTGATTGCCCCCTAACATCTCTATCAGATTGGCATCATGTGACCAACCCGCAAAGAAACCTACATGTCCAGGGGCGGTGGCATCCTCCGGTCCAGGTTGTATCCCACTCCCTCGTTGTAGGATGACAACATCGTAGTAGGGGGCAGCTTCATCGTCATCGATTGCGAAGCCTACCTCAAGCCATGAGCGAGCTAGAAGGGACTTGGATCTCGGGAGCCTCAGAAGGTGACAGATGTAGTTAACAAACGCTGAGCACCAAGGGACCTCATCGTGTTCAGGCCAGTTATTGTCCAGAGTCAGCATAGCCATGAGCTGGGCGTTGTCCATGCTACCGTCCATCTCTTTAACGCCGATGAACCGTTGTGCTAATGAAAAGGCAGTTACATCCATCTCGGACCTCCATCATAGATTATTATCACATATTTTGCGTTGCTACTCAACATTCCCGTCATGTTCATGCTCCGGACACGGCGAGTAGGTTGACGACGTTATATAGGAATTCGGAGTATCCCTCTCCAGGCAGCCCGTCATCCACACGAACCCCAAAGACATGTTCTTCCTTTACGTTTGCGTCGACATTAATGACATTGTCGTCGCCAGGGATTGTATACGTCATCGTGGACGCTGGACTGGCTAGAACCGCCCAGTCCTGAATCTCAGCTCCATTAGTCTTGTCGTCGAGTCTATGGTCTACGGTTGTGGGGACCAGAGGGTCCCCTGCTTCATCAGTAAACACTAGAGTTACGAATACTGGGCTTTTTTCGTTTACGGCTAAATGGCTCATGTTATATTCCTTTGGTTAGTTGAGGCGTCCCGCTTTACCGGAGAGTGTGATTGTCCGGACAGCGGCTGTAATTGTAATACGATGGAATAATGCAGCGGATTTATCCAATAGATTCGCCGTGGGTGCGGCGAATACAAGATCTGGTGTAGCACCGAGTGTACCTGTACCTTTAAGGTCTGCTGTGGCTGTAAAAGAGAGACTACTCGTAGCGCCAAGAGTTACCCCGTCCACGAGATCCGCAGCTGATACACCGAAGGCTAAAGTAGCTGTGGCGTCTAGCTTACCTAATGCATTTAAGTCTGCTGACGATATATTAAGTGCGAGAGCTAGTGCTGCACCTAACTGCCCCATAGCTTTGAGGTCACCTGAGGGCATTCCAAAAATTAAGGGGATGGTGCTATCTAACTTTCCTAAACCTCCTAGATCCACACTAGGTGTAGCAAATACCAGGTCAGGACTAGCATCTAACTTACCCTGACCTTTAAGGTCACTAGTGCTACTAGCGAATACTAAGTTAGGAGAAGCATTTATGGCTCCGCCTGGCGTAATATCTACTAGATCAGCTGCCGACACAGCGAAGATAAGATCCGGGGTAGCATCTAACTTACCATCCGCTTTTAGGTCTGCAGATGCCGACGCAAATACCAGGTTGGGGGTACTATCAAGTTTCCCTTGACCCTCAAGATCTGCTGAGGGTGTACCAAAGATAAGGTCTGGGGTTGCATCTAACTTACCCTTACCTTCGAGGTCGGCTGTAGGTATAGTAAATACTAGATCCGGAGTACCATCTAGTTTACCCCTAGCGTCAAGTGCCGCAGTTGGTATTGCAAGCGTGAGATCTGGAGTGGCATCAATCTGACCACCACTAGCATCAAACACATTTGCTGTGGGTACAGCAAGTGTTAAGTCCGGGGTAGCATCTAGCTTACCTGTACCCTCAAGGTCCGCCGTTGCCAAAGCAAACGTTAGATCTGGCGTGCTGTCGAGTTTCCCTTGACCTTTAAGGTCGGCACTTGCTGAGGTGAATACTAGATCAGGAGTAGCGTCTATCTTGTTAGTACTAGTAAGATCAGCAGTAGGAACTCCAAAGATAAGATCGGGAGTACTATCAAGTTTCCCACCTGCTTCCAGATCTACTGTAGGTGCAGCAAAGGTAAGATCAGGCGACGCATCTATCTCATTAGTGCTGGATAGAAGTGTAGTCGGGGAACCAAATGCCAAATCAGGAGTACTATCTAACTTACCGTCAGCCTTTAGATCTGCAGCTGCGCTGGCAAATACTAGATCGGGAGTAGCATCAAGCTTCCCATCAGCTTTTAGATCTACCGTAGGGGCTCCAAACGTTAAGTCTGGAGTAGCGTCGAGTTTACCATCTGCTTTTAGGTCAGCAGTGGGAACAGCAAGGGTTAGATCAGGAGTAGCATCTATAGCACCTGCAAGTGTAGCATCTACCAGGTCAGCAGTTGGTACTGTAAATATTAGATCTGGTGTGCCATCTAATTTACCATCACCCTCAAGATCCGCCGTCGCTAATGTGAAGACTAAATCAGGCGATGCATCTATTTCATTTGTACTGGATAAAAGTGCTGAAGGTGAGCTAAAAACTAAATCAGGTGTACTATCTAATTTTCCATCGGCCTTTAAGTCCGCGGCTGCCGCAGCGAAGACCATATCGGGAGTAGCATCTAATTTACCACCGCCCTCAAGATCTGCTGTAGGTGCTCCGAAGGCTACATCGGGTGTAGCGCCAAGTTCACCACCACCTTCAAGGTCCGCAGTGGGGACCCCAAATGCTAGATCTGGGGTAGCATCTATGGCCCCACTTGCACTTGCTGTTAAATCGGCATCAACTTCCGCTATGGCGAAGTCGCCAGCCTCTTGTGCTATTGGTTGTAATCGAACCGCAAAAGCATCGCTATCCGTTAAAGAGGCGGCATTACAGACATCGGCAAATGCCGTATCCATAGTGAATACATTTGCACCCGTACTTGGTGATGCAATCTGTAAATCCACTGTGGTGTGGACAGAATTTTCATCAGTGTAAGGTTGCAGTTCAATGCCATCATCAATCTGATGCAGCGATGTGATATAAACTGTAATGGTATCGCCAGAAGCGGCACCTGCCTTATCAGCATATTCTATGCGAACGCAATCGCCGTGAGCCTGACCACCCTTGCCTACTTTTGAATAGCCGGTAGTAGTATTGTTATCGTTATAGACCGTCAACCAAACGTTTTCAGGACAACCACCATCGCCCGTATATCGTGTACCGTCATCAGCATCGTTGCCGGTAAGATCGACAGTATCAAAAACGATTGAGTTTTGTGCCGCCATTAGAACATTTCATCTTCAAGGATTTCTATTGCTCTGTGCCAGTCTACAACAGGCACCCATTCTCCACGAAACTGCGTGACATTGGCATCTACAGGCCAGCGGCTAGGACGAGGTAAATTTAATTGCTCACCTTTATTTTCATTCGATCCAATGATCTTACGGATATGCAAATGATCTTCATGGTCATCCCACTGATCACAGAAAAATCGATCACCCCAAATACCGATGGCATAGTTGTCACCACCATGCCAAGACCGCTCATTATCATAACGATTTTGACGACTCCACATCCTGTCAAACAAGGCGAGTCGATTGCCGCGCTCATTAGTCAGCGTAATAGCAAGAACTCCGTCCTTGCGAAAGTCATCTACCTCTGATAAAGACTTCCAGATAGGCTCGTCAGAACCAACATAAAGAATTGCGACTTCCATTAGATTGTCCCCGTGATCTTGATGCCCCTGAGGGCACCTGTGATCTTGATGAGTCGAGTGGTACCTGTGATTGCAATGTTAAGTGCTGGGACCCCTATGATCTCTATGTCGTAGAACAGCGGCGCATTCAGATCGACAAGATCCGCCGTTGGTAATGTAAATGCGACTGCGGGGGTAGCTGCTAACGCCCCTGTACCCTTAAGATCCGCACTGGGGAGTGCAAATGTTATCGGTGGGGTAGCAGAGATAACTCCTCGGCCGAATAGATCCGCTGTAGCAACCCCGAATGTTAAGTCAGGAGTACCTGCTACGGTACCTATTCCAGTGATGTCTGCTACGACACTAAATACCAGATCTGGCGTAGCCCCCAGCTGAGCGTCTGCTTTGAGATCCGCAGTTGCCAAAGCGAATGTAATATCCGGTGTTCCCGCAAGCTGCCCGTCACCCTTAAGATCTGCTGCGTCGCCAGCAAAAACAAGATCTGGACTGGCACTTGCTTTCGCTAGAGCAAGTGCATTAGCTGATGGTACACTGAACGCTAGATCTAGGCTGGCATCTAGTTTGCCATCGGCATCTAGGTTAGCCGTGGCTGCTCCAAATACGAGATCAGGAGTACCCCCTAGCTGGCCGTCAGCTTTTAGATCTGCCGTTGCCAGGGTGAATACTAAGTCAGGGCTAGCATCTAGTGCCCCGTCTGACTTGAGGTCCGCGCTCGGGACTGCTAGAACAAGGTCTGGACTAGCATCTAATTTACCATCACCCCTAAGGTCGGCTGTAGCCAGTGTGAATACTAGGGCTGGGCTAGCATCTATGGGACCTGCAGCGGTCGCATTGATTAAATCCGCTGTGGGTATAGCAAACGTGAGATCAGGTGTAGCATCAAGTTTGCCATCACCCTTTAAGTCCGCTGTAGCTACACTAAATGTAAGGTCAGGGGTAGCATCAAGCTTACCCTTGGCTTCAAGATCCGCCGCTGCTGCGAACGTTACGTCCGGCGTACTATCTAACTTGCCTTTGCCTTCGAGGTCAGCCGTAGGTATAGTGAGTACGAGATCTGGGGTAGCATCTATGAAGCCGGCAGCGGAATCAAACAAGTCAGCCGATGGGACTGCGAAAGTAAGATCGGACGAAGCATCTATCTCGTTAGTGCTAGTCAAGAATGCTGTTGGTAAGCTGAAGACTAAATCAGGTGTTCCGTCAAGCTTACCATCCGCTTTAATATCAGCGGTGGGTACAGCAAACGTTAGATCTGGAGTGGCATCTAGCTTACCAATCCCTTCCAGATCAGCAGTGGGTACTGCGAAGACTAGATCCGGCGTACTATCTAATTTTCCTAATCCTTCGAGATCTGCGGTGGCTATTGCGAAGACTAAGTCTGGGCTAGCGTCTAATTTACCCTTCCCTTCTAAGTCTGCAGCAGCACTTGCAAATACTAGATCAGGCGTAGCAACTATCTTATTGGTACTAGTTAAATCTGCCGTGGGTACACTGAATACAAGATCCGGAGTAGCATCTAGTTTCCCTAGCGCATTAAGATCAGCTGTAGCTAAGGCGAATGTAAGATCAGGCGTTGCACTTATCGTGCCAGTTACCAGATTTGCACTGGGAACACTAAAGACTAAATCAGGTGTACTATCAAGTTTTCCGTCAGCCTTAAGGTCAGCAGTCGGTACCGCAAAGACTAAATCAGGAGTACTATCAAGTTTGCCGGTACCTTCTAAATCTGCCGTTGCTAGCGTGAAGACTAAGTCAGGTGAAGCATCGATCTCGTTTAAGCTAGACAGTAACGTAGTAGGACTAGCAAACGTGAGATCAGGAGTACCATCTAACTTTCCTAGAGCTTTAAGGTCTGCTGTCGGTACAGCTAGCACAAGGTCAGGAGTAGCGAAGATGAATCCGCCAGATGAATCAAATAGGTCAGCTGATGGTGCCCCAAATACTAAGTCTGGTGTAGCGTCTAACTTACCCTTGGCATTGAGATCTGCAGTCGCCAGAGCAAACGTGAGATCAGGCGTCGCATCTAATTTACCATCGCCTTTGAGATCTGCGCTAGCGCTTGCAAATACTAAGTCAGGAGTAGCGTCTAGCTTACCGTCGCCTTTAAGGTCTGCAGTAGGGACAGTGAATACTAAGTCCGGGCTCGCATCTATATCACCTGCAAGTGTCGCATTTTGTAGATCAGCAGTTGGGACTGCAAATGTTAAATCTGGACTGGCATCTAGTTTCCCAGTGGCTTCCAGATCAGCGGTAGGTACTGTGAAGACTAAATCGGGTGTAGCGTCGAGCTTACCTATAGCTTTCAAGTCAGCTGTGGCAACGGCAAATACTAGATCAGGGGTAGCATCGAGTTTACCCTTAGCCTCTAGATCAGCTGTAGGTATAGCAAAGACTAAATCTGGGGAGGCGTCTAATACACCAATAAGACGTGCATTAGCCGTAGGCACACTAAATACTAAGTCAGGTGTTGCATCTAGTTTACCTAATGCATTTAGGTCAGCACTTGCGATCGCAAAGACTACATCTGGAGTTGCGTCTAGCTTACCCTTAGCTTTTAGGTCCGCGGTATCCTGGGCGAATACGAGATCAGGGGTAGCACTGATCTTGTTAGTGCTAGTTAAGTCAGCACTAGATATAGCGAATACTAGATCTGGAGTAGCATCAATTTCGTTTATGCTACTCAGTAGAGCTGAGGGGACAGCAAATGTTAGGTCGGGAGTAGCGTCTAGTTTACCTTTGCCCTCTAAGTCCGCAGTTGCTAAGGCAAATACTAGGTCCGGCGTGCTGTCAAGTTTGCCTTTGGCCTCCAGATCAGCCGTAGGGATAGTGAATACAAGATCTGGAGTAGCATCCAGTTTCCCTTTGCCTTCCAGATCTGCAGTAGCTATAGTGAATACAAGATCTGGAGTACTATCTAATTTGCCTGTGGCTGTTAGGTCGGCTGTAGCTACAGTGAAGACTAAATCAGGTGTACTATCTAGCTTACCTTTGGCTTTAAGATCAGCACTGGCTGAGGCAAATACCATGTCTGGTGTAGCATCTAATACACCTACTAGGCGAGCATCTGCTGAAGCCGAGGCAAAAGCTAGTGTGGAGGTGGCTGCTAATAAGCCGAGCCCACGTAGTAGCGCTGTGGCAGTCCCAAAGATCAGGTCTGCAGTAGCATCTAGCTTACCGCGGGCCTTTAAGTCGACCGTAGGTGCTGCGAAGACCAGAGCGGCCGTAGCACCTAACTCCCCGTCAGCCTTTAAGTCGGCTGTCGGTACAGCAAATGTTAGATCGGGGGTGCTATCAAGTTTCCCTTTGCCTATGAGGTCAGCGGTTGCTACGACAAATACTAAATCAGGCGTCGCATCTAATTTACCTGTGGCTTCTAAGTCGGCTGTAGCTACGGCAAATACTAAATCCGGGGTTGCATCTATCGCACCAGTGGCGCCAGCATTAACTGTGACATCAATCCAAGCAAGTGCACCACTTTGTACGTGCTCGACACCTAGCTTGAGTGATCCTGTTTTACCCCCTGACGGATCTGTGAACGTAATAGATGTGCCAGCATCATTGGCTGCCGTAACATCCATTTCATCGGCACCGGACTTTGTCTCCGTAGTATTTAGCCAGACCCGTGGTCCTTTAACTATTTGTGCGACGCCTTCTGCAAGTGTTAGGGTATCCGTGATTGCTGTAATGGTTGTATCAGCGGCATAGACCAACTCAACTTCCATCGAGTCAATATCAAAGAACAATCCATCCGGCCCCATGTCCTGCGAAAAGGTGGACTGATAGACCCGAATTTGCCAACCATCAATATCCGCGGATGAAGCTGAAATGCTTGTATCTAATGCGCCATTCTTATTAACAAAGCCATTACCGGCTTCAGTTTCATCCCACGTAACAGTTGATGTTGGCGCATTTGTGCCGATGATGTCTACAGTGACTGCGAATGAATCACCAGCAGCAGCATCACTTACCCTGCCTCGGAATTTTAGTTGCGCGCTAGTAGCGCCAGTAAAGTCTCCGGGTGTATTCGTAATATCGAAAAGTATCGCACTACCAGTACCAGCAGCTGGCGACCACTCATTAGACGCAGTATTGATAAGGTTGCCATCAGCATCACTCGGCCTCTCATCGACATCAGTAACACTGCCAGTATCAATATTACTCTGGCTGTCTGTTAACGATGTCGCAAGTAGGCTAGTTGTTGGCATTACAATACTCTACACTGGCTACAGCCATTGTATTCAGGGTCAGGAAAGTCCCTACAGTTTATGCCCTGTTTTGCGAAGTGTGCGCCTGGACCATTCTTATATCGTTCATCATTTAGGACGTCGTCCCAATTACCAAGTTCACGACGTAACTGGCAAGACCATCTGAATCCCTTTTCCGTATTTTCTTCTAGAAACTGGCAGACCTTGCCGGATATATAACAGCAATGATCATCCATATTTCTACCGAGACACTCAGCCATTAGACAAACCCGGTGCCAGTTATAACTAGACCGGTGTCACCATCATCCCAAGTCTCATCCCCATCTACATCCGTTATATCTATTGATGGTGGTGTATAGAAAACGCGCATTTGCATGAAATCTATCAGGGCACTTACACTACCGTTAGATGTTTGACCATCACAGTTTACAGAAAATCCAAAATCAGAATCTTGCACATCCGTTCTAGTTATAGTTTCCCCCCATAAATCATTTGAGAAACCGGCTTCATCGGTTCTCACTGTAATGAAGAATCCAAGAAGATCACTATGTTTAGTGACTGACCCATCACTATCATCAGCAAGTATCAATTTTAGACCAATCCACCTAGCTATTTGACTATTATTTTTACTATAATCTCCAACCCGAACCTGTATGCCGTCAATCGTTGAACCCGCAACAATAGAACTAAAATCAAAGTTTGTTGCAGCTAATCCTTTAGTATCCGTATCTGAAACTATCCCAACAGCCACATTCGTATCATCTATTTTAATATCATCGGGGGTTGTCCAACTATTATTACCTGATCCTCTATTTCCAACCGCAGTACCCGGAAACTCCCAAGCTGTTGCCGAAGATGTCGTGTAAAACACCCGCATTTGCATGTAATCTACTGTAACGATGGGACTGCCACTAATCTGAAAACCCCCAACAAAAAATCCCCAATCGGAGTCTTGCACATCTGCCCTAGTTATATCACCTTCCCCCCATGTATCATCAGGATTACCTACTTCGCCGGTTTGTACCCCTGATACGGGGTTAGGAAGGTCACTATCTCTATCAACACTTCCGTCAGAATCGTCGGCTAAAATCAATCTGACAGTGGTCCAGATAGCAGCACCTGTATTTAATTTATAATCACCAACCCTAACCTGTATGCCCATGATCGTAGCACCAACTGGAATACTACTAAAATCAAAATTCGTTGCTGCTAGCCCCGCAGATATATCCTCAAAAGTGGCAATATCAGCATCAGCATCACTAGTATCATCTACCTTTATATTATCTGGATTAGACCAGTCATCAGTACTAAAAGTTATAGTCCTATTACCTACAGCAGTACCCGGAAACTTCCAACC
>SDBT01012578.1_pt1 | contig 13598 bp, 1 predicted proteins | sample 2277101 | NCBI WGS metagenome assembly SDBT01 (sample SAMN10404973, study PRJNA504765) | marine sediment metagenome | isolation source: marine sediment core GS10_PC15, 103 cmbsf | place: Arctic Ocean: Southern Knipovich Ridge | collected 2010
TTCCCAGTCGGCTGCATACTGGAGGATGTTGCGCGCCAGGGCCTCGGCCGCCGGGTCCGTCTCCGTGCGTCCGGTGACGTCCATCTGGCAGAACAGCACCATGCCCGTGCCTTCGCGGTACTCGACGAGCGGCGCGTACTGGAGGCTGTAGCCGCCGTCCAGGACGGCCAGGAAATCGCCGGAGGCCGGCTTCTCGATCAGCGCCGAGGCCACATTGCCTCGGTTGCCAACGCGCCAGCACCGCTTGACGCGAATGCCGCACCACTCGACGGTCGGCGAGTAATCGAGGTCGTACTCGAACTGCGGCGGCAGGATCGTCGCCTCGCCTCGCCAGTCGTGCAACTGCTCGTCCGCGAGTCCCGACAGGAGCGGATGGTCGGGCACGCGTCTTGACACCGACCGCAGGCCGTACTCGGCGATGCGGAAGCCGAACCGCTTCTCGAGCACCTCGCCGGTCTGCTCGAAGACGATGACCTTCAGCCCGTCGCGCACGCCGGAGATGTCCGGCGCCGCGGCGTCCAACGTGAGGGCGCCCTTGCCGATGACGAGCGTGTCGTATGCCGACAGGTCGGCGTCCGCGTCTACGGGCTCGAAGCCGATGCCCAGGCCCTTCAGGACCTCGACCGTTTCGCCTTTCGGATCGAAGACAGCGACCTTCGCAGCCGCCGCCGATGGCTCCGGCTGCGGCATCACGTCGATGGTGAACGAGTCCTTCTGTGTCTCGCCGGTGCTGAACTCCACTGCGACCTCGAGTTCGTATCCGCCCGGCTCCACCGAGTCCTGCAGATCGACGCGCAACGGGATGCGCTCTTGCTCGCCGGTCGGCAGTGTGATCCGTCCGCTGCCCGTGACGGCCTGCGGCAGTCCGAAGGACCACTCGTAGTCGCAGGTCACGGTTTCGCGCGAGTTGTTGATGATGATGAGCTGCTTCTCGACGGTCTCCCCGGGCAGGAAGTTGTGGTCCTTGCTCGTGAAGGCCGCCGGCTTGCCGCCGATGTAGGCCAGCAGCGGCATGTTGTTGCGCAGCAGGGCCTGTGCGGCCGGGGTGACGATCCAGTCCGCCACCTCGTATGCCAGGTCGATCCGCTCGTAGCGCTGGTCCAGGTAGTCGGGGCTGAGCCCCGGACGCTGCAGGTCCTCCCAATCCACCGCGAAGTCCTTGCGCCCGGTGTCGGCATCCTCGCGGAGTTGCCAGTAATGCCCGTGCGTCCACGGTGAGTTCGCGGACACGCCCCACGTGCGGAAGGCGCGCCAGTTGTCGGCGATGTACATGCCCAAGATCGGGTAGCGCTCGTCGAAGTCCCGCGAGCCCAGCCGGTTGGGGTAGTCCCAACGCTGCCAGAGCCGGCCGGCCTTGAACCGCCCGGCCTCCCAGCGCAGGTTCTCCGCTTCCAGTTCGCTGATCTTGAAGGCCTCGTCGCCCAGGAACTGCGCGTTCCACTCGGCAAGGCAGAACTCCCAGGGCACCACGGCGCTGCCGAACTCCCGGACTCCCTTATACCATCCGCGGAACATGGCCCAGTCCCACGAGATGGGCGCGCCGAACTCGCACGTGAAGAGCGGCTTCACGCCAGTCGTCGCCCAGTGCTCGAACCAGTCGGACATCTCCTGGACGGGGGTGAAGTTCGGGTAGAAGTTGCTGGTGTGTATCGGGCCGATGTTGCCGCCGGCGTGGTGGTACGTGATGCGAGCCGGGTCGAGCCGGTTGATGATCGCCTGGGCCCGCAGGGCGTTCTCGGCGTTCGTGATTGAGCCTCCGGTCCGGGGGTCCTGGATCCCGTCGATCATGTGCGGGGCCATGTCCTCGGAGTAACCGGTGCCGTTGTGACTGGTGGAGTAGGACACCACGGACGCATGGTTGCCCGCTACGCCCACGTAGAACTGCGCATTCTGCACGTAGCCGTTGGTCTCCTCTGCGTCGTCGGCGTCCCAGTTGTAGCGGCGGAAGTGCGGCTGCGACAACGACACGAGCATCCCCACGTCGTCGGCCGCCCGGAGTATCTCCTCGAAGGTCAGGTGCGCCCCCGGCTGGCAGCCGTAGTTGTGCGTGTAGACGAAGTTGATCCCGAAGCTCTGGAGGCGGAGCAGACTCTCCCTGGCGCCGTCATAGGTGGCCCAGGCCGCGCCCAACTGTGCGTTGTCCAGCGGCACGGCGGAGAAGAAGATCCGCGTTCCGTTCAGGTAGAAGTCCCGCCCCTTGATCCATATCTCGCGGAACCCGAAGCGTTCCGGGAGGGCGGCGTCCAGGACGTCGCCGCCGGCGTCCAGCAGGGAGAGGCTGAGGTCGTACTGGTTCTGCGGTGTGTGCGTGTCCCAGAGCTTGTCTGGCTTCCAGCTCTCGGTAAACGCGATCCGCCCGTCTTTCAGATCGCCGGCGCTGAAGGTCGGGCTCGTGAAGTCCTGGACGCTGCGGTCGTTGTCCGTGACCTTGGCGCGCAGGGCGTACCGCCCGTCCGGCTCGAGGCCCTCGAGCGCGGCGGCGAACGTGACTTGCCACTCCCGCACGGAGGTGTCCACCTTCACGCTGCTGATGCGCGGGCCGGCGGGCTCGCCCACCAGGAACACGTCGCCACAGAGCCCGCGTCGCCGGACGGAGCCGCGCACCTGCCTGGGCGTGGAGGTGTCGTTGAACGAGAGCATGACGGACCTCAGCGGGAGGCCGGCGAAGTACATGCTGAGGACGTACTTCCCGCCGGGGCTGCACGCAGACGTCAGGTCCACCTCGCCGGCGGGGAAGCGCAGCTCGCCTACCTTCTTACCGTCAACGTAGACGGCGGCTCCGGAGTTCACGTACTCGGCGGACAGCAGGATACGCCGGTCGGTCCATTCCGAAGGGATGGTGATCTCCCGCTGGTACCAGGCCGTGCCGGCGCGGGTCGGGTTCTTGTCCGCCCAGCTCGGATGGGCGTGGAGGGTCTGCGTGTCCTTCTGCATGTAGTCGACGACCCCCGGCCAGGAGCCGGGCACCTTGAAGAACCCCCAGCCGCTCTCCGGGACCGTCTCGCTCAACTCTGGGGCGGGTTGCCATCGCCACAGGCCGTTGATGCACACGCTCTCGCGCGTCGGCGTGCTCTGTCGATGCGCCTTCTGCAGGTCCCATACTGCCCGCACGCCTTCCGGCAGTGCCATCTCCACACTTTCCTGAGCAGCCACAGATCCCAGAACTCCGCACGCAAGCGCTGCCGCCATACACGCTGCAACTCCAAACCTCTGCGGTTCCCAACGCATTACACCACTCCTCAATGCAGATTCCGTCGGTGCGCCGCACCGAACGCACCGCGCTGTAAGCTCCGAACTGAAGTCGGAGCGGCCGGCGCCCGCTATCGCCCGGGCGACCCAGCGCTAAGAGTGTAGGGGCACGCGCGGCCCCGGTCAACGCCCCGCACCAGGCCACCCCCGCCACGAGAGCAGGTCGTATCCCTAGATCACACGGACAGCGAAGTCACCCTCGGTGAACGGCAGGTCCGTCGGGCCGAGCTTGTTGGCGCCGATGCCGAGCTTGCCGAACGCACCGGCGTAGATGCCGAACTCGTCCCCTCCGTTGTCGGTCTCGTAGGCGGATATCTTGGCGCTGCCGAGCAACCCGCCGACATACACGTTGCGGCCTGCACGCAGCCAGCCGCCGCCGGCCTTGCTGCCCTTCAGCAGCAGCTTGCCGAGGCCGCCGCCCACGTCGACGTCGGCGAGGATGTCGCCGCCCTTCATGGACAGGCTCCCCAGGTTGGCGTCGATCTGCAGAAGCGCCAACAGGTTGCCGCCGATGTCGGCTCTCACGACGCCGCCGGTCACGGTGACGGGGCCGGTCACGTGGCCGCCCACGCCCTTGCGCCCGCGCACCGAGAGCTTACCCACCTGGGCCTGGTCGTGGATGGCGAAGGTCGCTCCGAGCAGGTTGCCGGAGCTGATCGACACGTCACCGACGGCCAGACCGTTGCGCATGGCGGCGCCTTCCGTCGTGACGATCACGACGAGGTCCGCGTCGCCGTCACGCACCTGGATGGAGCGGATGCGGTCGGTCGTGATGCTCGTGACCAGGTCGCCTCCGCGCACCGAGACGGAGTAGATGCCGTACTCATGGTAGTTGGCGCGCGTGTTGACCACGTCGGCACCGAACCCGCCTGCCGTAGTCTGCACGGACCCGATGACGGCGGCCTTCACGAGACCGTCCTCCCACCAGGTGACGGTAAGCTTGTGCAGGTAGGTGGTGGTTATCAGGTCGACGTCGCCGACCTCGTCCGCCACGATGGACAGCTTCTTAGCCGAGGGCCCGCCCACGACCAGTTCGACGCCGTCGGCGATGTCGTCGATCAGCAGGCTGCCGAGGCCGTCCTCCAGTGAGAGGTCCCCGGTCAGGTCGCTGAGCCGCGCGTCGATCAGCCGCACGCCGGAGCCCGAGATCCAGCCGATGGACGTCTCGTTGTCCGTGCCGTCCGCCCGGGCCACTGTCACCTTCAGCTTTGTGCTGCCGGGCCTGGTGCCGATGAAGACGATGGAGTGGATGTCGGCGTTGCGGCCGCTGTAGATGTTACGGTAGACGTCGGCGATGCCGCCGCCGCTGAGGTCAACACGCGTGTTGTTGCCGTCGGCGTCGATGAACCCCCACTTGTTGGCTGCTGCCGTCTTGCGGTTGGCACTGTCAAGCCGGCGACCCTCCAGGACCTCAGGGTTCTCGATCTCGACCAGGTCGACCTGGGCCTGCCCGAAGACGTTGGTGTCGCCGTAGACGGTGAACTGGTCGTCGCCGAACTCGCCCTTGACGGTCGCCGAATCGCCGTTGACGTGGTCGTCGCCGTCCAACGTGATCCACGTCGAGGGTGCGGGGTTGGCCAGCGTCACCACGAACACGTCGTCGCCGGGGCCGCCCATGATAGTTATGGACGCTACGATACCGTCGGAGGCGTCGACCGTCACGTAGTCGCCCCCCGCCATGGCATACATCAGCAGGAACTCGAACGCCGTCATGGCGCTCTCCTCGCCGTTGACGGTGACCAGCCAGGGCGCGGCTTCTGCTGTGTCCGCATCGTCGGTCATGTAGAACTCGGCCGTGTCGCCGCCCGGTCCGCCGTCCAGGTCGTTGTTGCCTGCGCCGCCGTCCAGGATGTCGTCGCCGCCCTCGCCGCGCAGCACGTCGTCGCCTCGGCCGCCCAGGATCAGGTCGTCGCCGGCGCTGCCGATGAGGATGTCGTCGCCGGAGCCGCCGTCGATAGTGACGGACACCAACCCGGCCGGGAGCGGCGCGTTGTTCAGGTCGATGGTGTCATGGCCGGCCAGGCCGTTGATGGTCAGCGAGGTCTTGCCGGTGAACTCCAGCGGCTCGAAGCCGTCGACGGACACCTGCGCGCTCGTCTGGCCGCCGACCAGCGCCGTGCCGCTGTTGGGCCCGACGTCGAAGTTGATCATGTTCGAGGCGCCGGTGCCGTTGACGACCAGCGGCCCGGCCACGGTGTCGATCACCGGCTCCAGACCGGTGAACAGCACAACCTGCTCCTCGTCGCCGAGCGTGTGGATGACGATGCCCGCGCCGGCCGCCGGGCCGACCTCGTAGACGGACGCGTCCACGACCGTGCTGCCCAAGAGGCGCAGCGTGTCAATGCCGGGGCCGCCGTCGTAGTTGATGCCGCCGGGCAGCGCGACCAGCCCGGCCGTGTTGTCCACGTCCAGGCGGTCGTTGCCGTAGAGGCCCTGGATGCTGAGCGCCTCGGCGCCGGCATAGGAGAGGCTCCGGCCGTCGTCGGTGAATGTGATCTCGGTCAGGCTGACCGTGACCTCGTCACCGGCAGACGAGCCGACGACGACCAGCGTGTCCTGCCCCGCGCCCAGGTCCAGGGCGACGGGCTGGCCGGCGACGCCTGAGTAGCCGATCTCGAGGGTTGTTCCCTCAAGGACCAGCCGGCCGGTGTCGCTGTCCAGCGGGGTGACCGTGAGGGTCTCGTCGTCCTCGGACGTGACGATCGCGAGCGTGCCGCCCGCAGTGTCGATGGCGAAGCCCTCGACGCCCCAGTAGGTAACGCGCGAGCCGGCGGCGTCGACCAGGCTGCCGTCATCCAGGTCCATCACCAGGGCCCCGCCCGAGCCCGTGAAGCTCATGATGTCGCCGCCCGGGTCGCTGCTGCCTCCCAGGATCTCGAGCTGGAACGGAAGCTGCGTCGTCGCAGTGACGGTCACGGTATCGTTGCTGCCCATCAGATGCAGCCAGACGATGTCGACTCCGGCCACGTCCGTCACGTTCCGGTGCCCGAAGATGTCGACGAATACAACCTGCGAGGGCGTGACCTCGACGACGTCGTCGCCCACGCTCCCTTCGAAGGCCAGGATGTCGAGCACCAGCAGGTCGACGTCCTCCATGTTGGCGTAGTCGACCGCCAGGCGCGCCAGCCCCGCCGCGCTGCGCGGGGTGACCAGCCCGGTGCCCGGGAAGGCACCCGGGTCCACGTCGGCCTCGGCGGCGCGCACGACCAGCGTGTCCGCCAGGGGGTCCTGTTCCCACGCGTTGATGCTGAACGACTCGATGCCGGCCAGCTCGACGTCGACGGCCCGGCCGCCGATCGTGACGTCCATCGTCCCGCCCTTCATGGACGTCGGCGTGTAGTCGAAGACGTCGTCCAGGTCGGTGCCGTTGATGAGGACGACGTCGCCGGCCGCGGACGGACCCGCATCGATCAGCAGCGAGAGCACGCCGGCTTCCAGGTCGCCCATGTTGACCGTGATGGCGTCGTCGCCGCCCCGGCCCAGGATCTGGACCTCGTCCTTGCCACTGTAGTATAGCCACGACGGGCCGTTGCTGAGCCGGATCAGGCCGACGGGATTGCCCTCGTACTCGTCCTGCTGCAGGCTAATGGTGTCGCCGTCGCTGCTGCCGCGCGCGCGGAGTTCGTCGGCTGGGACGAAGTCGAGGATGCGCGCCGAGCTGTAGCGGACGAGTTGGACGTCCTCGGGGTCGGCGCCAAACGACGTGATGATGCGCCCGCTCTTGTGCTCGCTGTAGGTCGCGCGCGCGGGGGTGTCCCCGCTGGGCTCCAGGATGAGGCGGTTCAGGCCGGACCCGCCGGTGAAGTAGAGGCCGTCCTCGAAGTAGATGGGCCCCTCGGTGGTGTCGAGTATGAGCGTGTCGTCGCCCGCCCCGCCCTGGATCTCGAACATCTCGACGCTCGTCATGTCGGTGAAGGCCGTCGTGGCGAGGACGGTGGTCTCCTCGCCATCGTTGCCCGCGACGATCTCGTCCACCTGGATCACCCCGCCCGTGATGTCGCTCTGGCCGTTCTGGACGATCATCTCGTCCATGTCGGTCCCCTCGAGCGCCCCGGTGAACTCCACCTCCCAGGCGCGCGCGGCACCCGTCACGGACACGTTGCCCGCGCCGACCACCGCCTCCAGCGCCGCCTCCACGTCCTCGGCGGACGCACCGAAGTCGATGTTGCCCGTCGTGCCGTAGCCGGTGACCTCGAGCTGGAACGTCCCGGTCACAGCATCGGGGTTGGGGATGCTGACGTTCTGGATCTCGTTGACGATCAGCGGCGAGAACTCCCTGATCGTGACGGTGCCGCCGCCCGCCAGGAAGCGCGTGTCGACGGTGATGGGGTCGATGGCCGTGGACGCCAGGTCCTCGATGAACTCGATATGGAAGGACCCGTCCGGCTGTTCGGTGACCTGGACATTGCCCTCGCCGACGACGCCGAGCGCCTCCAGGGCGTCTTGCAGGCCCGTGGCATCCGTGTCGTAGTCCACCTGCGCCGCGTTCAGGCCCCAGGGCGTGGTGACCAGGAGCCGTAGGTTACCGCCGGTCGCCGCGGCGGGCACTATCAGGTGCTGGATCTCGTTCGTGCCCGCGTCGCCGTTGGTCTCCACGCTCACGTCCACGTAGGGGGCCGCCTCGATGAGCGGCTGATCGGTGTCCTCCAGCCCGCCGCCGGTGAACTCGACGAGCCAGGGGCCGCCGGCCGGGCCGGTCACGTCGACGTTGCCCACGCCGATCGACGCCAGGGCTTCGAACGCAGTGTCGACCTCCCCGGCCGTCGCCGCTGCGGAGATGAGGCCGGTCGTGTCGCCGCCGAACGTCAGCGTGAAGGACCCGCCCTGCGCGTCCTCGGCCAGCTCGATCTCCTGGATCTCGTCGGTGCCGCCGCCGCCTGCCGTGTCCTCGGTCACAGCGATGCCGGTCAGGTTGGTGCTGTCGGCCGCCAGGGAGACCTGGCTCTCGCCCTCCAGGTCGTTGATGAACTCGACGCGGAACACGCCGGCCGACTCCTGCGTGACCCAGACGTTATTGTCGCCGACGGTGCCCAGGCCCTCGATCTGCTGCTCGAGCTCGACGGCGGTGACGTTGTAGGCCACGGCGATGGTGCGGGCGTCGGATGCAATGTTGACGGTCAGGTCGAAGGTGCCGCCGTCCGCCTCCTGGGGGATGCCGACCAGGAAGGCGGCGTTGACCGCGTCGACGCCGTCCTGGATGGTCAGCAGGTCCCAGTCCGCCATCAGGCCGGTCAGTTCCGAGGCATCGACGACGATGTCGGGCACGTTGGTCAGGGCGCGGTTGCCCGTGAACTCGATGCGCCACGGCCCGCCGTACGTGCCCGTGACCTCAAAGTCATTGCGCGGCAGGCCGGTCTGCAGCAGCGCGTATTCGACGTCGCGGGTGCCGGCGCTGAACGAGATGGCGTCAGTGACGGGGTAGGTGTCGAACTGCAGCGTGAACGTGCCGCCCGTCACTTCGTCGGGCAGACTGATCTCCTGGATCTCGTTGGCGATCGGCGTCGCGCCGCCGTTGCCGCCCTCGCGGTCGGTGGAGACCAGGACTGCGTCGATGGTGCGCGTCAGGCCGCCGCCGTTGCCGACCAGCAGGACGAAGTCGGTCGCCCCCAGGTCGTTGACGAACTCCACGTCCCACGTGTTGTCCGGGTTCTTGGTCACGTTGAAGCTGTTGATCGGGACGCCGCCTGCGGCGACCAGGGCCGCCCGCAGCATGTCCGCCGTCGCATTCCACGGGATAGGACCCGTGTCATTGGCCCAGCCCGCGCCCTGCAGGACGAAGGTACCGCCGTCGGTGCCGCCGGGGAGCGTGATGCGCTGCAACTCGTCTCTCGGCGAGCCGGAGAGCGCGTTCGGAATCTCAAAGCGGATCTCCGCCAGCTTGCCGTCCGGGCCGGCGATCAGGCGGATGACGTCGGCGGCGTCGCTGCCCTGGATCACGAGCCGGTCGCTGCCGTCGCCGCCGTAGATGGTAGTGTCGCGGCTGTTGAAGTTGCGGTTGACGATGAAGGTGTCGTTGCCGTCGTCGCCGTAGAGGATGATGGGCCGGTCATCGGGGCCGTCTGAGCCGAGCCGGATGCCCCACGTGTCCAGCAGGTCCTGGCCACCGCCGGCCAGGATGGTGTCGTTGCCCAGGTCGCCGTGCACGGTCTGCGGCAGGCCGGTCAGGGCGCTCAGGTCGATCCTGTCGTTGCCGTCCAGCGTGGAGATGTAAACGCCGTCCGTCTGGAACGACTGCTGCAGCCAGTCGACGGCCTGGTCCACCCAGCCCAGAACGTCTACCAGAGGCTGTGGCAGTGCGTAGCCGACCACGTCGCCGATCGTTGGGAACTGCTGCATCCATTCGGGCATCGAAAGCGTGATGCCCGGGAAGATCGTCCCCCCGCCCAGGAAGCCGGGCAGCTTGATCGGCGGGATGAGGGTGATCTCCTCGGGGATCAGGTCCGAGATGCTGAAGTCCTTGAAGGTGTCGAACGCCTCGATGACGTCGCCAAACTCGGGGAACAGGTTGGCAAGCGCCCAACCGTTCAGGGCGATAACGCGCGGTTCGGAGAGCGAGACGATCTGCTTGAAGATCAACTCATCCAGTTTGTTGATCTGGAGGCCCAGGCCGCCGGCGATCTCGCCGATGAACGAGGCGCCGATATGGAACTTGCCCAACAGGTTGATGCCCATCTGCTCGATGGGCTCGAAGTTGAACGTGCCGGCGCGCCAGATGGTGACGTCCTTCGACTCGCCCGTCATCAACAGCATGTTGGCAAGGTCGCCCCAGACCTTGACATCGTTGACCTCGCCCGGGAAGGCCTGATAGGAATAGGTGGAGCCGCCCGTGTCGAGAATCAGGTTGAAGATCGGGTCCATGGTGTCCCGCACTTCCTGCGGCAACACGGCCTCGACCTGAGAGAACAGGTTCTCGACAAGCCCGCGGAGCGGCGACTCCGGAACAGGGTTCCAGATCGCCAACGACAGCATTATCCTCGGCTCGAGGGCGTCGAGTCTGAGCTGGATGTTCCCCGTCGTCCCCTTGCCCCTACCCGACCGGCCCAATGTCCTGGCATGCATCGTCGGTACTCCTCAATGTCTTGTGGTCGGCAGGCGTACGCTCCCTGTCCGGATTGCGTGTGTCGTCCGCGGAGCCCCACTCTCAGCCGCCTGCACGCCGTTCATGGCACGTCCCTGGCTTAACGCGCCGTGATCCTACTTCATTGCGGAACAATGTCAACAGAAATGGCCGGAGCCGAGGCGGGACGCCGGCCCCCTCGAGTAGGGGACCGCCGAATTAAGCCCGGCAGCCGGTAGGGACCGGCTGCCGGCATCGGACCCAGGGCCCTCAGCGTGCTCGAAGCGGCGGACGCCGGCGGCGCCCGCCGCTTCCCGATGCAGGGGTCAGAACGCGACCTTGTGCGTGCTGGTGCTCGTGCTGATCCCGTGGCCTCCGAGTGCCACTTCAACGGTCACGGCGACCTCGGCGCCCGGGGCCGGTGCGCTTCCCGGCTCGAAGGCGACGGTCTGCGTTCCCTGGGGAGTGAGGTCTGCGACCCCGACGGGGCTCGCCCCGGCCGGGAACAGGTCCGGCGCCTTCACAGTCACCCGCAGGTCGAGCGCCCGAGCACCTTCGTTGCGCAGTTCCACCTCAAGCCCGCCGCCGGCCGCACGCTTCACTGCCACGGCCACCACTGGATGCACGCTCACGTCGGCCTGCCCGAGGATCGTCCTCAGCAGTTCCTCTCCGGGCCGGTCCGTCAGGACGTAGACCGGCCGGCCGAGCTGCAGCATGACCGAGCCCGCGGGGGCGTCCGCCTCGATGGGATTGCCCAGCATGTCCGCCCAGCTTGCCTCGACGTCCGCCGCAAGCCGGACGGTCATCGGGCCGCCCAGGTTCCACAGCGCAGCGGCTGCGCCGGCCTCGCCGTCCATGAGCACACAGGCGACCTGCCCGTCCCCCAGCTCCGTCCTGCCGGTGACGCGCCGCCCGTTCAGCACACGTGCCAGGCCGTTGAGCGCGATCAGGCGGGGACGGGGCACGTAGTTCTCGTAGAAGACGGCCCAGCCGTACGTCGGAGTCGTCTGTGCACTGAACCAGAAGAACTTCTCCGCACCGGTCGAGAGAGCTGAGAGATAGCTCTGGGCCAGGTTGATGGCGCATTGCGCCTCCGTCTGCTGGGAGGCGCGGTAGCCCGCGCCGTCGCTCTGGGTGCCCTGCTCCGTGTGCCAGACGCGGCCGGTGGAGCCGAACTCCTGCACCAGCAGCTCGACGGCGTCCGCCAGGTTCGCCATCCGCTCGAAGGGACGGCCCACCTGCGAGTAGCTGTGCACGGCGATGATGTCCATGAACTTTGCGCTGCCGGCCTCGAAGGTCCCGCGAATGTAACTCGGGGCCACGCCCCCGAAGCCGACCACGACGGCGTCCGGATCGACGGCCTTGATCTCGTCGTAGGTCACCTTGACAAGTCCGGCGTAGTAGTCGGACTCCATGGTGTAGTTGGCCTCGTTCCACACCTCCCAGACCTTCACGCGCCCGCGGTAGTGATCGGCGGTGGTGCGGACGAAACTGGCCCACTGGTCCATGTCGTACGGCGGCTGCTGGATGCGGTCGACTTCGCCGGCCCACTCCTGCTCAAACTGGGGGTAGTAGCGCAGCAGGATGGGCATGATCTCCATGCCGGCGCCCTGCACCGTCTCGAGCTGGCGGTCGTACTCCGTCCAGTCGAAGGTGCCTTGCTCCTTCTCGGCCATTCCCCAGCCCCACCAGGCGCGGATCCACTTGACCCCGCACAAGGACAGCATCTTCATGTTGTCGCTCAGATGCTCGGTGGGCTCGCGTTCCATGTGGGTGTTCATGCCCAGGTGCGAGTCCATGATGCCGCCCACGCCCTGCATGGGCTCGATCACGTTGAAGATGCGCTCCGCCTGCTTGATCACTCTCCGGTCCTGACTCACCGTGAAGTTGGCGACAAACCAGCCGACCCGCCCGTCGGGAAGCTCCACCTGCGCCTGTGCCACCTGCCCGGCCGGCACCGTGCCCACGCGGACCCGCTGCCGGGCTACCTCCCGCCCCTGCCAGTCCGTCACGGTGCACCCCAGCGTCAGGTCCCGGTCCTCCTCCCCTGTATTCGTCACGTTGACCGGCAGCAGGCCGCCGCTGCCGAGCATGTAGGTGCGGTGCGGGGGCAGGACGGCGTCCAGGCCGATCGATTGGGCATCGGTCTGCGTGTACTCGGTCTGCTCGCCGGCCACGACGCTGATCGCGTCGATGTCGACGATCGCGTCACCGGTCGTGCCGACGCCCACGTAGGCCATGTCGCTGGCCGCGTCGTCGGGGACGGTGAAGGTGGCCGAGAAGCGCTGCCAGTCCGGGCCGATTTCCATGGGACCCGCCTCGACGGAGCGAGGGCCGCCTCCCCTGCCTCTGCCGGTCAGTCGGAGTTGGAGCATGCCGGTGCAAGGCTCCGGCGCGCGCATCGAGGCGGAGACGGTGTGCGTCTGGCCGGGCGCAATGCGGAAGGGGTACGAGATGAGGGAACGGGCATCGGGCTGGCTGGCACGGAGGAAGGCCCGCCCTTGGGCCGCGTCGCCGGACTCCACGCTCCACAGCCGCCGGCCGTTCCCCTCGCGGGTGATCCGCCAGCCGTACATGCCCGACTCGAAGCTGGGATTGCCGACCAGGTTCGTGTCCTGGGGGACGGGTGCGTCTTCGGTCGTGTCCAGCGGCACGTATGTGCGGGCCACCGAAGAGATGCGGAGTTCGTCCAGCTTGCCGTTCATCACGGAGCCGCCGGAGCTCCAGGTGTTGGTTCCGAGGCGCAGCACGTCGTTGCCGAGCTCCAGCACGCCGTCAGTCACCCCGCCGGGCACCCTGACCACGTCGAGCTTGCCGTCGATGTAGATGCGCACCTCCTTGCTCTCGCGGTCGTAGGTCATGGCCAGATGCGTCCAGCGGCCGACCGGGACCTCGGAGGCGCTGGAGACCGTGTGCCAATCACCATCGATGCCGACGTAGGCCGTGACCGTGCCGCCGACGCGGAACATGTAACCGCGGTTGCGGCAGATGATGTCGCCGGCAGCCCTGTCGCGGAACTTGACCCAGCACTCGACGGTGAGGCTGGAACCGGGCGCCGCCGCCGGGCGGTCGGGCACGTCGACCCAACCCCCCACGCCGTTCAGGCTCAGCGCTCCGTCGAACCGCCCCACGGTCGCGACGGCATCCGCGGCCGAGCCGGACGGTCCCCCCGCCTCATCCTGCGTCTGCCCCTCGGCCACGTCGTCCAGGCGGAACAGTGCTATCGTGTCCTCGTCCACGGGCAGGGGCCGGCTGAGGTCCACCTGGGCCTCAGCTAGACGGGGCACGGAGA